>OGZX01003251.1_pt1 | contig 11417 bp, 6 predicted proteins | sample 1576881 | NCBI WGS metagenome assembly OGZX01 (sample SAMEA3541542, study PRJEB24748) | human gut metagenome | biome: human gut; feature: human-associated habitat; material: faeces | place: China | collected 2012
TCCTTTCTTTTTTCGATATTTTTCATGGTCTTAAGGAAATCGCAAGTTCCTGTACGGTAATTATCTCAAAAAAGGACAAACCGGATACTGTCATCTCAGTGACAGTGTCTGGCTTGTCCCTCTTTTTTAAACTTTTTTCTTAACTTCTCTTTTCCCTGTGAAAAAGCTTCTTAGCACCACGTCCAAAGCGTTTCCGCTTAAAAAATGGTACCTTCGCTGCAGCCGCTTCTTCCTGTCCGCTTTTCTGAAAAGAGCGGATCGTTTCATCCAGCATGCGGAACCGTTCCTCTTCTTTCTGATTGGAATCCTTTAAAAGAAGCTCTATTTCACCTGCCAGCCGTTCTTTTACAAGGCAGCTGATATCCTGGCTCAGCTTTTCATTATTCACTTCCAGCGCCCGTCCGATGATCAGGTTCATCATCTGCTGGAACTGGGCCATTTTTTCCTCTGCGCTGGCAGAAAGAGGCATGCCTTCTCCTGCTGCAACCATGGCTGTGCTTTCCTCTTCCTTAAGTTCTTTTAAAGCTGCATCCATATCCTGCTCCAAAAGTTCGTCAGTCAGCTCTCCTTCCAGCTTTCCGTCCTTTTTCATCTGCTCCAATGCATGCTTGATCGCCTTCAACTGATATCCTTTTTCCTTCAGGTTTTTCACCTGTTTAAACAGCCGGATATGAAAATCCGTATAATACCTGTGCCCCATTTCATTTCGGGGGATCCCAAGCTCCAGTTCTTCCTCCCAGTACCTCAATACATGGGCTTCCACATCCACCTTCCTGGACGCATCTGATATAAGATAATGTACCTCATCCATAGCCATTCTCTCCTTCATATCACGTATCACTCTGATTAACTGCGGCTCTTTTTGCCGCCGTTTATTATCAATGTATGCGTTGAGAATCACTATTATGACTAAAAAATAAATGGCACCTGCACCAACTGATGCAAGCGCCAAAATTCTATTATCCTTCCTGATTTCCTCCCTGAGGGCGCACCGCATTTACAAACTTGGTGTATTCAGGCTTCCAGATCAGGTTTACAGTACCAATAGGGCCGTTTCGTTGTTTTGCGATGATGACTTCGGCCTCGTTGGGATGTTCAGTATCTTTGTTATAGTAATCATCACGGTATAAGAACATAACAACGTCCGCATCCTGCTCAATGGCTCCGGACTCTCGAAGGTCAGAAAGCATAGGGCGATGGTCGGTACGGGTCTCGCAGGCACGGGACAGCTGGGATAAGGCAATGACCGGGGCGTGAAGTTCTCTGGCTAACGCTTTTAAGGAACGGGAAATATCGGAAATTTCCTGCTGGCGGTTGTCATTTCCCCCTTTACGGCTTCCGCTCATCAGCTGTAAGTAGTCGATGATAACAATACTTAAGCCATATTCCAGCTTCATTTTCCTGCACTTGGAGCGCAGCTCAGAAATAGAGATACCTGGCGTGTCATCAATGATCAGCTTGGAATTACCGATAATACCAATACCTTCCACAACTGCATCCCAGTCAGAATCTGTCAGAGTACCTGTTCGCAGCTTCTGCGAGTCTACATTTGACTCCATGGAAAGCATACGGTTTACCAGCTGCTCCTTTGACATTTCCAGGCTGAATACCATACATGGCAGGTTCTTACGCACAGAAACATAGTCAACTACATTTAAGACAAAGGCCGTTTTACCCATAGACGGACGTGCTGCGATCAAAATAAAATCTGAAGGCTGGAAACCGGACAATTTGTAATCCAGATCAATGAATCCGGACGGAATACCTGTAACGGTTCCCTGGTTTTTATATGCATCCTCGATTTTTTCCAGTACATTGATAGCAACCTGCTTAATAGGCACAAATTCCTGTCCGCCCTTATTCTGCAGCAGGTCAAAAATAGACTTTTCCGTATCTGCCAGAATATTTTCCAATGGTTCTTTTCCCGCATAGCAGGTATTCGCGATCTCTTCTGTTGTCTTTATAAGCCGGCGCAGGACTGCTTTCTCACTGACAATAGCAGCATAGGACTTTACATTGGCCGATGTAGGCACAATAGTAATGATATCCCGGACAAAATCCAGGCTGCTGACCTCCGGCGGAACCTCTTTTTCCTTTAAGCGGTCCTGAAGTGTTACCAGATCTACCGGCTTTCCTTCATTAAACAGTTCCACCATGGCATCAAACATGATCCCGTACTGCTGCTGATAAAAATCGCTGCCCGTGATGATCTCCGATGCAGCGATTACCGCTTCCCTGTCCATTAACATAGAACCTATAACAGACTGTTCCGCCTCTATACTGTGAGGAAGCACCCGCTTAATAAGGGTCTCTTCCATAAAAATTATCTCCTTACATTTCCGGGCTATATCCCCCGGGCTGTCTTATCGTTAATGTTCTCCCAGAATCTTCCTATGCTTCTACTACCTTAACTGCCAGTTTTGCAGTTACCTCTTTGTGAAGCTTTACAGACACCTCAAAGCTGCCAATAGCCTTAATCGGTGTATTTAATACGATCTTCTTCTTGTCGATCTCCAGTCCCAGCTGATCCTTAGCTGCTTTTTCGATCTCCTTAGAAGAAACAGCACCAAATGCCCTGCCGCCTTCACCGGCCTTAATAGAAACAGTTACAGAAGCATTGTTTAACTTCTCTGCCAGTTCTTTGGCTGCCGCCAGCTGCTCAGCTGCGATCTTTGCATCATTTGCTTTCTGAAGCTTTAAATCGTTTAAGTTCTTGGAGGTCGCTTCTACGCCTAACTTCTTTGGAAGGATAAAGTTGCGTGCGTAACCATCATTTACCTTTACTACCTGTCCTTTTTTACCTAATGCCTTTACATCTTCTAATAATACGATTTCCATTTTACAAAACTTCCTTTCTATGTCTGTATCTATCTAAATCTAATCTGTATCAGATCTATACCTGGTATATCTGTTTCATCCCTACGATACATCTCCCTCATCCATCATCTGACGGATGACAGCTTTTAAGCGTTCTTTGGCCTCTTCAACTGTAATGCCCTGCATCTGGGCACCTGCAATAGTCCTGTGACCGCCGCCGCCCAGTTTTTCCATCATAACCTGAACATTAACTTCATCAATGGATCTGGCGCTGAAATAAATAGTATTGTTATAGTCTGTAAGTACCACAGAAGCCTTGATCCCCTTGATCTCAAGAAGCTCATTCGCTGCCTGGGCACCAATAATAGTCGGGCTGTCCAGACCTTCTGCCGGGCATACACTGATGGCAAATGCGTCCATATAAACCTCTGCCGCCCTTACTGCCTCTGCCTTCGCCTGATAATCTACCATATTTTCACGGAACAGCTTACGCACTCTTGTAACATCAGCACCGCTTCTTCTAAGGAATGCTGCCGCCTCAAAGGTACGTACACCGGTCTGGTTGGTAAAATTCTGGGTATCAATAACAATACCTGCATACATGGCATCTGCCTCGCAGGGCCTTACCTTGATCCCATCTGCAATATACTGAAGCACTTCTGCAACCATTTCGCAGGCAGAAGAAGCATATGGCTCCACATAAGAAAGAACTGCATTGTCGATCACTTCACTGCTGGTACGATGATGATCCAGAACCACGATCGTGCGGATCAGACGCAGAAGGTTAGGCTCATCAGTAATACTTGGACGGTTTACATCCACAACTACCAGCATGGTTCCTGCATCCACCAGTTCTGCTGCCTTTGCGCCTTTTAGGAACATATCATCAGGATACTCCGGATTGTTCTGGAAGCGCTCCATCATAGGACGCACAGAAGAGGTTACATCATTGAGTACGATATTGGCCTTTTTATTCATGGACATGGCAATGCGGTAAATACCAACTGCTGCACCGAAAGCATCAATATCTGCCATCCGGTGTCCCATGATCAGCAGACGGTCCTTATTATCCATCAGTTCCTTTAAGGCATGTGCCTTTACACGGGCCTTTACGCGAGTGGTTTTTTCCATCTGCTGGGCTTTTCCGCCGTAATAGAGGATCTTATCAGAATCCTTGACGACCGCCTGATCACCGCCACGGCCTAAGGCCATGTCAATAGATGTTCTTGCATATTCATAATTCTGCGCATAGCTCTCACCGTTCATACCAATACCGATACTTAAGGTGACTGCCATATCATTTCCAATATTTACAGTTTTTACATCTTCCAGAATAGAGAAACGCTCTTCCTGCATCCTGGCAATGTACTGCTGCTTGATGACAAAGAAATATTTATCCTTCTCAATGCTCTTTACAATACCATTCATGGAAGAAATGTACTTGCTGATCTTTCGGTCAATAAGTGCAGTCAGAAGAGAGCGGCGTACCTCTTCTACGCTTTCTAATGCCTCATCATAATTATCCAGATAAATGAGACCTGCTACCAGCTTCTGGTCATTGATCTGCTGTTTATAAAGAAGCATCTGGGTCTCATCAATAAGATAAATAGCAGTCACCAGGGAATTACCTTCATCCAGCCCGCACTGGGACGCTGCTGCCTGAGCCTCTTCTGTATGGATCTCTTTCATGTCCACACGGTACTTCTTGTCTTTAAATGCACTGTGTATACTTACCGTTTCGCCGCCGGTAGCCAGCATTTCCTTTGTAATATCCGGAAACATCTGGGTAATATTCCTGATGGCAGCCTTATCATCCCCAAGAATAGCTCCCATTTCCTGGTTCATCCACAAAATGCGGCCTGTTATATCCGCCACACAGTAAGGCACCAGCATTTCTTCTAAAAACTTGCTCTTGCTCTGGTCATAAGCCTGGGAAAACGCGATAAGTCCCCCCAGGATGCCTTTTCTCCTGGAAAAATACAGCCATAACGCTATTCCAATATAGATAAGAGTAAAAAATGAAACTATAATGCCTGCTCTTAATGAAACTGCCCCCACAGCAGCTGTCAGCAGGACCATCAGGACCGATAAAAATAAAGGCCACTGAAGATAAATGCGGAAGCTCCCCCGCACCTTCCTTTTCTCATCCATAGTCTTCCTCCAATCGTATCCAAAAATGAATGGAATACGCCTATCTTATGAATTATACCATATGCGAGGTCATTCGTCCATGATAAACATTATCAGTCAGGGATTTCGCTTTTAGCACTGTATATTTATAAATAGTTCCCCTCCCGCATTTATCGGCGATACAGGTATAATTCTCTCATGTTGAAGCCGATGATCATCAGATCCAATATTACTTCTGTTGCTGCATGGCAATAGGGTGGTTATTTTTTTAAGCAAAAAAATCCCGGCTGTGGGATTTTTCTCCAAAAGCCGGGATCCTGTTAATTTTTAAAATCTTTTTTCTTAATCTTCTTTTGTTTTCTTTCCAAAGAAACCTGCTGCGCCTAACACAATAGCAGATACAAACAGCACGATCTCTTTTCCAGCACTCTGTCCGGTCTTTGGAAGAGCTGCTAACGGAACTTCATCTTCCGGGATAGAAACCGGTTCCTGTGGAAGAGCTTCTGTTGGAAGTTCAGCTAACGGAACTGTTTCCTCCTGAATGGTCACTCCAGGACCTCCATTGCTTGTGACAATAGAACCATGGCCGCCGCTGCTGCTTCCACCACCAGAGCCGCCGCCTCTGTTAGAAGTAGAATTGCTGTTATAATATACATTGAATACCAAATCACCATTTAAACTGCCTGCCGGCTGTCCGCCTTCGTAACGGATCCAGGTATATCCGTCAATCGCTTTGTTAAGCAGGGCATTTACATCATAGCTGCTGCCTTCCTCCATGTAATCCGAGTTGTAGGAAGCAGTAATGCTTGCACCTGTTCGCTCATTAATGTAATTGATCACGATATTATACTGGCTTGGAAGTACCCATTTTGCGTAGATGGTCTTTTCTTCCTGTCCTTTAGATACATCATTAATATCCGCAGATACCTTAGAATCAGCTGTAAAATGTATATTTAACAGCTTATTTAATTCTGCCCAGTTGCCGCTTCTTGCATAATCTACTGCTGCACCTTCGTCATCAGCTACATACCAGCCTGCAAATTTGTATCCATTTCTTACAGCCACCGGAAGTTCGCCTTCAGTTAAGTTCATGCTGTTTCCGAAAATGGTGTAATCTGTTGCATAGCGGTCGGAAGTTTCTTCCGGATTTCCTGTATTTCCTACTGCACTGCCATCACCACGGGTATTGACTAATGCCATATTTCCCTGTACAGCAGTACCGAAAGCATTGATCTTGCCTTCTGTTGCGTCATAATGAAGAACAGATACAGGAGCCCATACATATGCATTGCCGCCAGTGCCGTTTAAGTCTTCTGCTGCGGTGTTGTAGCGGAAGGAATATGCATACTTATCACCGGTGTTCGGATCATAGTATACAAAATCATTCACATCAGATGCTGCTTCTTTGTTTGCAGACTGATGAAGGTCGAAACGAGTCAATGCGGTGTGTGAGGTATTGATCGGAGCTGCATAGTTTTCTCCGCTTCCCAGTTCTTCAGAACCGATCATTGGGTTAAGTTTATCAAACGGCATACCCTTTAAGTTATCACCATAACGCATATTCGCTGTAGTTGCCTGGAAGGAACCGCCTAATACATAATCACGGCCAAAATACTTATCAGACCTGGGATTTCTTGTTTTATCTGCAAATTGATTTCCGGTTTCTGCTGCTGTATCATACTCTCCAGACTGAACAGCAATTACATTATTTCCATACTGCTTAACCGCATTTTTAGTAGGGCTGGCAATTGTAATGGCGCTTGGATTATCCTTTAATTCTAAGACGCTATTGGTAATCGATAAATTTCCTTTTGCCAGATAAATACCTGACATATATTTAGATGAATAACGTGATCCACCATTATTATTTGCTATTACCTTTGAATCAGAGATTTCTGATTCATACTCGATCCATACACCGCCATATGGGTTATTGTTTGCTTCGATCACAGAGTCATTAGTCATTTCCAGACCACCCATCTGCATGATACCACAGGAGTCCTCACTGTCATTAGCGGTAAATGTAGTTTTATCTATAACTGTTTTTGAACTTGCAAATCCTGCATTTGTATTATGGTTTCCATCCATATGGATCTCAGAATCTACAAACCGATACTTACGTCCTAGAGCCGTATCTTTGCCTATCTCACTGGGCTTTCCATAATTGTAGCCATTATAACCATTGTTGCTGATCGATAAAACAGATCCATTTACTACTTCTAAAATATTTCCATCTGCAGAATATGACTCATCCTTGTATCCATCACTGGTATTAGCCTCAAGATCAACTGTAGCATTATCAAATATCACTGGATCCATATGTTCATTAAAATATTCCTTGGATGTGTCAATATTATGGCGGTAAATACCATGCTGCTGGTTCTTATTAGATTTAAGCTCTGCATCATGTACTTCAAGACGTCTCTGTCCCTTTGCTCCTCTTACCAGAACAACGCCTGAACCTGTGAAACCACAGCCCTGACCTTTAGTTACAGCCTGATCATCATCATAGCCTCCGCCAGAATAAGAATCGGGAACAATGATCACAGACTCTTCAACATCAAAGGTTCCACCACCGATCAGATTAAATTCTGCATCGCTACTATCATACCCTACATGTCCTACACGAAGACCATTATTATAATCTTTAATTATGATCGTATTTCCGTTTGTATTAAAAGTTGTTTTTCCACTCTCTACAAACACAGCCGCAGCTGTATTATGTGTTTCCTTTGCCTGCCCTTCAAATGTAACATCACCTTCTAACACCACCTCAGCATCTTCCCTGGTGATGATCTGTGCCCGTATATAATCACCGCCCTTTAACAGAACAGTCATTCCGGAAGCATCAATGATGACCTTTTTATGGTTATTTTCGCCATTGGAATAATCACCAGCCTGAACTTCCAGAACCTTATTTTCAGAAGCTGCTGCTGCCTTAACAGCATCGTTGATCTGATCCTGAGTCATATCCGGGCTGACCACAGCATCTGCTGCCTTCACCACTTTCTTCGTAAATGCCACAGCATACTCTGAAAAATGCTCTGCCTCAAAGGAAACCTCTGAACCGGTCTCACCGGCTACATCTTCTGCTGCTACCTGGGTGAGTTTGTCTTCTGTATCATCTACATGAAGAACGGAAACCTTATCTGCCTGGGCGATCTTTTCTTCGATCTCAGTTCCTGTAAAGGTTACAAGAACTGTTCCATCTGCCCATGCGCTGTATACAGTATCCGCATCTGCCAGAGTGATGTCATAGACCACTACATCCTGGATCTGGTTTTCCTGTGGATCTAACTGTGCTACCTTACCGGCTTCGATGTCTTCTACCACTTTATCTTTAGACTGCTCTGTTACTTCTTCTACATGAAGCTTCGCATCGGCGGAAATACCGCTTTCCCTGGTATTCCATTTTGCAGTAACAGTGACACCATTGATTTCAGTACTGTCTTCTGCTTCATATACAGACAGGTCTTCATTATCCATTTCAACAATGATCTCTGCATCAGCTTCTACGTTTTCGATCTGGTAAGTCTGGAACTTCTCACCATCATTCTTTCCTGCATTTTTCTTCTGTGCATTGGAAGCAGATGCTGTATCTATATCTTCTACTGCAGAAATCTCAGCACTTTCACAGGAAATATTTTTGATCACATAGCCTTCCTGCGCTTCTACAGTAAACACAGCATTTTTGCCGGCTGTCACAGATGATGGGCCTTCTACTTTTGCTCCTTCATCCGGGTCAACGGAGTAAGTCAGCTTGTATGTACCCTTCTTCGCCTCAGAGTTCTCTTTTACTGTACTCTTGCCGCCTTCAGGACTATTTGCTTCTTCAGTACCAGACTGTCCGCTGCCTTCATTCCCGGATCCGTTTTCATCCTTATTTTCTTCGGATTTATTTTCTTCAGATTTATTTTCCCCAGAACTGTTTTCGCTGCTGTCTTCACCAGCGTTTTCTCCCTTTTCAGACTCTCCCTGATTCTCTCCCTGATCAGAGCTTTCTCCCTTTTCGCCGGAATTTTCATTTCCAGAATTTTCCTCTCCGGAATTTTCTTCTCCGCCATTTTCGCCTTCAGAGTCGTTCCCGTCTCCATTTTCTTCTTCGGATCCGCCCTCTTCAGGATCATTGCCGGAATCTTCTCCTGCGTCTGCTTCCCCAGAACCGCCGTTTTCTTCCTCACCGCCAGCTTCCTGTCCTTCCTCACTTCCGTTTTCCTGGGACTCTGCCTCTGCTGCATATACCATATTTACACAGGAACCAATATTGGAAAATGCCAGTGATAATGCTGTCAGCATAGCAAGATAACGTGAACGCTTTTTAAATTCATTCCTTTTTACCATATACTTTTCCTCCTCATCTATCTCCCTATAGTACATCGTTTCGTAAATAACTGTACCAGTAAATACAACATGATAACTGCTCATGATCTTCACTGTTATATATGATTTTTTCTGATGAACTAATCATACAACAGCAGGCATTTCATAAACCATTTCACAAATACTGAAAAATTTAATAATTTCAACATTTTTTATATTTGTAACTGTAATGTAACCATTTTTTATAACTTATAACTGACTGTCTCCTTTGGCACGGCTTCCCCGCTCTGTCTTTTTCCTTCTTTCTTTCGCTTTTAACAGCTCCTCTGGCAGATCCAGCCATTCTTTTAATGGGATACTTTCCGTCTGCACCTCTGCTTTTCCCCCGCATGCCTTGCGAAATGCTGCAATGATCCTGTTTTCTACGGAAACTGCCTTTTCTGGTTTCAGGTCATTTACCAGGATCAATATCTGTTCCCGGTTGTATCTGGTATAAATATCACTTCTCCGTAACGACGTACATACACACTGATCCAGCTTGTCCATATACTCCTGCTGTTTTTCCTCTTCTGCCACAGCAATTCCCTGACGGTCTCTTATGGTGCATACCATCAATATCCCCTGGTGTCTTCTTCGTTCTGCTGCCCTTACTTCCATACGGTAACAATCAATAAAACCTGGATAACTGCAGCAATATGCCCCAGGGATCCATTCCTTTTCACATAACCACTCTTTTATGTTTTCCAGATTTTTCGGCTGCTTCTCCATATACTGGCGTAAGGACTTAAACCGTTCCCACATCTGCTCCGAAACCGCCATTCCCTGCTCCGCAAAAATGGCTTTTACCCCATCTTTATAGGCTTCTACTGCTTCTTTATACTTCTGCATTCCCATAAAGCCATCCATTTTCAGCTTTGTCCATTCTTCTGTAGGATATAAACGCATAGCATCCTTCGTTACCTGGACCAGGCTTTTATAATCTTCCTGCTGCTTTAAGATCTGGCACAATGCCTGTACACATTTAAAATAGATCTCCTGGAAATGGCCTCTTAAATTCTCCACCCATACTTCACCGGAAAGCGGGGCTAAAAACTCCCCTCCATAAAGGCTGCACGCTTTTTCCAATAATCCTCTCCGGACTGATACATCCGTTTCGCCCCGGCTCTGTTCCCACAGCTGCTCTAAAAGAACCGCATCCATCTGAAAATCCCCCATGCCTTCAGGTTCTGTGAGATAGTAAATATTTTTATCCACCATCACATATGTATGCTCCGGAAGTGCTGACTGCATCAGAAGCTTTCTCAGCCTGCTGGCATTAATACGCAGTGCATTGGCTGCATCTGTTGTCTTCCTGTCATACAGCGCATCCTGCAGCGCTGTTCTTGTAATGCCTTTTGTTCCTGCATAAGCTAAAAGAAGAAACAGCTGGCAGGCTTTCCCTGTTATAGATGTATGCAGCGAAATTATCTCATCCCCTGAAGTCAGCCGCATCGTCCCCAATGTCTGAATATATAATGTACGTTTTTGCTCCCCCTGGTCTGTTTTTTTCATGTACATAATATGCCTCTTTCCGATAAAATATGAATGGTCGGAACCAGTTTGTTTTTTGATTTTTTTATTGTAGCACATCTCCAATTTTGGGGAATATTATTTTCTGTAACTTTCTTAAAAAAATTTTGAATTTTTTTCCTCATAAAACTATTGATTTTTCCCTTTTCTTATGGTATTATCATTACTGCTTGTAAAAGCCATGGGCGAATTCCCGAGTGGCCAAAGGGGACAGACTGTAAATCTGCTGGCACTGCCTTCGGTGGTTCGAATCCACCTTCGCCCAGTTAAATACTTATTGACAAATCGAAAGTAAGTATTTATAATAATTTAGGTAACGCGGGGTGGAGCAGTCTGGAAGCTCGTCGGGCTCATAACCCGAAGGTCGTAGGTTCAAATCCTGCCCCCGCAATTTAGACTTTTAAGTCTTATGCCCAGATAGCTCAGTTGGTAGAGCAGAGGACTGAAAATCCTCGTGTCGCTGGTTCGATTCCGGCTCTGGGCATTTTCGTTGCCAAGAGTAATGAAATAATTGAATACGGGCGTGTAGCTCAGTTGGTAGAGCACTTGACTTTTAATCAAGTTGTCCGGGGTTCGAATCC
>OGZX01003252.1_pt1 | contig 11417 bp, 5 predicted proteins | sample 1576881 | NCBI WGS metagenome assembly OGZX01 (sample SAMEA3541542, study PRJEB24748) | human gut metagenome | biome: human gut; feature: human-associated habitat; material: faeces | place: China | collected 2012
AAAGGGGAGGAGATCGTGCGCGTGGGCGGCACGTTCAAGGGCATGCGTCAGGGAACGGGTTTCAACCATAAGAATTACAGCGAACATTCGAAGAGCACCATCACCCAATCGACCGACGCAGTGTTGATGACCGCCGCCGAAGTCTGGTTCCTGCGTGCCGAGGCGGCCCTGCGCAAATGGTCGGCCGAGGACGTGCAGGCCTGCTACGAGAATGGCGTGAGAGCCTCCTTTGCGCAGTGGAGTGCCGGCGATGTGATGCCTTACCTCAACAGTACCCGTACACCGAAAGAGTATCGGGATGCCTTCAACGCCGCCTTCGACGCACAGGCCATGAGCCGCATAACGCCGGCCTGGGACGAAACGGCCACGGACGAAGAGAAGCTCGAACGGATCATCACCCAGAAATGGATCGCCTGTTACCCCGAAGGCTGCGAAGCCTGGGCCGAACAGCGTCGCACGGGTTATCCGCGTCTCTTCCCCGTCCTGGTGAATGCCAGCCAGGGGACGGTCGACACCAATCTGGGCCCCCGCCGCCTGAACTTCATGGTTGGTATCAAGGCCTCCAACCCCCTGCAGTACACCGCCCTGGTCAATGCCCTCGGAGGTCCCGACCATTGCGGCACCCGCCTGTGGTGGGATACGGGAAGGAATTTCTGAAAATTCACCAAATCAGTAATATTGGTAATAATAACTGTAATTTATATTACATTATTTCTTTTTGGCTCCCTTACCTTTGTATCGGTAATAAAATAGTATATTTACCGCTCAAAATAAATGAAGCAATCTATGTCGATAAAACGTTTTGGCGTCTCCCTCGAAGACAACCTGTTAGAATCGCTCGACCAGTATGTGGACGAAAATGGCTTTGCCAACCGCTCACAGGCCATTCGCTTCCTGATAGAAAAGAACGTGGCCGAGAAGAAATGGCAATGCAATCACATCGTGGCCGGCACTATCATCATCATGTATGACCAGGAGAAGACCGCCATCGCTTCAAAGATCGTGAGTATCCAGCAGGATTACCAGGATGTGATACTCTCTTCCTCCCAATATTATGTCAATCAGAATTTCTGCCTTCATATCGTTACCGTGATGGGAACTGCCCACCGCCTGACCGAATTGTCGGATAAACTGACTGCCATCAAGGGGATTAAACACGGTAAACTGGTGATGAGCCGGGCCGATTAATTATATTTTTTTGCATCCAAAGTAACACGATTTTGTTTATTTGTGTTACTTTGTGCCGCGAAACAGATGACAAATATTATACAAGTTAATTTATGAAGAAAGGATTTTTACTCATTCCGGGGCTACTGTTCAGTACATTAGCCTACTCCTCCGAACCGGTAGAACCCATCGAACCGCTGGGAATAGACAGCCTTATCAACCTGAAGGGCGTTGTGATCTCGGCCAACAAGATACAGGTAAACCGCAACAGTGTGCCACTTTCCATCTCGGTGATCGAGCGCGACGAGATAGAGGCCAGCAGCGAGTCGGCCCTGCTTCCGGTGCTCTCGCAGCGCGTCCCCGGACTCTTTGTGACGCAGAAAGGCATCACCGGCTTCGGGGTGAACGACGGATCGGCCGGGACGGTCAACATCCGTGGCGTAGGGCAGGGCAACAAGGTGTTGATGCTCTTCGACGGACAGCCGCAGTGGGCCGGTATCTTTGGACATGCGCTACCCGACACCTATGTGGCTTCCGACGTGGAACGGGTGGAAGTGATCCGTGGCCCGGGCTCGTTGATGTACGGTTCCAACGCGATGGGCGGCGTGGTGAATATCATCACCCGTCACCATAAGCAGCAGGGACGGCGCACTCAGGCACGTATCATGTACGGTTCCTACAACACGCAGAAGTATATGGTGAACAACGGTTACAACCTCGGCAACTTCAGCAGCTTCATTTCCGTGAACCACGACCGTACGGACGGCCACCGGCCCAACTCCAAATTCCATATCACCAACGGCTTTGCCAACCTGGGGTATAAGATAAACGATCATTACCGCGTGACGGGCGACCTGAGTCTGGCCAAGTTCAAGACCCAGAACCCCGGTACGATCGACGAACCGGTGCTCGACTATCTGGTAGATGTGTTGCGCGGTACGACCTCTTTCGCACTCGAAAACCATCACGAAAAGACAAGCGGTGCCCTGCGTGTGTTCTACAACTGGGGAAATCACGAGGTGAATGATGGCTACAAGCCCGGCGGAACACCCCGCTCATACCTCTTCCGTTCGGACGATCATAACACAGGTGTCCTGCTTTACCAGTCGTTCCGTCTCGTCGAAGGCAACACCTTTACGGCCGGTATCGACTATAAGAACTGGGGCGGACATGCGTGGAACGACAGCATCAGCGGCCCGAAAGGCGAACTGATCGACAAATCTGTCAACGAAGTGGCCGGCTACGGCATCATGCAACAAGACCTCTTCGATATGTTAAGCATCAACGCCGGTGTGCGTTACGAGCATAACAGTGTGTTCGGGGGCGAATGGGTTCCGCAGGCAGGCCTTACCTTCCGTCCGCTGGAGGGCAATGTGATCCGTGCTTCCTTCTCGAAAGGTTTCCGCAGCCCCAACATCCGCGAGATGTATATGTGGGGGGCGGCCAACGACGAATTGAAACCGGAAAACATGTTGAATTACGAGCTTGCCGTCGGACAGTCGTTCCTTGACGGACGCTTGTATGGCGAGGTGACGGCTTTCTTTATCGACGGAAAGAATATGATCGAGTCGGTAAGCGTGATACCCGGCCAGCTGTATCCGATGAAGAACCGCAACGTCGGAACCTTCACCAACAAAGGTATCGAGTTCGAGGGCCGCTACCAGATCCTCGGAAACCTCAGCGTCGATATGAATTACAGCTACCTGCATACCAGCAAGCCGCTCTTGGCTGCCCCGGCCCATAAGCTCAACCTGGGGGCAACCTATGCTCCGGGTCGCTTCACCTTCAACGCGAATGTGCAGTCGGTATACGACCTCTACGTGAGACTGGCCGGCGAGAAAGTCTCGGAAGTCAAGGAAAATTACACCGTTCTCAGCGCCCGTGCCGCCTACCGGTTCGGCAGCCGCGACAAAGGCTTGAACCTGTTTGTGAAAGGGGAGAACCTGACGGCTACCCGTTATACGATCAATTACGGTTTTCCGATGCCCAAGGCTGTGTTCATGGGTGGCATAGATGTGACATTCTAGTTCTCAGTATAATAAATTACTTATCGGGAGGCTGTTCCAGTGTTTGGGACAGCCTCTTTTTTTGTATAAAAGTTCTTTTTTTATATGATGTATTAATATATGTGAAATATTGTCCGCTGCTTTTGTGTTTATCTGATCGAATTGTAAAAGGTATTGGTATAAATGTATACTATAATCCTTTTGAATTTCAAAGCCGCGTTAATCTATTTAAATTAACGGTAAATGCTGTGAGAAAAAAGTAAATTTGTCCCGATTTGATAGCGTATTTTAACAATAGTGTAAGAGTGTGAGGCCCCTTTTATTTTTCGGGTTGAAGATATTTTATAGAACTTTATTTTATTAGAATTATGATTAAGATTACTGCCGTATGTGTTGTCGGGCATAGCCCCTCAGCTTATTATGCTTGCTATCGTTTGAGGAGATACAAGCGTAAAATTCCTTTCTTTTCTACAAGTGAATCAACCTCCTTTTTTAAGGATAATGTGGATAATGATTTGCATTATCATTCGTGTAATACTCTAATCCATAAAGAAATATGAAAAGACTTATACTTACTTTATTCCAACTATGTCTCATTGCCGGGATGCAATTGACAGGACAAACCGTAGATAATGTTTTGGATTTGCAGGATGCGATAAACAATGTTTCAGATGGAGGAACGATTACTTTATCGTCTTCCTTTCCAAAGGAAAATGCAACTGCCATCACTCTCCAGGTGAATCATAGTAATAATTTTACGATCAACGGAGGCGGTGAAGAGTATAAAGTGACCGCAGATGTCCGGTTTTTTACGATCGATAAAACCGCATCGGGTTCGACCGGTAGCGTCACGCTGGACGGCTTCCATTTTGTAGGCAGACGCCTGCCTTCTTCGGGTACCGCTTCCGGACTCGGCGGGGGAGGTGTTGTTATTTCAAATAACAGTAACGGAACCATCCAGTTTATTAACTCCAGTTTTAATTCTATATCGGGGGTTGGACTGGTTGCCGGCAATTCAACGTGTACAGTTGTGCTTAAGAAGACAACATTTATAAACAACTGGGGCTTCGGTCACGGAGGTGGTTTGTATGTTGCCGGTAGAACGAATGTGATTATCGACTATTGCACATTCGATAAGAACTATGGAGATATGAACGGAGGATATTCGGGCGGTGCGATGTGTTTTGAAGGATATACCACAGGAGTCGCGAAGATATCCAACTGTGTCTTTACCAATAATGTGGCAAATGAGTGGGGAGGAGCTATCGGAGTATACTATCCGGTTGGCGGTTCCATCTCTATCGACGCCTGTTATTTTGCCTATAATTCAACAACCAGGACGAATAATGGGAATGGTGACGGTGGAGCGATCGGCGTGCATGGAGGAAATGCAAATACACATTATGCGAAGTTTTATTTGTCGAATTCTACCTTCTACAGAAACAAGGCTTCCGACGATGGTGGTGCCGTGTATGTACAAAATCCGGCTAATGGTGCGGAAAGCAGCATCGTTAACTGTACCATGTTTGAGAATGAGTCGAATGATGTGAATCCGGCCACTACGAAAGTAGGTTCTCTGACATTTAACGTCGCTACGTCGGGCGGGGCAGTTCAGGTTTCGTTGCCGACTCCCATCACCATGGAAAATAATACGATCATCCGCAACTATACGACCAGTTCTTATCAAAGGGGTGGCGGGATAGGCGCCCATGCGAACTCGGATGGAGCTCCAAAGTTCACACTAAGAAATAACATCATACTGGGAAATTATATCAAAAGTGGTGTAAATGAGATCACTAATCGTTATGCTAATATCGGGCAACATAGTATCTATAATGCTACTTACCCCGTAAATGTAGGAAATATCGGCTTTGATAATGGTTCTAATCTGGCGAATAATATAACTATAAAGAACACCTTTGGTCGGGATGACGTGGTCCTTCATGGAAATCACGTTCAGGACATTGCGGCAAATAAAGTAGGAAACCCGAATGAACAGAATACCGATTATTACAGGATCATCCCTTCAATATCAATTATCCCTAACGATAATGAATTTACTTTTGGGCTGGCAGACGGGAAAGGTGTTACTAACTCCCTGACATCCGATCAAAGGGGATATGCAAGGAGTACCAGTAACCCGGATGTTGGCTCAGTTGAAATCTTTTGGGCCCGTTTCAATGCCAACGGAGGAAATTGGACAGGATTGGGGGAAAACGCCTATATTGGTGATGATTACTATACCCTGACCGATAGTAAAACATCTTATTATTATAAAGTTACCTATTCTGGAGGTAAGGTAACCAGTCCGACAACCGCTAAGAACAAACTCGTTCATCCGGATGGAAAGGTGTTTGTAAAATGGGTAACAGATGATGAACATGAAACAGATTGGAACAGCAATACCCCTGTTATAGCCGATTTAAAACTGAAAGCTATCTGGAAAGATGGTGCTTTGGATGTAATCTATCATTCTAACTTCGGTACGGATCAGACTTTTACCGCATCGGCTTCGGATGGGAACGTGACAGTTGCCACCTACCCGGCCACCAGCCTGCCCAACCGTCCGAACTACATCTTCCTGAAATGGACGACCAAGGCCGACGGAACCGGTACGGCTTACCTGCCCGGAGCTACCTTCACCATCACCGAGAACACCGACCTTTACGCCCAGTGGGAGCCCAACTCCGCGTTGAAGCTGCAATGGTCTGTCTCCAAGACCACCGCCGACCCGTATGAATTCAGGGATGTGGAGAACAATTCCACGACGACCGTCATGGTCGGAACGCCCGTCTACGTGCAGATCCGCCCGGTCGGCCTGGAGCATGTCGACTTCGACACCTGGGCGATCGAGTACATCGCCCCCCCGGCCGACTACCACTATCCGATGGGAGAGGCTATCGGGAAAACCCTACGTTATGACTTCAATAAAGGGGAAGCCCACACGCTCGAAGGCACTTACTACTATAATGTGACCAAGCTGCTCCTGTATAAAGGCGGCGCGGAAGTGGCCACCTACATCTACCGGAACGCCTCCTGTACGCATAAGGTGGTTATCCAGGACAAACCGGTCGTGAAAGATCCGGCCCTGCAATGGTCTGTCTCCACCGTGACGAGCGAACAGCCTTACTTCAAGGATGTGGACGACCAGTCAACCACTTCGGTGAATTACGGCACTCCTGTCTTCGTCCAGATCCGTCCCGTCGGACATGAGGGCATCAACTTCGAACGCTGGGCGGTCGAATACACCGTGACCCCGGCCGAACACTACTACGGCATGAACCCGACGCTGAAGACCGAACGTCACAACTTCAACAACCGGGAGGCCCATACCGAAAAGGGAATCTACATATACACCGTCACCAAACTGACCCTGTATGATATGTACGGCAACCAGACCATCGAGACTTATGACTATGCCGACTCACCCTACCGCCACACAATCGTGATCGGTGACGGCGAAGGCCCCGGCCCGGGTCCGGGCGGCGCGTTGCAATGGTCTGTCTCCACTGCCTCCAACAAGCTCGAGGACTTCCGGGATGTGGACAACCTGACCACAACCACTGTCACCAAAGGGACGCCGGTGTACGTGCAGATCCGCCCTGTCGGCTTCAACAACGTCACCTACGACCGTTGGGAAATAGAGTACACCGCCACTCCGGCCGGCTATCATTATCCGCTGGACGAAGCCGTCCTGAAAACCGAACGTTACACCTTCAACAAAGGGGAGGCCCATACGCTTGTCGGTACCTATATATATAATGTATACAAGCTGACGCTCTACAACGGCGAAAGCATCGCATCGGAGCAGTACTACAACCAGCCCGCTTACCAACACACGATCGTCATCACCGACGAAGGCATGATCTATGTGGGCGATACGGCGCCGTATTGTAGCGTGGACGGCGAATTCAGAATCCCTGTCAGCGTCCTGAATCCGGACTATCCGATCGAGTACGCTGTCCGTTTCACGGATGAAGCGATTGCCGCCGGCTTCAGCGATACCGAATACAAAGACCTGACTCCGGGATACATCACCGTCCCGGTTGCCAACCGTATCCCGAGGGGTATCTACCACGCCAACATCTATGTGCGCCTGAAGAGCGATCCGGATCGCGAGGAGGCTTACCCGTTCAATATCGAAGTGTTGGAGACAACCACCATCACCCGCCAACCGCAGTCGGTGAACGTTTGCGACGGCGACGCCTTCACCCTGTCGGTCGAAGCGACGGGCGTCAACCTGAGTTACCAGTGGTTCTTCAACGAAGTGGCCATCCCGGGTGCGACTTCGGATCGTTACACGGCAGCCCTGACTCCGGACAAGGAGGGTATCTACTACGTGGATGTATACGGCGACTGCGGAATGGAGAGCAGCCGCACGGTAACGGTGGGCAAAAACGGCCTGCGTATCCTGGTGAAATGGAACGAGTTCCTCTACATCACGAATCAGGATAACGAGTTTGTCCGCTTCCAGTGGTACAAAGACGGTCAGAAGATCGACAAGAACGGCACTTCCATCTACTACTCCGTTCCGGAGGGGCTGCTGGGTACTTACTATATCCAGGCATACCGTGCGGACGACACTTATGTGGTGAGCTGCCCGATCACGTTCGATACGCTGACCCAGTTCCCGATCACCCGGGTATATCCGGCGATGGTGAAGAAGAACACGCCGATCACTGTCAGCCTCGGTATGCCGGGCGAAGCTCCCGAATCGGCCGTGATCGAGATCTACAACATGAACGGACAGCTGCTTGAGCGCCTGACCACCCTGACCACCGAAACAACGATCCCTGCCGACATGGCTTCGGGAAGTTACGTGGTGAAGGTGACCACCGAGACTGGCAAGTCCACCACCCATAAAATCATCGTAAAATAAACCAACAGATATGACAACAATGATTTCCAAGATAAATAAAACCATTCTATTGTTTGCCGCCGGCATCCTGTCCACCACCGTTTCCGCCCAGCAGGGAACGGGTGGCAGGGAACACGGCCAGTACAGCCACCAAGAGCAGCAACAACGCCGCCAACAGCAGCGTGAGTACCGGCAGGAGCAGCGCGACACGACGCGCACGAAAACGTCTTACCTCACCGTCTCCGGCGGTGTGGGCTCTTCTTCCTTCCGTTACGACCTGGACTACCGGATCGAAGGTTTCCAGGAAAAAGGCAACCGGGACAGCAAGCTCGGTTATGAAGTCGATATCCATTACAGCTACTTCTTCAACCCTCACTGGGGGGTTGCCACGGGGGTAGGAATCTCCCGCTACGCCACAGTAGGCCGTTTGAGAGGCGATATGTCGGACGACAAATACATGAAACTGGGCACAATGACCGATGATGACGACTTCTCGGGACACCCGCGCGACTTCGAGCTGCGTGCCCGCCTGAAGAGCCTGGAAGAGAAACAGACCGCTTTCCTGTTGGATATCCCGCTGATGGCGATGTACCAGACGCGTTTCGGGGAAGAGGAAAACTGGGGATTGTATGCCGGACTAGGGGTTAAACTGCAACTTCCTGTCCAGACAAAATACAAGGTGCAGAGTAACGCGGCCAGCGAACTGAACGTATCGGGTTACTACCCGCATATCCCTTCGGACGTGGGTTCGCCATCTGAGTCGCCTGTGCCTCATCACGGGTTCGGCACGATCAGCGACCCGGGTAAGGAGCTCGACTGGAGCGGCAAGAACAAGTTGAAATTGGGTTTAGCCGGAACGGCCGAACTGGGCTTCATGGTTGCCCTCGGCGAGGACACCGACCTGCTGCTGGGCGGCTATATCGACTACGGCTTCACCAACATGAAAAAGAAGAAGGATCAGGGCCTGTTGTCGACCCCGGCGTCTTATCATCCGGAAGGGAATAAGATCGTCGGACAAGGTATCCCTTACAACGGCATGTTGAACTCGAATGTGACCGACAAGGTGAAGGTTATGTCGTTCGGCGTGAAACTAGGGCTTAGGTTCAAACTGAATTGATAAAGTTCAGGTATTGATATCGGTAATCCCCACAAAAAAAGGACTGTAGAGAAAACCTCTACAGTCCTTTTTATATTTGTTGTTACTTCTGATCATCTGAAATCCTGCAAATTCTTCTGGAGCTCCTGACGGGCGAAGAAGATACGGCTTTTAACTGTTCCGAGCGGGAGATCAAGCTTGTCGGCTATCTCGTTGTACTTGTATCCGCTGACGAACATCGAGAACGGCATCTTCAGGTCATCGTTCAGGGCGTTGATTACCTTGGTGATCTCCTGGATGTTGTACGCCTTGTCGGGCGAGTCGAAACCGGAGTCGTTAACCACGTCCAGGTTGTAGAGGTCTACGCTGGAGTCTACTACCGTTTGTACGCGTACCACCTTATGGTAGTTATTGATGAAAATATTACGCATAACGGTCAGAACCCAACCTTTGAAATTAACGTTGTCAACGAATTTATCCTGATTATCTAAAACCTTAAGTGCTGTATCTTGCAATAAATCCTGGGCATCGTCCCGGTTTGCTGTGAGCATAAGAGCGAAATTCATCATGTTCTCTTGTAAGCCCAATAATTTTTGTTGAAATTGTATTCCATTCATAATTTTAATTTTTTGAATGTTTATAAGTCGGTTAATAGTTGTAATTCAACAACTAATACAATGCAAAAATAAACTTATACTTTATAAAAAACTAATTCTTTTGCTAATATTAATGATATAAGCTTACTATTAATGTTTGTATGCTAAAACCGTTTGAATTTGAGCGAAATATACAAGTTTTGTACTTGTATATTACAATATTTGCAAGTATTATGTTATTATTTTTAATTGTTATGATAATCAAGCGTTTTAGTCTGCTTTTGGTGGGCGGTTTTCGGAGCTTCCGTTTGAGGGGAGGAGGAAGGGAGGAGATCTTGTATCCGGCGTTTAAAATAGGGGTATGTAGATTCTCCCCACAGTGTGGGGGATTTTCCTTTTTAAAAAGAGGGCGCATGCTCTTGTTACAAAGCATGCGCCCTTCCGTCTTTTTTATTTTTTTCTGTTGCTTTCGACGTCGTCAGCCTATCATCATTCCTCTGTCCGTTCCTTATGGTTGAGGATCAGGGTGGACGGCATTTTCTGCAAAGCTTCGCGGCGATGTTCGGAGACGTCGTTCCAACTGTCGTAGCTGATGAGCATGAAGTTGTAGCTGCTGAAAGTAGCCGCGCTCATGTCCTTGTCGGCGATGAGGGAAGCCTGCTTGATGGATTCCGTGAACTGGTGGATGGCATGTTGTATCTTCTCGCTGCCCGGCGTGGTCGAGCTGCTGCGGTCGAGGATGCCTACCGAGCCGTGCGTCGTCTTGAGCAAGGTCGACGTATAATCCAGCAGGAAGAGGTCGCGCTCGGAGTCGATCACCACGATCACGTTGCTCGCTTTCACGAAGCCACGGTTCACAAACACGCCCACGTCGCAATTACTCTTGCCGATGAACATCTTCGTCTTATCCTTAAGCAGCGCACCGGGGTAGAACCACGATTCGGGCGCTTTGAAACGTTTGAAGTACTTGTTGTAGAAAGAGGTGCGGTAACGGTTCGCCTCGATGTCGTCCGGCTGGTTGCTCATCGAGATGCCCGAGCCCACGAGCAGGAAGTCGAAACCCTCCGTGTTGACGATGTCCGTGATATCCTGTCCGGCGTTGTTCGACACCTCGTAGCGCGTCTCGATGTTGATCCCCAGCTTTTTCGCTCCGTAAAGGATAGGGCCGAAGCTCACTTCCTCGAAGTTGTCGGTGTGGAGCGGGTTCACGTCCGAGCCGACGGTGAGATGGAGTGCCGTAAGGTCTACCTGGTGGCGGCGGTGGGCAAACATCTGGTACGCCACGTCGAGCATGATCTGCCCGTTACCCGCGCGTCCGAACGAGAGCAACACCTTGTAGGTGCCGTCGGCCACGTCTACCGCCTTGTATTCTTTGATCTTCTCGCGCGTCTGGAAGCAGAACTTGATGAACGAAACCAGCGGGATCGTCATAAACGTCGTTACCAACGTCATCAGCACCAGCATCACGAAAATAGAGGGGGGGAGGATATGCATTTCGTAACCGATGGTAAGCACTACCAGCTCCATCAGTCCGCGCGTATTCATCAGCGCGCCGATATATAAACTGTCTTTCCAGCTCTCGCCCACGAAACGGGCGGAGAACATCGCCCCGCCGAACTTACCGACGATGGCCACCACGATGAACACCCCGCACATCCACCACAGCTCCGGACTGTTCAACAGCCCGATTTCCG
>OGZX01003255.1_pt1 | contig 11400 bp, 13 predicted proteins | sample 1576881 | NCBI WGS metagenome assembly OGZX01 (sample SAMEA3541542, study PRJEB24748) | human gut metagenome | biome: human gut; feature: human-associated habitat; material: faeces | place: China | collected 2012
AACAGTACCGTCCATGGATCTCCATGGAAAAACTCGGGATCCGCGCATACCTCAAGACCACCCGGAAACAGAGATCCCCATGATGACGAAAAAGAAGCGTGTTTGAATTATCTCAGATACCAGCTTGCCATGATTCACCCGAAAATCATTGTTTGTCTGGGCAGAATTGCGGCGACAACCATCATTTCTCCTGATTTTAAAATCACAAGACAGCGGGGGCAGTGGATCGAGCGAAAAGGCTATCACATCATTGCCACTTACCACCCTTCCGCATTATTACGGGATGAAACGAAAAAACGACCGGCTTGGGAAGATATGCAAGCCATTCGGAAAAAATATGATGAATTGAAAGAACAAGGAGTGTAAACAATGGAAGCAAAAGGCATTGAAGCATTGAAAGCAAGATTTGCAGGCATCGAAGTACAGGCAAATCCCAAAACCATGGATGAAATCGTGGAATACATCGAAACAAAATGGCAGGGTCAGCGGGTGAAAATCAAAGAAAGCGAATACATCATCCACTACAAAAACGCCCTGGAATTTATGAAACGTCTGGGCAAACCCATTGAAGGTGTGCAGGAAGAAATCCGCCGTTATATGCTGCCCAACCGCATTGGCATTGTGCTGGGTATGAAATCCGAATATATCACTGTTGAGGACGGTATGAAATATTATCAGGCCCTGACCGTGCTGAAAGGTCTGACACAGGAAGACATCGACACCAAAAACGACAGATGGCTCCAGTACATGATGATGCTGGAAATGCAGGCAGAATGGGACGCAAGAGAAGCGGCAGCAAAGGCTGCGGAAGAAGCGGAAAAAGCAGAACAGGCGTAAAGGAGGTAGCTATGGGAAAATTTTATTCTGGATTTGTATCTCTCATCGGCAGACCAAACGTAGGGAAATCTACACTGATGAACTGCCTGATTGGAGAAAAGATTGCCATTACGTCCAACAAACCCCAGACCACAAGAAATAAAATCACAAGTATTTTGACAAAAGACGATTTCCAGTGTGTATTCTTGGACACACCCGGTATCCATAAGCCCAAACACAAACTGGGGGAATTTATGGTGCGCTCCGCTGAAAACACATTCAAGGAAGTGGACTTGGTACTGTTTTTGGTGGAACCCACAGACAAGGTACTGGAAGTGGATCAGTATGTACTGGAAAAACTGGGAAATGTAAAAACACCTGTGGTGCTGGTTATCAACAAAATCGACACGGTGCCCGATAAAGAAAAACTGCTGGGTATCATTGACGCTTACCGGAAACTGTACCCCTTCAAAGAAGTGGTGCCTATTTCCGCGGCAACAGGCAGCAACACAGAAACACTGCTTTCTGTCATTCGGAAATTCCTGCCGGAAGGTCCTCAGTATTTCCCTGCGGAAATGGTGACAGACCAGCCGGAACGACAGATTGCGTCTGAAATCATCCGTGAAAAAGCGCTGTATCTGTTGCAGGATGAAATTCCTCACGGCATCGCCGTGGAAATCATGTCCATGAAAAAACGTCCTGACCAGAACATGGTAGACGTACAGGCACTCATTTACTGCGAAAAAGATTCCCATAAGGGCATCATTATCGGCAAACACGGCAGCATGCTGAAAAAAATCGGCACCTATGCCCGTCAGGATATGGAACGCCTGTTAGGCTCTCCCATTTTCGTGCAGATTTGGGTAAAGGTAAAGAAAGGCTGGCGGGACAGCGATTTCCTGCTGAAAAACTTCGGTTACGACAAGAAAAATATTTAAAAATTCGCTGGAAGAACTGGCAGGATTTGTGCTGTATGGTTTTGGTTCTCTTTCATATTCTAAAAACGGAAAGGGACGATGGATATGGACAAAAAACAGACGGCATTATGGCAGCGGTTCACACAGACAGGGCAGGTCAGCGATTATCTGCGGTATCACGAAAGCACCAGACGGGAGCAGGAAAACGGACGCAGACGTATCGAAAACAGCTCGAAATATAAAGAATTTTATTGACATAACGGAGGAAGCCCATGGCTTTCTCCGTTCAAACTGTAGAAAAACGAAGGTATATATTTTTTCAAGAACGCGGAAGGGGTTTGGAAACAAAGAGTTTCCCAACTGGAATCCGCAGTCGGAATTCACTTCCGACGAGGAAAAAGCCGAAGTTTCAAGGCTTTTAGCTGATGGAACTTCGGTTTTATACTTCTGTTTACTCGTCAAAGGCTTGAATGCAATGAGCCTTTGACGACAGGGTGTCGACTTTTTCGACACCCTGAGTGGAGGAAGCCCATGGCTTTCTCCGTTGGTTTTATGGATAAGGGAGTCAGACCATGAGCGTAGGGAAAATCAGAGGCATCGTCATAGGGGAAGCCCAACGGGGCGAAAGCAGCAAGCAGATCACCGTTCTTGCCAAAGGGGTGGGGAAGGTGCGTCTGTCTGCCAGAGGGGCAAAAAATGCAAAAAGTCATCTGCTGGCAGGGACACAGCTTTTTGCCTACTGCGATTTTACCATCTACGAAGGGCGGGGCTTCTGGTCGGTGACGCAGATTGATTTGATTGAGAGTTTTTACGGTCTGCGAAATGACGTGGCTGTTCTTTCTCAGGCGGTGTATCTGGCGGAACTGGTGGAGAAAACATGTCCCGAAGGCATGGAACAGGATGAAATCATGCAGCTCCTTCTCTTTACCTTGCAGGGTATGGCAAAGGGACATCTGGAGCCAAAACTGGCAGGGCGTATCTTTGAAATCAAGTATTTGCAGCTGTCTGGTCTGCTGGCATCGGCAGACTGCATGGTGTGCGAGGAAACGCCGGCGCAGCTATATTTCGACGGGGAAGGGTTTATCTGCCAGAACCACAAAAGACCGGGAGCAAAGCCACTTTTGCCGGCGGTGGGAGCGGCTCTTTCCCATGTGCTGGAAAACGAGGGGAAACAGATTTTCGGATTCCGTCTTTCTCCCGAAGCCTTGGAACAATTGGACAAGGTCATGCGGCAGTATTTGCAGATGCATGTGGGACTGGATTTGAAAAGCAGACGTTTTGCGGCGGACATTTGTTTTTGAAAAAAATCAAAATTCCCCTTGACATTCTTCTGGAAACGTGTTAGATTGATACCAAATTACATAGCTGTGACGAACAAGAGGAGTATTTGCGGCGGACTTTCAGAGAGCCGGCGGTTGGTGTAAGATCGGCAGGACAAAGCGAAGAATGGCACTTGGGAGCAGCAATTTTTCACAAGAGTGGGTTTGCATAAACCAATGCAAATCAATGAGGGTGGAACCGCGGAAGACACGATGCCTTTCGTCCCTTGCTTTACGGCGAGGGATGAAAAGGCTTTTTTTATTCCTCGAAAAAAGTTTCTAATGGAATTTTTGAAGGAGGTTTTTCAAATGGTAGAAAAGACAATGGAAAAAATCGTAGCGTTGGCAAAAAACAGAGGTTTTGTATACCCCGGCTCTGAAATTTACGGTGGTCTGGCTAACACATGGGATTACGGCCCCATCGGTGTGGAACTGAAAAACAACGTAAAGAAAGCTTGGTGGAAGAAATTCATTCAGGAAAGCCCTTACAACGTAGGTGTTGACTGCGCGATCCTCATGAACCCTCAGACATGGGTAGCTTCTGGTCACGTTGGCGGCTTCAGCGATCCTCTGATGGACTGTAAGGAATGTAAAGAAAGATTCCGCGCGGACAAACTCATCGAAGACCACATGAAAACACACAACATGCCTGAAGAAGTTGTTGACGGCTGGAGCAACGAACAGATGAAAGCTTTCGTTGACGAACACCAGGTAGCTTGCCCTTCCTGCGGCGCTCATAACTTTACAGATATCCGTCAGTTCAACCTGATGTTCAAAACATTCCAGGGTGTTACAGAAGATGCGAAAAACGTGGTTTACCTGCGTCCCGAAACAGCTCAGGGTATTTTCGTAAACTTCAAAAACGTACAGAGAACAAGCAGAAAGAAACTGCCTTTCGGTATCGGTCAGATTGGTAAATCCTTCCGTAACGAAATCACACCCGGTAACTTCACATTCAGAACAAGAGAATTCGAACAGATGGAACTGGAATTCTTCTGTGAACCCGGCAAAGATATGGATTGGTTCCACTACTGGAGAAACTTCTGCAGACAGTGGCTGCTGGATCTGAACATGTCCGAAGAAAGCATCAGACTCCGTGACCACTCTCCTGAAGAACTGTCTCACTACAGCAAAGGCACAACAGACATTGAATTCCTGTTCCCCTTCGGCTGGGGCGAACTGTGGGGCATCGCAGACAGAACAGACTACGACCTGAAATGCCATCAGGAAACAAGCGGTCAGGATATGACATACTACGATCAGGAAAAGAACGAAAAATATATTCCTTACTGCATCGAACCTTCCCTGGGCGCAGACAGAATGACATTGGCGTTCCTGTGCGAAGCTTACGACGAAGAAGAAGTAGGCGAAAACGATGTAAGAACTGTTCTGCATTTCCATCCCGCAATTGCTCCCGTAAAAGCAGCAGTACTGCCTCTGTCCAAGAAACTGGGTGACAAAGCCATCGAAGTTTATAACATGCTGTCCAAAGAATTCCACTGCGAATATGACGAAACCGGCTCCATCGGTAAACGTTACAGAAGACAGGATGAAATCGGTACACCTTTCTGCATCACATACGACTTTGAATCCGAAGAAGATCAGAGCGTAACCGTTCGTGACAGAGATACTATGGAACAGGTAAGAATGCCTATCGCAGACCTGATTCCTTACCTGAAAGAAAAAATGGAATTCTAATCTTCCATAAAAATCGGCAATATTTGAAAATCGGCAATGAAAAAGCACGAAATCTTTCTATATATAATAGAAGGTTTCGTGCTTTCTTTGTTTTTATCAGTCCAGAAAATGGTTCAGCAGTCCGTAGCACAGAAGCAGGACGGCACAAACGAGGAAGGGAATGAAGAATGGAATTTCCCAAGCGGGTTTTTTCAGGAAAAACAGTAGTATAAAACCCACAAACAGCCATAGAAAATGCATGTTTTTGATGAGAGCGTTTTGTTTTTCCGTAGAGGTGAAAGCGTTTTTGCAGATATTCTCCACGAGGGCATAAGCAAAGGTAATGAGGGCTATGAGAAAAATCAGTTTTCCCAACGTGAGTGTCAGAAAGGGTATGTGTGACAGCAGCACACCAATTAGTTCCGGCAGGAACAGAACAGCCATTCCCACGCAGAGAACCAAGGACATATCACGGATGGTACAGAGCGTTTGCGTGCGGCGGTTATTCTGAGGAAGTTCCTGCAAAAGCCTATCGCAGTATTCCTGAAAGTCCATGCCGATAATTTCAGCAGGAGAAGCCCCTTTTTCCTGACCTGCCAAAAACATATCCGTAATGTCCCGACGCACTTGTTCCTGAAGGGAAAATGGCAGACGAGAGGCTCTTAGATAGACCACCATGTCGGTGAGGACAGATTGAAAATTGGGAGAAAGCAGGGTTTCCCGTTGGTTGTTTTCCTGAAGCAGTGCTTTTGTTTCTTTATGCATGAAGATTTCCTCCGATCAATATATATGGAAAGCAGGTAATGATGAGGGGGTGGAAAGCACCTCTTATGCCGTTATGGATATTGTAAAACCAAAGGGCTGCCGGGTCAATGGAAAGCCCCAGAAGCCAAGGAGATTGCTGACAAGAAACAGGGAAAAGAAAATGTGAAAAGAAAGGTTGATTTTTCTTTTGGTGGTTTTGGACAAAACGCATGGAAATTTTTGTGCATTTCATTGAAAAGCATACATTGTATACATAGCCCTGCGGCAAAATACGTCAAAAACAATTCAAAAAAATCAAAAAAATCGGCTTGCGTTCCATGGCGTTTTGGTATAATCTTAGTATAGGGAAAATTCTGCAAAAGAAAAAGCATGGCAAACTGCATCAACACTTGCCCTGAAGAAGAAATTACGTCTGTTTCTTATTGGGAAGAAAAAAAGGGAAGGCGAGGCGGCTTGCAAAGTTTTTTACAAGATGCGCCGGTTGATAGGACGGCGGATTTTGATTTTTGTATGTATCCCAAATCATCTTTATCATTATAAAGTGTTTACAGGAGGTAAAAAGTATGAGCAAAAAGTATGTTTACATGTTCAGCGAAGGTAATGCTTCCATGCGTAACCTGCTGGGCGGTAAAGGCGCAAACCTGGCAGAAATGACAATCCTGGGTCTGCCGATTCCCCAGGGTTTCACAATCACAACTGAAGCCTGCACAGAGTACAACGAAGGCGGCAAAAAGCTGACTGACGAAATGATCGAACAGATCGAAGTGGCTCTGGGCAAACTGGAAGAAATGGCTGGCAAAAAACTGGGCGATCCCGAAAATCCCCTGCTGGTTTCCGTTCGTTCCGGTGCAAGAGCATCCATGCCCGGTATGATGGACACAGTCCTGAACCTGGGTCTGAACGATGTTTCCGTAGAAGGTCTGGCAAGAAAAACTGGCAACCCCAGATTTGCTTATGACTCCTACAGAAGATTTATCATGATGTTCGCAGACGTTGTTATCGGCGTTTCCAAATCCAAATTCGAAAGAAAACTGGATGAATACAAAGAACAGGTTGGCGCAAAATACGACACAGATCTGACTGCTGAAGACCTGAAGAAAGTTGTAGAAATGTTCAAACAGATCTATCTGGAAGACCAGGGCAAAGAATTCCCTCAGGATCCTAAGGAACAGCTGTTTGAAGCTGCTATGGCTGTATTCCGCAGCTGGGATAACCCTCGTGCATTCGTTTACAGAAGAATGAACGACATCCCTTACAGCTGGGGTACTGCAGTTAACGTACAGATGATGGTATTCGGTAACATGGGTGATACATCCGGTACAGGTGTTGCTTTCACAAGAAACGCAGCAACTGGTGAAAAAGCGATGCTGGGTGAATACCTGGTTAACGCACAGGGTGAAGACGTTGTAGCTGGCGTTCGTACTCCTAAGCCCATCGCGAAACTGGCAGAAGATATGCCTGAAGTATATGCTCAGTTTATGGAAATCGCTAATAAACTGGAAAACCACTACAAAGACATGCAGGATATGGAATTCACAGTTGAAGAAGGCAAACTGTACTTCCTGCAGACAAGAAATGGTAAGAGAACAGCTAACGCTGCTCTGCGTATCGCAGTAGAAATGGTAGACGAAGGTCTGCTGACAAAAGAAGAAGCTCTGATGAAAGTAGATCCTAAACAGCTGGATCAGATCCTGCACCCTGCTTTCGACCAGAAAGCACTGAAAGCAGCTACTCCTATCGGCAAAGGTCTGCCTGCATCTCCCGGCGCTGCTGCTGGTAAAGTATGCTTCACAGCAGAAGACGCAAAAGCGCAGGCTGAAGCTGGCGACAGAGTAATTCTGGTTCGTCTGGAAACATCTCCTGAAGACATCGAAGGTATGGCAGCTGCACAGGGTATCCTGACAGTTCGTGGCGGTATGACATCTCACGCAGCCGTTGTTGCCCGTGGTATGGGTACATGCTGCGTATCCGGTTGTGAAGAAATCAAAATGAACGAAGAAGCTAAAACATTCACACTGGGCGGCAAAACATTCAAAGAAGGCGACTACATCTCCCTGGATGGTTCCACAGGTAACATCTATGGCGAAGATATCCCTACAGTTGACCCTGAAATCAGCGGCAACTTTGCAAAATTCATGGCTTGGGCTGACGAAAAGAGAGTGCTGAAAGTAAGAACAAACGCTGATACACCTCACGACGCTCAGACAGCTATCGACTTCGGCGCAGAAGGTATCGGTCTGACAAGAACAGAGCATATGTTCTTCGAAGGCGACAGAATCATGAAATTCAGAAAAATGATCCTGGCTGAAACAGTAGAAGAAAGAAAAGCAGCTCTGGCTGGTATCGAACCTTTCCAGAAAGAAGACTTCAAAGGCATCTACAAAGCAATGGGCGAAAGACCTGTTACAATCCGTCTGCTGGATCCCCCTCTGCATGAATTCATGCCTAACACAGATGAAGAATTCGAAGTTCTGGCAAAAGAAACAGGCAAAACTGTTGAAGAACTGAAAATCAAAGCAAAAGGTCTGCACGAACTGAACCCTATGATGGGTCACAGAGGCTGCCGTCTGGCTGTAAGCTATCCTGAAATCGCAGAAATGCAGACAAAAGCAATCATCGAAGCTGCTGTTGAAGTTTCTGTAGAAGAAGGTATCGAAATCGTACCCGAAATCATGATTCCTCTGGTTGGCGAAATCAAGGAACTGAAATATGTTAAGAATGTTGTTGTAGAAACAGCTGAAAAAGTAATGGAAGAAAAAGGCAAAAAACTGAAATATCTGGTAGGTACCATGATCGAAATCCCTAGAGCTGCTCTGACAGCTGACCAGATCGCTACAGAAGCTGAATTCTTCTCCTTCGGTACAAACGACCTGACACAGATGACATATGGTCTGTCTCGTGACGACGCTGGTAAAATCCTGGCTGACTACATCGACAAAAACATCTATGAATGCGACCCTACAGCTAGACTGGACAGAAGAGGCGTTGGTCAGCTGATGCAGATTGCTGTAGAAAAAGCAAAACCCGTACGCCCTGACATCCACCTGGGTATCTGCGGCGAACATGGCGGCGATCCTTCTTCCGTAGAATTCTGCCACCAGATCGGTCTGGACTATGTATCCTGCTCTCCTTTCCGCGTACCTATCGCAAGACTGGCAGCAGCTCAGGCTCAGATCAACTTCCCCAGAAACTAATTTGGAATTTGTAAACAGATTCTAATATAAGGGATACAAAAAGGATAAATCCGAAAGGATTTATCCTTTTTTTGTTTTTGTGGGGAAAAAGGGATGGGGATGAAAAGAGAATTGAGAAAATTCAGCGGGAAAATGGAATAAGCGAAAATTTTGAAAAGGGGGCGTTTTTGGTGAAGCGGGGTGAGCGTTTATTTTTTTGTAGGGGGAAAGAAGATGATGGTTCTGCGAAGGGCGTACTGCATTGAGAAAGGACAAAGGGATTTTCTGGTTTTGGATTTTGGAGAAGAGGTATTTTTGGGCTGTGCACGTGGTTTGATTTTGAAGAAAAGAAAACATGGGATGGAATAGGGAAGGGGGGGAGGTGTTGGAATATAGGAAAAGGGAATGAGGAGGAATGGGGCGTATTGGAATAGAGAAAAAGGGATGTGGGAGAAAATGGGATGAGGTGGAGCAAAGGAAAGTGGAGAATGAGAAGAAGTGAGAGGTGTTGGAGTTAATAAAAATGGAAAACGAGAGGAATGGGATATGGAGAGGAGAAAAAGGGAGAGCTTCGTCCAAATGAAAAAAGCCGGAATCTTTTGTTTCGAAGATTTCGGCTTTTTTCTATTACGAAAGGTTAAAAAACGAATCAGGGCAGTTTATTCCCAGCAGCGGCATAGAGCTCGTACCATTCTTCCCTTGTGAGGGTGATTTCTGCCCCTTTGACGATGCCTGGAATACGGGCAGCATTGGTTGTACCTACAACCACCTGCATGTTGGCAGGATGGCGCAGAAGCCATGCTACGGCTATGCCGTTTTCTGTGGTGTTGTATTTTTTCGCTAGACGAGTCAGGACAGCGTTCAGTTGGGCATAATCGGGATTGCCGATGAATGTGCCTTCGAATACACCATACTGGAAAGGACTATAACACTGGATGGTAATATGGTTCTGGCGGCAGTAATCCAATACGTTTGCATCACGGGAAATGCCGTGGCTGTCTGTGGTGTTCAGATAAGCAGGTGCATCCAGCAGAAGGGTGTGCGCCAGAGAAAATTGCAGCTGGTTGATTTCTAAGGGCTGTTTGACGCATGTTTTCAGAAGTTCTATCTGGCTGGGGGTATGGTTGCTGACACCGAAATGGAGGACTTTGCCTTGGGATTCTAGTTGGTCAAAGGCTTCTGCCACTTCCTCCGGTTCCATGAGTAAATCGGGACGGTGGAGGAGCAGATAATCCAGACGGTCTGTTTGCAGGCGGCGCAGACTGGTTTCTACGCTGCGGATGATATGCTCTTTGGAAAAGTCATAGCAGGTAAATGTACCGGGGCGAATGCCGCATTTGCTCTGGAGAATAAGTTTATCCCGCATGCCGGGTATTTGGTGCAGGGCTTCCCCGAAAATGGTTTCACAGGTGCCGCCGCCGTAAATATCCGCGTGATCCCAGAAGTTGACACCGGATTCCAGTTGTTTTTCGATAAGGTTTTGCAGGGATTTTGTATCCAGATTGCCGATGCGCATACATCCCTGGATGATGGCAGGAACGTTGCGATTGCCGATGGTGACTTGTTTCATATGGAAACCTCCTTTGTGTTTCGTATGCTGTTAAATCCATGATACTTCTATGGTGGGGGAAGTCAAGGTGATTTTTAGAAAACAATAACAGCAACTTGCTGGTAAGAAAACATACGAAATAAAATCCTCGTAAAACAAAGAAAGCTGAAACCTTTAAGATAAGAATTTCAGCTTCCTTTGTTTTCTTATGAAAATGTCCTTAGGTTCTTTTTTCTATTATAATGCCTGGTCGGATTCGCTGGGGATATATCGCAGGATGGATTCCACTGGGCAGTCCAGGATGCGGCAAAGATCATTGATGGTTTTGGTGGAAATATCTTTATTGTGTTTCAAGCGATGAAGGGTACTATGAGACAGGTGGTGTTTGGTGGTGAGTGTATACCAATTTTCGTCGGAGTTTTCTAATGTTTGCCAAAAAGGCGCGTAGTCAATCAAACATGTCACTTCCCTTCTGTGATTTCCTGTATCAAAGTATAAAATTGATTGGAGCCCTTGAATATCTTCGTTATAACGAATATAATGAGAAAAGGAGGTGAATTTATGCGGGTTAGGCAGATTTTTCTGGTGGTGAGTGTTGTGACGATGGTATGCGGCTGTAGTGGAGGGAATGCAGATGGGCAGATGCGCAGGGAGCTTATGGAGAAGGCAGAGGAGTATCAACAAGAGAAGATCTATATAAAAGGACCGGAAGGAACACCCTTTGCTTTTCTGGTGGAGCGGGGCAATGGAACGGGGGAAGTGGTGCGAAAAGACATAGGGGGATGCGGTGAGAGTCAGATAAAACAGGAAATTGACAAGAAGATGCTGGATGCAGTTTTGAGGGAAAATGGGGAGAAAAAAGAAAAATCACAAAAAAATGAAAAAAATTGAAAAAAGTAGTTGACAGATGAAAAGATACCTGATAGAATAATCAAGCACTCGCAAGAGAGCAGAAAAAAATCGAATATCTGAAGGGTGAGAAAAGCCTGTTTTTCAATAAAAATTGAAAAATCAGAGAAAAGTACTTAGAAAAGTACTTGACAAGAAAAAAGAAATCTGGTAAGATATTCAAGCGTCATCGAAAAGATGACGAAAATAAAATATCGGGTTTGAGAATAAACGGTCAGAAATGACCGAAAAGTTCTTAAAAAAGTACTTGACAAAATAAAACAAACCTGATAAAC
>OGZX01003257.1_pt1 | contig 11395 bp, 7 predicted proteins | sample 1576881 | NCBI WGS metagenome assembly OGZX01 (sample SAMEA3541542, study PRJEB24748) | human gut metagenome | biome: human gut; feature: human-associated habitat; material: faeces | place: China | collected 2012
TTCACACACCCCCTGCCCCCTCTCAAGAGGGGATGGAGTTACCATCGGTCGATATAAACACACCGACAAATCAGCATTTACAGGTTCAGTTCTTTTTACAAGCAAACCTTCGCTTATCAAATTCACCCCCCTTCTTCTAACTTTCAACTATCAGGGGGGCTTATTGTATAAAACAGATTTTCCAGGCGCAAGAGGGATTTGAAACTAAATAAATGTCAATCTACTTCTCAGTCGTCAAAAAGGGACTTTTTCACCTTTTTTGAGCGTTTTCCGCCATTACAACCGTCCTATTTCACCATTACGACCGTCCTGACAGGTAGTGCACTCGGCACCTCGCGAAGATCAAGACGGTCGTAATGGCGATCAGGACGGTCGTAATGGGAAAGAAGACCGTCTTCCCGACAACAAGCTCCCAGAAATCTCCTTTAAATATTTAGAATGCTGATCGTCTTGTTTTGCGATAGACGATTCTCCGGGAGTTAAGGTTTATCACTTTGTCGGTCTTTCTGCCTTCCGGCAATCAAAAAGGATGCTTTTCAGAACGAACTGCACACCTCACCTCGCCGATTGTCAGCCAGAAAGGGATAAACAACAAAAAGAGTCAATCCAAAATCGATCCAGATTTCGGACGAAATAGAAAAACGGTAGAAAAGGGGGTTATTGTATCATCCACTCGCTTCAATCGTATCACAAGAAATCCCTCAATGAGTGCTTTTTCATCCATGCTCAACATCCGACATCAATGTCGGTGAAATATAAATATTTTCTCCACACAAATTATTGTCCTATCTTTGTAGCGTCAATAAACAAGGGAATTTATGGATTGGTTACATGAGGCCTTTTTAGAGCCTACAATGATTCAGGCTGTTATTATGATCTCACTGGTCTCTGCAGTCGGGCTATATTTAGGTCGGATCAAGATATTCGGTATTTCGCTGGGTATAACATTCGTATTCTTCGCCGGTATCCTGGCCGGGCATTTAGGCGTTGTCGTCAATAAGGATATGCTCTACTTTGCACAGAGTTTCGGGTTGATCCTCTTTGTCTATGCGCTGGGGTTACAGGTCGGCCCGGGTTTCTTCTCTTCCCTGAAAAAAGGCGGTGTAGCCATGAATATGATGGGGTTAGGGGTTATCCTGCTGGGACTGATCATGACTGTCGGGCTGCACTGGACGACCGGCGTGTCTCTCTCCAACATGGTAGGGCTGCTATGTGGAGCCGTAACCAATACACCTGCGTTGGGAGCTGCCCAGCAAGCCTTGTTGCAGATAGATCCGGGCAACACAAAGGGAGTGACGGATATGGCGTTGGCTTGCGCCGTTGCTTATCCGCTCGGTGTGGTCGGCGTTATCCTTGCCATCGTCATCCTGAAAGCGATGTTTGCTGATAAGGAACAGAAAAATCAGAAGGAGCAGAGAGATACGACCACATACGTAGCTGAATTTCAGGTAAGCAATCCTGCCATCTACGAGAAAAGCATTAAGGATATCATGAAGCTGACAGATAAGCATTTCGTCATTTCCCGCATCTGGCGGAACGGCAAAGTGAGCATTCCGACCTCGGATACGTTGCTTCACGAGCACGACCATCTGCTGATTATCTCTGTCAAATCGGATGTTGAAAATATTAAAGTTCTTTTCGGCGAACAGGAAAACGTAGATTGGAACAAAGCGGATATCGACTGGAATGCGATTGACAGTCAACTGATTTCCCGCCGTATCGCCGTTACCCGTAACAGGGTGAACGGAGTTAAATTAGGCTCCCTCCGCCTCCGCAATCTCTATGGGATCAACATTACCCGTGTCAACCGCGCCGGTATCGACCTGCTGGCTTCGCCGGATTTGCGCCTGCAGATCGGTGACCGCCTGACGATTGTTGGCGAAGCGAACTCGGTAAACACGGTCGGGAAAATATTGGGTGATGAGATCAAACGGTTAAAGAATCCGAACCTGCTGGCCGTATTTATCGGTATCACGCTGGGTATGCTGTTGGGAGCTTTGCCAATCACGCTTCCGGGTATGAGTACTCCCGTCAAGCTCGGCATCGCCGGCGGTCCGATTATTGTCGGTATCCTGATGGGATCATTTGGTCCTCGCCTTCACCTGACGACTTATACGACAATGAGTGCCAACCTGATGTTGCGCCAGTTGGGAATCATTATTTACCTGGCAGGATTAGGGATCGATTCGGGTGCGCATTTCTTCGAAACGGTTTTCCGGACGGAAGGTTTGCTATGGGTCGGTCTGGGTTTCTTGCTGACGATTGTTCCGGTTCTGATTGTCGGTTTCATGGCATCCCGGTTCTTCAAGCTGGATTATGCGCATAATATCGGTATGCTCTGCGGCAGTATGGCAAACCCGATGGCGCTGAACTATGCCAATACGACTGTTGAGGGTGATGAACCGTCTGTTTCGTATGCGACCGTCTATCCGCTCTCGATGTTTATCCGCGTGATTTCGGCACAGTTGGTATTGATGCTATTTACTTAGTCAGACCTTCGTACATTTCAGAAGCACCTTTTCACCGTCTGCCAGTGTTGTTGCAAACAGATAGACGGAACCGCCATCGGTGATCTTTGCGCGTTTGCGCAATTCTTCTACCGAAAGGGGGAAATTGCGCACGGTTATATTGGCTTGCGGGATAAGCTTGGAAAGGCTTTTACAGAGTTTGCCGGTAAAAGGGAGAACTTCATCCACCCGGAATATACGGCCGGGGAAGTCAGCGACCAACTGTTCCGATGTATACAAATGACTGCTTATATGCAGTTTCTTTACACCCATCCGGAGGGCAATCTGTTTGAAGGCTCCTGCTTTCAGGACAGAGGCATTGGGTTCATACAAATATCCGGCGATCCGGCCGGCTAACGCTAATCCGGCACTACGTTCCTCTTCCAATGTAAAAGAGAAAGAGGACTCCGTTCCATCCGAAGCAAAATTAACGCAATGGATAACCGGAGTGGCCTTTTCAACATCCCGCTCTATGACAAAAAGCAGTTCCTTACATTCGTTTCTGACCGAAAGAACGTGTACAGCCGTTGTTCCGGGCAACAGATCCAACGTCATTTGTATATCTGCCATTGGCGACAGCTTCGCAATAATGCGGGGTGAGCGTTTCAATAAATCCGGAAGCAATCCGGGGAGATCCGGTTCACAATCCTGCAGGGCAAACACTCTTTTATTGCTTTCTCCCCGCCGGGCCGGATCGATATAGAAGGCGTCAACCTCTGGCAACTCGCCTATATAGTGCGTTGTATCCGTATTTATAACCGTGATATTATCGGCTCCTAATACGGAGAAGTTATGTCTCGCCGCTTCACAATAGGCGGGAAAACGCTCGATATAGGTCAGATGTTTTACCTTCTGGGAAAAGAAATAGCTATCGATGCCCAATCCGCCTGTCAGGTCGCACATTGTCCAGTCTTCATTTACCAGACGTTGTTTATAGGCTGCCGTCTGTTCGGACGAGCACTGTTCGGCTGCAATCTTTGCCGGAAAGACCAATCGCTCATTCTCATACCACAACGGCAACTTTTCCCGTATCTGCCTCCGGGCTGCAATCTGGTCTACCACGAAAGGCATATCTATATCAGGATATTTCGAAGCGGAAAGCAGCAGACGCGTCAAATCGTCGGCGGCGTGTTCTTGTATGAATTGTATTTGAGAAGTTGTCAATTCCATATCGGCCTCTAAAAAAGGATACCGACGAACAAAAAAAGAGGATGCATCTCGTGAGACGCATCCTCTTTCAAGCGGAAAGCGAGGGATTCGAACCCCCGGTACAGTTACCCGTACACCGCATTTCGAGTGCGGCCCGATCGACCACTCTGGCAGCTTTCCTTCGGTCGTCATTTGCGAGTACAAATGTAGGGAAAATTTGATACCGTTGTACTCCGGAATGTATTTTTTACATAGAAAAAGGGCATTCTTCTATGAAGAACACCCTTTTGGTTGTTAACGAATTTACGAATTATTTGAAATAGCGGTTGTATAAACCTTCAAATCCTTTACCGTGGCGGGCTTCGTCTTTGCACATTTCATGAACTGTATCATGAATTGCATCCAGGTTGAGCTGTTTTGCACGAATGGCAATACGTTTCTTGTCTTCGCAAGCGCCACATTCTGCATCTTTACGTTTTTCGAGGTTAGTCTTTGTGTCCCAAACGACATCACCTAACAGTTCGGCAAACTTGGCAGCATGTTCTGCTTCTTCCCAAGCATAACGCTTGAAAGCCTCTGCTACTTCAGGATAGCCTTCACGGTCGGCCTGACGACTCATAGCCAGATACATTCCGACTTCAGTACATTCGCCCATGAAATGAGCGTTCAGGTCTTTAATCATTTCTTCATCACAACCTTTAGCAACACCGATCACGTGTTCGTCGGCAAAAGTCAATGCACCGGTTGTTTCGACTAATTCTTTAAATTTGCTCTTCGGCTGTTTGCATTGAGGACAGAATTCAGGAGCTTCATCACCTTCGTGTACATAACCGCAAACTGTGCAAATCCATTTCTTTTTCATCTTTGTAAAATTTTTATTGGTTGTATAATCGTAAAATACTTGTAACACTCGTTATTTGTTCTTTGCAAATGTATGGAAACATTCGAAATTATGCCATACAAAACCTGATAAATTTATTCTATCTGTTAATTGATAAAAACTATGAAACTTATAGTCGCAGCCCCATGTTATAACTTTAAAAACATATATATTATGGATACATCTAAGATTATCAACTTGCTGGGCGAAGAGGGCGAGTTCTTGCTGCAGCACACATGCAAAACGATCGATAAATCGCTTATACATACTCCATCCCCGTCTGTCATAGACGATATATGGATCAATTCGGATCGGAATATCCAGACATTGAACAACCTCCAACGGCTATTAGGTAGCGGAAGGCTGGCAAATACAGGGTATGTCTCTATCCTGCCGGTAGACCAGGACATCGAACACACGGCTGGCGCTTCATTCGCTCCGAACCCGATCTACTTCGATCCGGAAAATATTGTCAAGCTGGCAATCGAAGGCGGTTGCAATGCTGTCGCTTCTACATTCGGGATTTTAGGTTCTGTCGCTCGCAAATATGCACACAAGATACCTTTCCTGGTAAAGCTGAATCATAATGAACTGCTGACTTATCCTAATTCATACAACCAGATTATGTTCGGCACAGTAAAAGAGGCCTGGAACATGGGGGCTGCCGCTGTCGGTGCAACCATTTACTTTGGTTCGGGAGATAGCAGAAGGCAATTGATCGAAGTGTCCGAAGCCTTCGAATATGCGCATGAGTTGGGAATGGCAACCGTATTGTGGTGTTACCTGCGTAACAACGAGTTCAAGAAAGACAATGTGGACTACCACGCCTCTGCCGACCTGACAGGACAGGCTAATCATTTGGGCGTCACGATCAAGGCTGACATTGTAAAGCAAAAGCTACCGGAAAACAACGGTGGATTTACGGCTATCAAATTCGGAAAGATCAACCAGAAGATGTATACAGAACTGGCGACAGAGCATCCGATCGACCTTTGCCGCTACCAGGTTGCCAACAACTACATGGGACGCGTTGGCCTGATCAATTCCGGCGGAGAATCCCACGGGGCTTCCGACCTGAAAGATGCCGTCTACACAGCCGTAGTCAACAAACGGGCCGGCGGTATGGGGCTGATCAGCGGACGTAAGGCTTTCCAGCGCCCGATGAAAGACGGGGTGGAATTGCTGCATACCATACAAGATGTATACCTCGATCCGGAAATCACAATTGCCTGATAAAAAGCAAAAAAGGATGTGTACCTCAAAAGTTACACATCCTTTTTCATTATTCCTCAGAATCTCTTATTTCTTCAGCCACATATCCAACCACTCAAAGAAAGTACGCTGCCAGAGCACGCCGTTCTGCGGTTTCAATACCCAGTGGTTTTCATCCGGATAGATCAGCAATTCGGCCGGTACACCGCGAAGCACTGCCGCATTAAAGGCTGCCATGCCCTGATTAGCCAGGATACGATAGTCTTTCTCGCCATGAATGCAGAGGATCGGAGTATCCCATTTGTCAACAAACAAATGTGGCGAATTGGCAAACGTGCGCTGTGCCGTAGCATTCTGCTTTTCCCAGTAAGCGCCTCCCATATCCCAGTTGGCAAACCACATTTCTTCTGTTTCCAGATATTGCATTTCCATATTGAAAATACCGTCGTGGGCGATAAACACCTTGAAACGTTTGTCGTGATGACCTGCCAGCCAGTAAACGGAGAATCCTCCGAAACTTGCACCCACACAACCTAAACGGTCTTTGTCTACAAACGGTTCTTTTGCCATCTCGTCGATAGCCGTAAAATAGTCTTTCATACACTGGCCGCCATAGTCGCCGCTGATCTGTTCGTTCCATTCCATGCCGAAGCCCGGAAGACCACGACGGTTCGGAGCTACCACGATATAATCGTTAGCTGCCATAATCTGCATATTCCAGCGATAAGACCAGAACTGGCTTACCGGACTTTGCGGACCGCCCTCACAGAACAACAAGGTCGGATATTTCTTGTTCGGATCGAAATGAGGCGGATAGATCACCCATGTAAGCATCTGCTTGCCATCGGTTGTCTTCATCCAGCGGCCTTCGACCTTGCCGATTGCCAGTTGATCGTAGATCTGCTTATTTTCGGTTGTCAACTGAGTGACTTTGTTGTTATCGACCAAATCGATTGAATAGATTTCATCTCCCATGCTCAATGAGTGACGTTGTGCGATCAGCTTATTCTCACCTAAAAGAGCGACGCCTGCATAGTCGTACATGCCGGAGGTAAGCGGAGTGATCTTATTGCCATCCGTCAAATCGATCTTATAGACCTGCGCTTCACCATGCCATACACCCGTAAAGTAAAGAGTCTTTGCGTCTGCACTCCAGACAAAGCCGTCTACATTGGAATCAAAATCTTTGCTGACAAAAGTCTTTTCACCTGTTTCAAGATTCATCACCATTAGGCGGTTCTGGTCAGATTCATACCCGTCACGTTCCATACTCTGCCAGGCAATATACTTGCCGTCAGGAGAATACTGGGGATTGGTGTCATAACCCATAATGCCCTCGCTGATATTGGTAGTCTGTTTGGTATTCAGGTCGTATACATAAATATCCGAATTGGTGGACAGTGCATATTCCTTGCCTGTCTTCTTACGGCTCGTATAGGCAACCTTGTCGGAAGTCGTATTCCACGCCAGTTGTTCGATGCCGCCAAACGGCTTCAACGGGCTTTCAAACGGTTCGCCCTCCATGATGTCGACAGGGTTACTGATTGCCTTTCCGTCGAAATCAGCTACAAAAGGATGCGGAGCTGTTGTCACCCATTCATCCCAATGCTTATACATTAAATCCGTTACTATGATTCCGGTTGCTTTATCCAGGTCAGGATATTTGTCAGCCGTGCTTTTCACCGTCTTTACCTGCGAGATAAACAAGACTTTCTTTTCGTCCGGAGAGAAGGCAAAGCCTTCGATATCTCCATCGTACTTAGACAACTGTTTACGGTGGCTTCCGTCCGGATTCATCTCCCAAAGCTGGCTGCTACCGCTTTCGTTACAGAGGAATGCGATTTTGGTTCCTCCTTTAATCCAGACAGCTTCGTTTTCCGAATAAGCTGTTTTTGTAATCTGCTTGTTATCCGTCCCGTCAGCATTCATGACAAAGACTTCGCGATTACTTCTGTTTTCCGGTACACTGTAATAAGCAACAGTATACACAACCTTTTTCCCATCCGGCGAAACGTTCATTCCCCCGATACGTCCCATTGCCCACAAGGCTTCCGGAGTCATCCTTCCGTCTTTAATTTGAATATCCGAACGTCCGATAATATTTTCCGCTTTTACCTTTACGTCCACGTTAACGTTTACATCTTTATTACTACAAGCTCCAAATAATAAGGATGTTGCCATGACCATTGTTCCGATAGATTTATTCATGTAGTTTATAATATATTGTGTTTTGGGTACGAAAGTACAAAATATAATTTATATCTTTGTCCTATTAATTTAAGAACTGAACAGTATGAATAAGATTTGGTTATTTGGAGCCTCCATATGTATGGTTTTAGCAATGGGGTCTTGCAAACCTAAACAGAGTGCGTATAAGGCAGCTTATGAACAAGCAAAGGAAAAAGAATCAACAGCTCCGGTAGAAGTGGTTGAAGAAGCAGAAGTGGTTGAAGAAGTAACTCCGGTGTCAAAACCGAGAACTTCCAATGTCAGCACACGTGCAGAAAGAATCAATGCCGCACAAGGTGAAGACGCTACCCGGTTGAAACGTTTCAGCGTTGTTATCGGTAGTTTTAAAAACAAAACAAATGCTTACGCTCTAAAAGAACGGATGCAGAACGACGGATATAACGCAGTCTTAGGCGAAAACGAACAAGGCATGTTGCGTGTAATCGTTGCCAGCTTCAACGATAAAGCAGATGCTGCTGACAGCCGCGATGCTATCAAAGCGAAATACGCTCCCAACTTCCAGGATGCATGGATTTTGGAAAGACAATACTAAGAAATAACGTAAGTATTTCCATAAAAAAGAGCCGACAGTTTTTCGAAATTGTCAGCTCTTTTTTGTCTTCCCCAACCAGGGCTTACCCGATATAAATAGGTGGTAGCCCTTTTACTTTTTACTTACAATGCTTACATTTGTCTCATGGATCCGACATTATAATCATTAGCGCAAATAGTTCTCCCCTGCGAAGTAGTAGAGTCATTCGATATAGTCAAGATAGAAAGCAATGAGACCGAGATTCACATCCATCTCGATGAGAAGTTGTCTGAAACCTTATGTAAAGATGTTCACTTCGAATCCAAAGTTTTTATCCCAGCAGTATCAATCATAGATATCCCTATCCGTGACCACAAGGTAATATGGTTATCCCAAATGAGGGTAGGTAAGACGCTTTGGACTCACCCCTCCCAAAAAGTATGTTTAATGTAAAAAGCGGGAGATAGATGATCTACTACTCTCCCGCTCACACATAGTTATCGTTTTAGTTAACTTATATACTGAAGAGTCGAACTCTTCCAATCTGCCCCACTGCCATTCAGCACTATCCTTTTTTCAAAGGGTTTTGATTTAAATGGGTAAGCATAAATCTATATATTTCTTTGCTTACGTGACAAAGGAAGGCCTTATATTTGATATAAACAAATAAAAAACAATTTATTTTTATAAATATTGAATTTTCGTGGTTTTTAGACCGTAAATGCAGATGTTACAACTTTGCTTTCGTATCAACTCCAAACCTGTACAATCCCATTATAAGTGTACCGGATCACAAATAGACTAATAAATATAAACCGAGCGCCTGTAATCAGCCTTTTTCCTGTTTTCATAAGTTTAGCACACATCTTTTTGACCTTGTCTTTTCCAACATGCCGGAACCTTCAATATGCCATGTTGTATCTCATTTATCCAAATACGATCTCGGGAGTTATACATTGCCTGACTCTATGCTTGATTCCTTCTTCTGAGAGCGACCTTTCTCTTATCTGTCGTTTGTATTGATTTAACCGGTGGTTTACTTCTATAATAGATCCCCGGGCTTTAAAGCAACTGCTTCGCAAGGCCCCCTTTAATCTTTCTGCTCTATAGCGGGCGTTTTTCAGTAGTATACCCATTTGTTGTTTTATCGCGTTTGGTTTATGCTGTCTCATAGGCCAAACGTCATAGTCCTCTTCTGCATTGTTATAAAGACTTTCTATATGGAACGGGGTGGAGTATAACGGGGACGCTGTTCTTTATGGAAGAAGTTGTACTTGGCAAAAACTTCCATTTCGTTCTCCTGCATAACTCGATAATTCTTTTCTGGACCGTAACCGGAGTCTGCTGCACCTCTCTTGTCCGATTACTGGATAATCCAGGAAAAACAAAGGGTAAGAGAGGCTTTTCTTCAGAGAAATGATAGTTCTTCTCTCTGTTTTTTCGTATCTTTACAGTATGAAAAGAATACCGAAAATAAAGAGTCGGAAGTAACCCTTCCGCTCTCCAAACACCAGGTGCTTTTGAATGAACAGGAACATTATCTGGAGATCATAGAGCAAATGCGTTGGAAGCTCTACGAGCTGCAGCGCCGCTTGTGGAGTCCCAAAAGCGAGAAGCAGGAAATCTGCCCTATGCAAGTCTTTGTACGGCAGATCATCCACCCCAAATACAAAACACCGGACGGCCGTATCCTGATAGCCCCTCTCCTCCCCCAGACTATACACATGCAAAAGCGGATGCCAGCGTACTGGCCCACATGGCCGTGCGTAAATATGCCGACCAACAACCCCTGCACCGGCAGATAGAGATTTTCGACAGCCAGCGACTGGTGCATGGCAGCTATCTTTTTTACTTTACTGGGGTGTTGCAGGGAAAACGGGGTCAATCCAGAAAAATGGATGCAGGATATGCTCATAAAAGTCAAGGACGAACAGATGGCCAGAGACGATGATTACTCGTCACTACCGCCTTTTAACCGGAAAAAAGGACCGGCATGAGCTATACGATCTATTGACATGTTATCAAACATGTAAAAAACAAAATAATAATCGCATAAAAGATAGTACAACTGCTTTTTTATGCCTTCCTTTGTATCGTCTTCCGATGGAGACATCAAGGGAAGGCTGGCGACGGTTTACGGATGGAATAATCGCTCTTGGTACAAATTTTACTGCTGTAAACACGAACGCAAACCGAAACCTTAATTATGAAATAGGAGGATGGGGAGTCTTACCTGAGGGCAGGGGGACTCCCCTTGCTCATTTTATTCTCTTTAGATTAATAAAACATATGTACGGCACCGAATGGTTACATATTATCACATCCCCATCGCTTGATAAACGAATAGGCATTCTTTAAAGACGTCTTATAAAAAGGGAATCGCTTCATCTTTTTTATATAGCAAGATAACGCAATATACCACAGAATAAATATATTTGTTGCCATATCTCATAAAAACAAAGCCATGTTAATAACGACAACAAACAACCTCGAAGGAAAAGAAATAACCCAGTACTTCGGAATCGTCTCCGGCGAAACGATCATCGGAGCCAACCTGTTCAAAGATCTCTTTGCCAGCATTCGCGATATAGTAGGTGGCCGCGCCAGTTCCTATGAAGGCGTGTTGCGCAAAGCCAAAGACAGCGCATTAGCCGAAATGAGCCAGCAAGCCGCCCAAATGGGAGCCAATGCTGTGATAGCGGTCGATCTGGATTATGAAACAGTAGGCGATACAGGCAGTATGCTTATGGTCACGGCAGCTGGAACCGCTGTACGCTATCGGGATAAAGTATAAATATTTTTCCCTCTAAACAGAAAAAGGAGTCAGTTCTAAAAGAACCAACTCCTTTTCACATCGCTTTCGCTTTTAAAACGGCGGCTATCTAC
>OGZX01003266.1_pt1 | contig 11366 bp, 8 predicted proteins | sample 1576881 | NCBI WGS metagenome assembly OGZX01 (sample SAMEA3541542, study PRJEB24748) | human gut metagenome | biome: human gut; feature: human-associated habitat; material: faeces | place: China | collected 2012
TCCCGAATGGAATTCGGCAGAGAAAGCGGCAGAAGATTTTAAAGATATAAAGTAACCGCCTATGAGCATATCGGTGACACCCGACAAGCCTTGGAGTTGCAAAAACGTATCCGACAACTGAACGATAGCATACAGCGGCGAGAGCAACTCAGCGAAGCCATGGAACTGGATACCCGCTACCGTACGCATGAGCAGAAACTGCTCCTGGCAGAAGAACATGCCAAATCGGAAGCACGGCTGATTGCAAACATCGCCTTGACCGTAATCGTATTAGTGGTATGTATACTCGCCATCATCGTCTACCGCTCCTCCCGCAAGACTCAGCGCCGGAACCGCCTGTTGGTGAAGAAAATGGAAGTGCTCGCTACATGTAGGGAGCAGCTACGCCAAACAAGAGAGGAACTAGACAAGTATCGGACTAAAATAGACGAAGCAAGGAAAAAAAGAGTGGAAGAGATGCTGCAACCCATAGAAGGCGACACCGAACCTCCGATAGCAACCGACAAGGACAAAGACCTGAACCGGGAAATCTTCAACCGGCTCGAAAGTATCATGCAGACAGAAGAAATCTTCAAAAATCCATCCCTCTCCCGCGACGACATAGCGCAACGCCTCCGCGTGAGCCGTAACCGTCTGGCCGAAATCATACAGCAGAATACGGGGAACGATCTGACTGCCTACCTCAACCAGTTGCGCTTCAACCATGCTATTAGCCTCATCAGACAGCAAGCCAAGTACACCGTGCAGGGCATTGCCACGGAATCCGGATTTGCAAACGTACGCACCCTGCAACGTATCTTTAAGGATGAGCTGGACATGACGCCCTCGGAATACATCAAAGCACAAAAGCAGAAAAACGGGCAAACCGGCAGTTAAATCGCCCTAATTATTAGTAGCTTTGCATAAGATTTTCACTATCTTTGTCGCTCTCAGAACAGAGAAAAGAGTATTTACTAATTAAAAGAAGAATAAATGGAAACAGTAGAGAACAAGTACATCACCGTAGCATATAAGTTGTACTCAATCGAAGACGGAGAAAAAGATTTTGAAGAAGAAGCACCCGCAGAGCACCCGTTCCAGTTCATTTCAGGATTGGGAATGACTTTGGAAGCTTTCGAAGCCCAAGTGAAAGATCTGAATAAGGGCGACAAGTTCGACTTCACGATCTCTGCCGAAGAGGCTTACGGTGAGTATGACGAAGAACACGTTATCGACCTCCCCAAAGAGATCTTTATCATAGAAGGAGAATTTGACAGCGAACGCGTTGTAGAAGGTGCCGTTATACCCTTGATGACCTCTGAAGGTCAGCGCATCAACGGAAGCGTGGTAGAGGTGAAAGAAGATGTAGTCGTAATGGATATGAACCATCCTTTGGCTGGCTGTGCCCTGAACTTTACCGGTGAAATCGTAGAAAGCCGTCCGGCAACCAACGACGAACTGGCAGAAGTGGCACGCATGATGAGCGGTGGCGGTTGCAGTTGTGGCTGTGATGACTGCGGCGACGGATGCGGTGACCATGACCACGAATGTGGATGCGGCGGATGCCACTAAAGAATTAAGAATTGAGAATTAAAAATTAAAGGCTGCGCGGTTCAAGTAAATACCGCGCAGCCTTTAATTTTTAGTTCTCTTAATTCTTACTTGTCATTATCTCCAGCACAAGTTTATCTGTTTCATTCATTCCCCGAGAGCCGATTTTCGTCAGGTTACGGATGCTTTGATCTACGTCTTCGTCGATGATTCCTTCGACAGAGGTGACACAACGGTTCTCCATTGCCATGATGGCAGAAAGAACGGCGGTAGAGACGCCGGTGGTTACTTTCAGGGCGCAACTGGGTTTGGCGCCGTCGCAAATCATACCGGTAAGGTTGGCTATCATATTCTGTACGGCGTATGCCACTTGCTCGTAAGTACCTCCCATCAGCCAGGTGATGCCGCAACTGGAACCGGTAGCGGCAACCACACAGCCGCATAATGCCGACAGGCGCCCCAAGCTTTGCTTGATATAGATTACCGTCAGATGGCTCATCATCAATGCACGAATCAGTTCTTCTTCCGATTTTCCGTTTTCTTCTGCATACACCAGAACGGGCAAAGTAGCGGATATGCCTTGGTTGCCACTGCCTGAATTGCTCATAACCGGAATCATAGCTCCTGCCATGCGTGCATCACAAGCACCGGAAGTATAAGAAAGGATGTGGGAGAAGATACTGTCACCTAGTATTTTGTGCTCATAGCTGCCACGCAATATCTTGCCCAGACCATGACCGTAATCACCCTGGAAAGAGCTTTCGGCAGCAGCCTTGTTCAGACGGGCGGTTTCGAGAATAAAGCGGATTTCATCCAACGGGGCGGTTAATGCAAAATCATAGACTTTGCGCAGACTCAACTCCAGTGTATTCTCTTTTTCTTCTGTGCCAGTAGCGGCAGTTTGCTTGTTCAGCAGCACTTCTTCGTTGCGCGCCATATATATAAAGGTAGTATGCCCACCTGCAATGATAGCTGTTGCCTTATCCTTTCCGGCTTCACAACATACCTCAATATAGAGTTTCTCTTCAATATTATCTTTCAGGGATATCTGAATGCGCTTTTCGTCAATAAAGCGCTTGCCTTCTTCAACAGCCGCAGGGTTACTATCTTTCAACACCTCAAGCTGATACTCCGATTTACCGATCAAGGCTCCTAATGCCACCGCAATAGGCAGTCCTATCATTCCCGTTCCCGGAATACCTACTCCCATTGCATTCTTCAGAATATTAGCACTCAGGAGTACCGAAACCTTTTCCGAACGCTTCCCTAGTATCTCTGCTGCTTTTGCCACGCACAATGCTACGGCAATAGGCTCTGTACAGCCGATTGCAGGTATCACCTCGCATTTCACCAATGCGATAATCTGTTGCCGTTCTGAACTTGTCATCATATTTTATATTTAATAAGACAAAAGTAAGAAATTGTTTTCATTTCCTCTACTTCTAACAGATAATTCATGTAATGAGGTAATCCCAAACATATAGCATCCCAATCACCTAGACTAAGTAAACGCTTGACTTCCTAGAAATCAATTAGAAGTAATCTTCGCTCAATTACAGCTAATAAATCCAATAAAAGATACCACATGAACTCTCTTTAAACACTTATACTCAAACCATTGTAACAAAATTCAGCACAAGAAAATCCCATATTATCAATTAAATCTATTAGAAATCAGCTAACCTTAAAATGCAATAATTATCTTATACATTAATTTAAAACATCATATTACTTTCAAATTCTTAATAGATTTGTTTAATTGAATTATAAACTTCTACTTTGTTATTATTCAACAATCTCACACAATAATTCACATAATTAGAATACATAGATGGCAAAGGGGCACCTAGTGTTCTAATTCTTGCAACACTCTCTTTTACTTCATCCATTAAACCTACATTTCCCGAAAGTGTTAAATCCTCCACTAAATTAATTGAAAAGATATCACCATTTATTAGTTTTTCAATAAACAAGGGCCAACTTGCTTTACTATATTTATTACAAAGTTCTAACAACTCAAGATATTCTTTTGATTGAGTATACTTTCTTGGATCACTATAAATCGCTATTTGGGGATTATCCCATGTTTTTTTCCATGCTATATATTTATCTTCAAATTTGGATACTAATATTGAAGGAATAAATTTCTTAAAAGAAGCATTCAATATTCTCACAGAAGAAAAATCAATTTCCTCTGAAACAGCCTGAGTGGCAACTCTAACATCATTACTAATAGGCTTGTAATAATAAGCAATAGAGCCATAGTCATTTCCGTTAAGAGCATCACGAGTATGCATTACTCTTTCCAACGAACCACACTTACTTTCCCAATCAAAACCGTGTGGGTTAGTAGTATTAGAGTTTTTAGTTATTGATGCATGAGTAAATCCCCCATTGGCTGCCCATAATGCAACGCCTGCATTATCTGCTGTAGCTCCAGAACGAGTATATCCATATGCTGAATATAAATTATCAAAAGCAGTAAGAGGATTTGAATTATAATAACTTGATCCATAGCTTAATGGCCATTCCCAATAATCGGTCCTATCTACTGACCAACTTATACAATTGTAACTTTGTGTTGCAAATCCAGATTTAAAAGAATTATTAGCAGGTAGATTTGGAAAGAATGAACGAAGTGTAGAACTACTATATTCCAAACCAACATACACATCAACTACGCAATAAGGAGTATTTGGATATGACGGACAAACTATACAATCTGCTATTTGTCCAGTATAATTTAGAAAACCTTCATGCTCATAATGCCCATTTAAAGTAGATATTCTCGTATAGCCTCCCAACTGCACTATTTTCCCAGGATTTCCAGATGCCTGCAATAACAAAGCGGTATTAAGATCTTTTGCTGTTGTTTTAGCCAAAAAGCAATTGCCTGAGATTTCACGATTCAAAGAAAGTACATTCCCCCCCCATACAGGACAATTATTATATTCTCTAATAAATTCTTGAGAGCCCAATCTTTCTACATAAGTAAGATTTACAATACCAACATGACCACTAGCAATAGCCCGAACACGAAGGGTATAATCCCCTTTGCAGTTTGGGAGTATAACATCCAAAGTAGCATTAGTACTACCAGACGCAGTCCATGAATAATTATTATTCCCAGATATATTAAGATCATTACTATAAAGTTCTATTACATGTGGGATGAGATATGATGCTGTTGTGGTAAAAGTAAGGTGCTGCCCTGGTTCCATCTCGTTTAAAGGCAGAGAGTATGTATAAAAAACTCCACAATTTAGCCGATAGTCATATATATCACCTACTCCCCCAGATACTGTAGCCTCACATGTCTCTATATTTTTATTTAGGAGAATTTGATTTAGATATTCTTTATATGCAGAATCATCAATTTTAGCATCATGAGCGTTCAAAGATATTTTTATTTGCCCGATATTGACTGTTTCTCGATCTACAGATAAAATTGAAATGGTATTAACACCTTCTATTAATTCCACTCGGACAGCAGTATTACTACTATCAGTAAGAAGTAAACTTTGCCAAGTAGCCCCCCCTGACTTAAAAGTATTGTCATTAAGAACTCCATTTATTTCCACTTGATATTCTTGCAGACTTCCATTAACAATAGGTGTTTCAATCCACACCGATAAATAATAAAAATCAGTTGCCGAACATTCTACTTCAAAGGTAGTACAACCTCTTCCATTTACTAACTTAAAGGAGGAAGGAGCTATCTTACCCTCTCCACCAACTATTGTTCTTGTTACAGAATCACTATTTTGCATAAAATCAGAGGATTCATCTCTACATGCAGATAGTATAAAGAAGAGAATAAGAATAGAAAAATATTTCATCATATCTTTATTTATTGGTTTCTAAGCTGTTTGTGCTACAAAAATAACAATAATTATCAATGCTACAACTGATCAAGCCTTTCTATGGGCAAAAATAACATACTTCTACAGAACTGTATATAATTTAAAGCATCAAACCTTAACAAAAATAGATTTATTTGGAAACATTCCGCATAAAGTATACAAATCCAAAAGAACATTTTTACAATACTTTATTCAAACATACTGTTCACTCAATAAAACTTAGCCCCTAATACCATGCCATGGGCTATTCTATTATACCTATTATCAACCTCCTACAAAATTAATCAGAATGGAAGAGGCACTTCCAATAATGAAGTGCCTCCAAAGTTAGGCTGATAAAAACCGGCAATCACTGCAGTTGAGACCATCCTCTTTATCATAAAGTTTCTGTATTAAATTACTTAAAGACTTTATGAGAACCTGTTGATAAGTCAATGCCTATCTTAAATCCGGTAGTCTCTTTCCACACATTTTCAAAATCGGTCATTGCCTGAACTCCCAACAAGCTCTTGATATAATCGCCAACTGGACTGCCCAATATCTTCATATCCAAACTATCTATCAAAGCATCCAGTTCGGGCAGCAATGGATAAACAAACGGCATCAGCATATCAAAAAAGTTCTTATCAAGATATACATAAAGGTTATCTATTGTACTTCCATCACTCAAGGTAATCTCAGTCACCTCATAATTCAACGGGAAACCATCCAACAAATATCCAACCAGTTTTTCTACATCTGAATCTGAAATCTTTGTGATATCCAACTTCGTCCAAATACTTTCACCACCAATGTTCTCTATAAGTCCGGCTATCAACTTTTTAACATCAGCGCCTTTCATCCCTCTCAAGCTTTCCAGTATCTGAGTTAAAACAATCGAGTTCTTTGTATTAGCACCATCCTGGTTTTCCATAACTTTACCCAGAATACTCGAAAGATTCAAAACCAGATTGATATGATCATCACTGACATACCAATATGCATAATCGACAGGAGAAGTTATCCAAGAAATATTACTTGTAGAAGGCAAACTTGACATTATACCATTTATGATATCGGCGGTTTCGATATTAACCTCTTGTGCATAATCAGCTACAATATTCCCATCCGCTTTAAATTCTACATTCTTCAGTAGTTTCACCATCACAGCTGACAAAATACCACTACCTATATTACTAAGGTTATCAGCTGTCTTACCTCCATTGTAAGTTGAAAGCATATTTATCTTAGCAGGTGCATAAGGTCTCCTTTTCACGTCAGCACCTGTAGTAGTATAGAGTTTGTCGCAAAGTAGCCAGTTCTTTACCAAAGTCCCTGAAGTTTCAGTAGTAATCTCGACATTTGCCTTACCATATAGAGTGATATTACCACTTACATTCAATGAAGTGGAACTAACCAACTCTGATATTTCTTTCGTTGCCGGCACAGAGGTTGAACCTTGAAACAGAAATACTTCACCACCAATTTGCTTAGTAACACTGACATTCATTTCGACCTCATTTATGCCCTTTACTGCCTTAGTCAGAGTCAACATCCCGTTACTTTCATCAGTCATAGCCAGTTTTATACTCGCGCCTATCTGAGGTTGCGTATTGGTAGTCAAAGTCAAATTTCCTGCAGAAATTTCCTGTGAAGGTAATTTCTTCCAATTCGATTCATTCTCGTTATCACTACAATCAGTGAATAAACTCATAGAGCAGATCAATGCAAATAAATAAAATAAATTCTTCTTCATACTTTAAGAACACTTGTTTAGTTGATAAAAAACTTTCAATATTTCCTTCAAAAGGAGTATCAGAACAGCAGTTTTTCCAAAGAAGTACACAAGCTCTATTCTAAATCATACAGTTCTTTACTAAGTCTAATCAATGGCTATATAATAAGAACTACTAAAGAAACGTCACCTATCTCTCTAAAATTCTTAATAAAGAAAAAGGATATTCTCTGGTGGAGAATATCCTTGAAATTACAACTCTTATTTAGCCAATAGATCCAAGCCTAAATCAAAATATGTAGTATTTGCCCAACTCTGATTTATCATATTCAAAAGAAGAGATGCCATACCTACTTCTGCAGGAAGAAGGCCCGCTTTACTCAACCCTCCAACAAGCAATGACAAATCATAATCTTCTTCAACAGGATTACCCCACATTCCCATTATTCCGGTAACCGGATGTGATGTAAACAAAGCATCAAAAGCCGACTTATCAAGATAAATATAGGTATGTCCACTTTCATTCTTCACATTAAGAGGAAAGCCTTCATTAACCCAACTCAGTAACTGGGATATTGTCTCATTACTAATATTTGTCATATATGTCGCCAGTATACCTGCCTGTTCTTCTGGTAAGGCAGAGCCTAATAAGCCTACCAACAGAGCCTTAATATCTTCCGGACTACCTTGCAATATCTGATTAAGAATTGGGGCAATAGAACTGGCATCGCTTCCCATCACTTGAGAAAGGATAGATGGTATATTTAACTTAGCATATAATTTACCATCCTTTTCAAACCAATAAGCCAAATCTTTCGGAGAAGCCAACCAACCATCAGTGGGGATTATTTTCTGTAATTCATCTGCCGATATAGGAGTAAACAAAGAATTAGCATCAAATTGAACAGGTCCAGAATGGTAAGATGCAGTAATATTTCCATCCTCCCCAAGAGTTACAGACTGCAATACTTGTGGCAAAAGCATGCCCAAAGCGCCTCTAAACAAAGCACCATAAGTAGGTCCCACGTTATAATCATCATCAGTTACAACAAAATTAACATAACCGGCACCACTAAGAACGACTTCTCCAGAGCCTTCAACACCCAATGAACCTTTCTTATATTCTCCCAATCCATAAGTTTTCGCCCAACTGCCCGAATCATTCATCTTCACATTCAAGTTCAGGCTTAAAACTTTATCTTTATGAGATCCCGAATACTCAACTGTAGCATAAGTTGTTTTTACATTACCACTAAAAGCCCCATTACTAATCTGAAAGCCTGTTAGAGTAGTTTCATTCTCACCAGGTATTACATTGGTTAGAAGAATACTTGCGTTATCGCCATCTGTAGCATCCAAAACAGCTACTTTACCAGCCAAAACTACATCACCATACTTCAACATCAATGTTTCTCCTGAATAAGTTCCAATATACAACCCTATTCCCGAAGCTGTAACATTCATTGTCGCTTTACCATCTGAATAGACAGATCCACTTATCGCTACTTTCAAAAACGGAGCAGGAGTATTCACAGCCTTAGTCACTGGTTTAGTAGCTATATCTTTTGTTCCCGTGAAAGAATAGGAACCATCAGCCTGCTTTTCCAAAGCAACATCAACAGCAACATCACTATAACCGTCAATCACATTCTTAAGAGTTACTTGGGCAGCCTGAGAACTTGTAGCAATAAAACTAACATTTCCTGTTGCATTCGTTCCATTCAATTTCAAATCAATCTTATCAGCAGTAAGTTCACCTTGAGGAAGTTCCTTCCAACTGTTATCCTCGTCATCATCACTACAAGCAGTAAATAAACTTACTGAACAGATCAATGCGAACAAATAAAATAAATTCTTCTTCATACTTTAAAGTATTTGTTTAGTTAATAAAAAGCTCTCTCTAAGAGCCATTAATTTCCCATTTTATATCGAGGGTACAAAGTAACAGCTTTTAAAGCTACTGAACAAGGTCTTTTATTACAAAAGAATGTTCCTTTTTTCATCTTTTTTAGTTCTTTATGGAATATATGGCAACACTAAAATCTTTTAAATTAAGCCCTTGCCACAAACAGGATACAGATATTTTATATTATCATTATATATGGATTATATACAGATAAGGATTACCAAAACGCTACTTTAGCGAGAAAACTACTTTTTATCATATATTCTTAAACGTTTTACGAAAATAAATTGTTACCTTTATACAGCCAAAAGTTTCTTATTGAAGGAATATTGGCACATTAGCCTTATATATAAACCTTTAAAGCAATTGATATGTTCAACTCATTTGGAAATATTCTTCGCCTTACCAGTTTTGGAGAGTCGCATGGTAAGGGCATCGGAGGCGTAATAGATGGATTCCCGGCAGGAATAACCATCGATATGGACTTTGTGCAAAAGGAACTTGACCGCCGGCGTCCCGGCCAGTCACGCATCACCACCGCACGAAAGGAAGGCGACAAAGTAGAATTCCTCTCCGGCATTTTCGAAGGAAAATCCACCGGATGTCCGATAGGGTTCATTGTATGGAACGAGAACCAGCACTCTGACGACTATAATAATCTGAAAGAAATCTACCGCCCCTCGCACGCCGACTATACATACAAAGTGAAGTACGGTATCCGCGATCATCGGGGAGGCGGACGTTCGTCCGCCCGCGAAACGATTTCACGCGTAGTGGCGGGTGCATTGGCTAAATTGGCGTTAAACCAGTTGGGCATACACATCACGGCGTACACTTCACAAGTAGGTCCTATCCGCCTGGAAGAAAATTATACCGCTTATGACCTCGACTTGATTGAAACGAATCCTGTTCGCTGCCCCGACCCGGAGAAAGCAAAAGAGATGGAAGAACTCATCTTCAAGATAAAGGGTGAGGGAGATACGATTGGCGGAGTGGTGACATGCGTTGTCAAAGGATGCCCCATCGGATTGGGACAGCCGGTATTCGGCAAACTGCATGCCGCTCTCGGAGCTGCGATGCTCAGCATCAATGCTGCCAAAGCATTCGAATACGGGGACGGCTTCAAAGGTTTGAAGCAGAAAGGCTCGGAGCAGAACGATGTATTCTATAACAATAATGGAAGCATTGAAACCCGCACCAACCACTCGGGTGGTATTCAAGGCGGTATCAGCAACGGGCAGGATATCTATTTCCGCGTTGCCTTCAAGCCCGTAGCAACCGTGTTGATGGAGCAACATACAGTGAACATCGACGGAATAGACACCACTCTGAAAGCCCGCGGCCGGCACGATCCTTGCGTACTGCCACGCGCTGTGCCTATTGTAGAGGCGATGACGGCAATGACGCTGCTTGATTTTTATCTGATTGACCGTACCACACAGTTATAACGACCATGGAAATAAAGAAATACATCGCAGAAAACGAGCCTAAGATGCTGGAAGACCTGTTCAGCCTTATCCGTATTCCAAGTATCAGTGCCAAACCCGAACACCACGACGATATGCTGGCATGTGCCGAGCGCTGGGCACAACTGCTGCTCGAAGCCGGTGCGGACGAAGCACTGGTAATGCCCTCGAAAGGCAACCCGATTGTTTTCGGACAGAAGATAGTAGACCCCGCTGCCAAGACGGTACTGGTATATGCCCACTATGACGTGATGCCCGCCGAACCATTGGAACTCTGGAAAAGCGAACCCTTCGAACCGGAAGTACGCGATGGCCATATCTGGGCACGTGGTGCCGATGATGACAAGGGACAATCCTTCATCCAGGTGAAAGCCTTTGAATACCTCGTAAAGCATGGCCTTCTGAAGACCAACGTGAAGTTTATCTTCGAAGGTGAAGAAGAAATCGGTTCTCCCAGCCTGGAAAGTTTCTGCGAAGAGCACAAAGAGCTCCTGAAAGCCGACGTCATCCTGGTATCGGATACCAGCATGCTCGGTGCTGACCTGCCCTCGCTCACTACAGGACTTCGTGGACTGGCATACTGGGAGATAGAAGTAACCGGTCCCAACCGCGACCTGCACTCCGGCCATTTCGGTGGTGCCGTAGCCAACCCTATCAATATGCTTTGCCAGATTATCAGTAAAGTGACGGATGCCGACGGACGCATCACCGTCCCCGGCTTCTATGATGATGTAGAAGATGTCCCCCAGGCCGAACGTGACATGATAGCCCACATTCCTTTCGACGAAGAGAAATACAAAAAGGCAATCGACGTAAAAGCCCTTTTCGGCGAGAAAGGTTACAGCACCCTGGAACGCAACAGTTGCCGCCCGTCTTTCGATGTATGC
>OGZX01003267.1_pt1 | contig 11364 bp, 10 predicted proteins | sample 1576881 | NCBI WGS metagenome assembly OGZX01 (sample SAMEA3541542, study PRJEB24748) | human gut metagenome | biome: human gut; feature: human-associated habitat; material: faeces | place: China | collected 2012
GGGCGTTAACGAGCTTCTTGGCGTCGAGAGTAGGAAACCGCTGGAAATTCACGTACAACAATGAGACGCTTAATATTCCCAGTCTCATCACAGTAAATCATCATATTACCCGCGTGCAGATCACTGATAATGATGTTTTTTTCCTTTAGTTCTGTATAGAGCTCACGAAACAATTTTTCCAACTTTGTCAGCTGATTATCCGAGGCATCAGCAACAAATTCTTCAACGCGGAAGGCAAAAAGATTTTGCTCAGGATGATCGGCGATCAGTTCCTGTTCGATAATGACTTCATCTTTCGTCTCAAAGTCAGAGATAAAGGAGGGAATGAAAGAAGAAGAAATGCCCCGCTTCTTTAGAAATTTAAAATACTTTATCTCTCGGCGTGTCTCTTTGGAATGAATCTTTTTGCTGATTTTGAAACAAGAGAATTCGTTGTTCAAATTTCTTACGCATATTCTTTCAGCTCCGGTAGCAACCACCGGGCCAAAGAATTTAGATAATTCACTTTGCGTCTTCGTACTCATGCCCATACACTTTTATTGCTATCAGGAAGATCCTGATTCATGAAAAAATTATAAGGTAAAGGTGAAAGGATCGTTAAAAGGATAGAGGAACCGGCGCTTGTTAAATCTTCTTTGTCTGATTAAGGGCTGTGAGTAAGAGTTCTGAGCGTTGAGCGGTTGACGCTGCTGAAGGAAGAGGCTATGTGAAAGAAGCGCCCTTAGTTATGTAACTTCTTACTTGGCATATAGGACGCCCCTTTGAGGTCTAATGTGCGAGTTTTTTAGATAATTTGCGTTTTTTCCTTTCAATAAGTACTGATAAGTAGATCAGTAAAAGTTTTGTGAATCTGCCGAAATCTTTGTTTTTAAGATGCCATAATGCATATCTTCTGATGCTATTGGGGTCCTTTTTATAAACTAGCTCTTTTGAAAACCCCTTCCAAGGACTTGAGCCATAGTATTTCTGATATAAGCGCGTCGAGAAAGCTTCTGTCCACGGCTTGGAGCGGTTTGCATAATGGACAATGACGGAATCAGTTGGGCGATCTTGATCCTGTTCGCCATGGACGGTTAGCTCTTGAATGAAATTAAATTTTTTCGGAAGAATGACTCTTCTGTCTTCCAGTGCGTCATTTAGAGCCATCTGATCGGGAGATTTATATTGACGATTATTCTCAAGAACAGTAAGAGTCTTTTGAGCTATGTCGGACTCAACGTATGGTTTGACGTTAATAAGCATCATTCCTGAATTGAAGTCTCTCCTGCCATGCCGCACAGATGAACCATCTTTTGCCTTTATGTCCAGAACAACAGCGGCTAATTTGCCCTTCAAGTCTAGATCCGCAAGCTCTTTGAGGCTTCCGACACAGAGGGTGTCACCGTCAAGGTACAACATTTTGCTTAACGCAGGGAACAACTCTGGAAGGAAGATTCTGATGAAACTTGCGGGAGGAAAATGAAGAGTGGAGCGGCTAGCGGTGATTTTTTCACACTCTTTCGCCGTCAGGGAGTGAAAAAGGATTTCTGAATTCGGAGAGCAATTCAGCTGCTTGAAGTAGTCCAAATTCTTATCGGAGACGTCAACGCCCACAAGATGAACGTTCAAAGGAAGCGTTTTGTTGTTTTCCAAGACAGAGAAGGCACTAATTCCGGTCGGCAGACAGAATGCATCGTCAAAGCAGAAGAAAACATCCAATGCTTCTTTTACGTTCTTATCCTTTCTTGGGATCAAGACTGAGGAAACGATACTAGGCAGCTTTTCCGTTTCGGTGGTCATTGTGGATGTTTCTCCAGAATAAATGGATTGCAAAAAAATTCAAATAGGTGGGAATTAAGACAATTCTAGTGCTTCTTTAAGAAACGAGAACTTTCCTCTAAAACCTGTTTCAGATAAGGAGGTACAGATTGGTCTTTTGCCGGGTTGTAAGCAGGATCCAGGAAAGAAAGAACTCCGATTTCATTAATCAAAACAACCCTGTCTTTTTCTACAAAAGCATCTTTTGAGTAATTACTGACATAAACAAAAGGGTTTCTTCCACTGGGTTCAAAAAGGTCTTTGCCAACACTGTAATCAGACACAGGATTCTTGCAGCCAAGGACTCGAGGCAGCAGAGTGGGCACGACATCTAAGGCAGAAGTTCGATAGCCAATATCTATAGAAGCTTTGCCGGGCCACTTAACGATAAAAGGAATTTGTGCCTGATATTTTGTAAAGTTGCCGTTGTGTCCCCAATAGTTTTTCCCCGTATCATTGAATTCTTCTCCGTGGTCAGAAGTGATAACGATGATGGTCTTATCGATATCGATGTTCTTGCCTAAGAATGAAAGCGCACGCCCTAGATTTTTATCTGTGAAGAAGACGGAGTTTTTATACCTATTGAAATAGGGAGTCCTGTCAAAATCGTTTGAAAGCTTGATTTGGTTGACTTCTTTCCAGTAAGGTTTGAAGACGGTAAATTCTTCTGTTTCCGGAAAGATAGCCGAATGTACTGAATCTAGGAAAAGAAAGGCGAAGAAGGGCTTGTTTTTTGGCACAGACGTTAACCACTTTTCCATGTCTTCTATTGCAGATTCGTCTTTTTCAATGGGATTATTTCCTTTGGAATTTAAGCGGGCGTCCGGCAAGGTAGCAAAAACCGTCTGGTTAAATTCCGGCATTGTGAGCGGGGCAGAGGCAAAAAGGCCGATCTCGTAGCCTCGAGTCTGTAGAGCTTTAATCAAAGCAGAGCCCGATTTTGACGCTTTGGAGCTGTCCCAATATGAACCTGGAATTCCGGTAAATAGCGTGAAGATCCCGTGTCGAGTGTTAATGCCTCCAGAGTAATGGTCCTTAAAATTTATAGCATTCTTCGAAAACGCAGTGACATTAGGCATCGTTTGTTCAGTGATCATGTCAAAGCGGAGAGCATCGACAACTAAGAAAACGATGTTATAGCCTTCTCCTCCGGAGCAATCGAGCTTACTCAGAGGATAATTCATAGCGCCTTTTGCGTCTGTTTTTTTGAATGTGTATACATCTTCTCTGGAAACCAATCCTGTTTTTATCAGAAGTTTATTGAAATGCAAAGGACGACTTAAAGGTAAGTTCTCCTCAACTTTTGAGGTGTACGGGTTATGGTAGGCAAAGCCGAATCCGTACACGCCTTGGCAGACAAGCAAGCCGACGAGAGTAAAAGCAAGAAGATAAGAAGGCTTGAAGCGGGGTTGAGTATTAGAGAGTACGTTAGCCAACCAAAAACAGACGAGGGCAGCAATGAAGCAGGCTCCCATTAACAGACAGATCTGAAGAATCATGGAACCAGAGAAACTGACCACTTGACCCCCGCCAAGTAAAGTCATTTGTAGCATTGCAATATTTAAATGCAACCTGAATTGCTGATAGACGAAGCTGTCGGTCACAAAGAAAATTAAAAATACCGACAAAACGATATAAGCACAAAATTTCCCAACTTTTTTATTTACAAGAGAAATCAGGGCAAAAGGGGCGGCCAGAAGCAGGTTTAAGAAAGAGTAATAAAAAAATGAATAAGAGAAAAAATAGACAGGGCTCCATAAAGGGGCGCCTGTAAACTCATCCGGAGAGGTAAAACGGAAACTTAAAATTGAAAAAATGAGTCCAAGAAGAAGCGGAAAATAGATAAAAAACTTCATATTTTTTGTATTCATTTAAAAACCTTATTACTTCTTAGAACTCTCAGATAACTTTTCCATGGCGATAACATAACGGTAAAACGTCGTATGAAATGCAGAAACGCCGATCAGAAAGCCTCTCCATCCATCTAAAAAACCTCTTCGCAAGAAAAAATGTCGACAAAATGCCCAAGAAGCGTGACCTAACCCTCTGAACATTCCAATTTTTTTGTTTTTAGCAAGCATGGCGTCGGCACCCAGGTCCGCATATTGCATCTCTTTAGCCATAAGCGTTTTGACAGTAGGGAAAGAGTAGTGTCGGAAAGAAGATTTCAACTTCTCAACCTTCCCTGATGTAGTAAAACCTTCATGAACCTTTCGGTCGGTATAACGATATTCGCTCTTTTTAAATAAAACGGCATGTCTAAAGTCAGGATTCCAGCCGGAATGCAGAACCGGTTTTCCAAGAAGAAAAGTCAGTCTATTGGCGAGATAGGCAGAAGCAGAAGGATTTTTTAATGTCTCCTGAATTTCTTCAGCTAGCTCAGGGGTGCAAACTTCATCAGCATCAAAGCAAAGGACCCAATCAGAAGTTAGATGGTCAAGTATTCTGTTCCGGGTTGTACCGAAACCATCAAAGGGTACCTCAATTACATCGCAGCCCAATGATTTTGCGATTTCTTTAGTTTTGTCAGAAGAACCAGTGTCGGCGACCACAATTTTCGGACACCATGAAAGAGCTTGAATACAGCGGGCGATGCAGTGCTCTTCATTTTTAGTCATTATGTAAGCCGTTAAATCCGGCAGGCTTTTTATAGTTTCAGTTTGCATTTTCTTTTCTTGCTAACTCACAAACTTCAAGAAGCTTGGAGATATGTTTATCCAAAGAAAAATCGACTAAGAATTTTTCTGAAGCTCCTTTTTTGGCGGCTTCTGTCATGGAATCTTTCCGATTGAGGCAGTTTCGGATTGCTTTGTCGAGAGAATCAATTGAAAAAGGATTGAACTCTTCTTTCACAGCCTTTGAGATATAGTCTTTACAACCAAGATTTTCAGAAATCGCTACCGGTACACCCATACAGAGTGACTCGATAGGAACGAGTCCGAAAGGTTCGTAAATAGAAGCGAGGATAGAGAAGTCGGTCTGCGCATACAAAGCCGCCATATTTTTCTCATAGCCCACGTAACAAATATTCTTATAGTCTTTTCTACTAATAGGACGCCCTGCCACAGCTAAAGCAATCGGAAGGTCGGTATTTTCAAAATACTTTTCTAAGAGTTTGAACCCTTTCCTGGCGTGACTGGAAGACACAAAAAGAAATGTCGTTTTGTCCTTTAACTGTGGGAAAGAAGAAAGTCGAATTCCACATGGCTTCTCCCCCTCATCTTTTTGAGGCTTAAAAATGCTCAGGTCGACAGGAGGCGGTATCAAAAAAAGACGCGGCACAGGAATTTGGTAGTAAGTTCGGATTTCCCCTTCAACTAGCCGAGAGTGCGCTACTACATACTTTGCCTCCTGGTATGAGGCCTTTTCGAAGGGAAGAACGAATCTGTCGAAAATGCTTTTTTTCTTTCCCGTTGCCTTGAGAAAACCGGGGTGAGTTTCGCCACATATCACAACGTCTACATGTCTTGAGCGACAGCAGCCTAACATGACATCCACCGGATATTTTTTCCTTAAACCGGGAAGGAGATTAGAAATATAAAAGTCTCTTAGTCTTTTTGGCAAAAAGGAAGCATTGATTTTTACTGTCTTCACAAGAGTCGCTTCGTAAAGGCTTCTATCGATCTTTCTCGTAAAAACTGTAACTTCATGCCCCGCAGATACAAAGCCCCTGATAATATCCAGTGTGTATCGTTCCATTCCGCCGCTGTTAGCGAGGGCGTTACAGACAATCCCTATTTTCATATCTCGGTTTTAGTGTGTTGAAAGAGAGAAAACGAATTAGCGGAGGCTTTATTTTCAGTCTGGTGGGCTAACACAAGAAGGCAACCCAAGGTAGCCCAGTAGTATTTAATAACGGCAGAGTTCCCAAAATTATATTCAGTGAACCCCTGAAGGAGCAGGGCTAAAGAGCTGCCGAATATTAATACATAATAGGGCGAACATTTAAAGAAGGCGTTTTTTAGTGAAGACAAAAGAATATAGCCAAACAACAAACAAAAACCAATAAATCCGGCTACACCGTTCTCAGCAAGCATTTGAAGAAAGTTGTTGTGACAGTGGTTCTGCTTTTCTTTGGCCTCCGGCGACTTATATTCATTTAAGTACTTTGATGCGTATTGGCCAATACCAACTCCAAATACTGGATGATCTTTAAACATTTCGTAGGCTGACTCCCACATCAAGAGCCTTTCAGTATTCGACTGCATTGTTGTGCTCGTAATGCTTTCCGCTCGATTTTGAAGTTGCGGAGAATTAAAAAATACCAAAGAAGTCCCGACTGCGAAAATAACAAGAAAAAGGATCTTTTTGATGGAGTGATCATAAAGAACAGCAACTAAAGGAAGAGAGACTGCCAGCGCTAGCCATGCACCTCGAGTTCCGTTCAGAAGGAGTCCGGTAAAACCTATTAGAAAGAACATAATAGTCACGAATAAGGTTTTTCGGTCCTGTTTCCAATCCAAAAGGAAGCAAAACAATATAGGAAGCGAAGTCAGGAGAAATCCTGCTAAGGTCATTGGGTGTCCGTAAAGTCCTCTTAGGCGCGGTCCGTCCCCGTGAATGATCATTCCACCGATGACGTCGAGGACGCAAGATAAGATACTCAGTGCTAAAAAGAATGACGCGTATCTTTTCTTTCCAAAAAAGAAAAGGATTATGAATAAAGGGGAGGTCCTGTAAACAAACTGGCCTAAAAATATCTTGAGTCCCTTAATCGGGGCGCCGCTTGCTAACGCCGAACAAAAGATAGTCAGCCAAAAAAATCCAAAAAGCCAAATTAACCAGTTGTTTTCTTTATAAATTGTAGTCAAAGACTGATTTGAAATTGAACCTTTGGTGCGTATTAATTGCAATACGAGGAAAAAAACAGAAAAACCGAGGGCTATGTTTGCAGCTGCAATCGAAAGACATTGGAGTAAGACAAATAAACTAAAGAAAACGAAAGCAGCCCGTTCAAGTCTTCCTAGTCCGGTTAAAAAGTTCATAGGGTCAATAGCACAAAGGCTTAGTGGACAAAATAGAGTTAATTAGATACAAAAGACAGTTTTGAATCCAACATTCTAATTGATAGGCGTTATCGAGTTCTAATTTTGAGATTTCAGCCTTAAATGTCAAAACCCGGCTTAAGGCCGGGTCTTGAGATACCAGAAGAAATTATTTCTTGGCTTTGGCTCTTCCCTTACGGGCAGGTTTCTTGGGAGCATTTACAGCATCCTTGAAAGCCTTACCTGCAGTGAACTTGGGAACCATAGCTGCTGGAATCTTGATTTCGACTCCGGTTGATGGGTTTCGGCCGGTACGCGCTTGGCGCTGGCTTGCATAGAATTTGCCAAAACCGATAACTGTATATTCTCCGCCTTCTGCAACCGTCTTCACGATTGTGTCGGTATAGGCGTTAAGAACTTTTGCGACCTCTGTTTTGGCGAGACCGGTTTCAGAAGCTACGGCTTCAATCATTTCAGTCTTGTTCATTGGAATTCTCCTATGAGAGCTGTGTCTGTTCACGTGAACTCAGTTATCTTACCCTTATTTACATTTATTTAGAAGTTTTTCAATGTCGAGTTCATAGGCTTACCGTTTTTTTTCAAAGAAAATAAAGGAGCTCTATGCAGACAATGGCACGACTAAAGCATTGCTACCACAATTTTTTCTCAATACAAGGCTGCTTAACAAAGGGATTTTCATTTCCTTGGATTCGTTCAATTCGTTTTGTTCTCACGCACTCCCATTTCTCAACGGGATATTGCCTGTCCCAAACGTCCATTAATCTTTCTTGTTCCTTGCTCAACTTGAAAATTGGATATGCGTAAGCCATATATTTATAAGCACGGGCGATAGTGCCCCTTGCGTACTTAGGCGGTTCTGCTCTGTTGCTTGAAATTTTCATCGCACAGGAACCGAATGTGTTTTCAGCTGAGGCGGAAAGGAGCCCAAAATTTTTGTTGCCCCGTTCTGCATTAACTGCGCCGATGACGGGAAAAAGGTTATACATGTCACTTTGCATCAGCCTGAACGTGATGTTTGATTTTTCCGCGCATTTTCTTCCTTTAAAAGGAGCACCTCTGTTATCAGTGCACATTGGCGAACCTTCCCTCCATTCCGGGAAGAATCGTCCGAAGTTTTCGGCAGGTAGGACATGTTCCCATTCGACTCTGTTAGCTCTTTTTTTATGGACTTGGGTAGTGAAACCAGGGGGAAGAGAAATCCATTTGTCTTTATCAAATGGGGCGTTGCAATAAAGCGTAACGCGATGATCGAATATCACCTGATGCTCTAATATTTTTTTTGCTTTATTAAAGCTCTGGAAAGTTTCGTTTCCTCTGAAGACATCAGAACAAAATCCGTTCGGAGCTGCGGCTATACCAAAAGAAAGAGCAAAGATACTTGCAACACCACGATTAAAGAAAGAGAACAAACTAGGATGCATTATTTTTATAGTCAAGGTCTAAGGGTTATAAGGATATTTCGAGATCAAAGGGTATTTTCGCTAAAAGAGATTTCTTTAAAGGGTAAGCCGTTTCTGTCTTTTTCACTTAATAAAACGGTTGAAGCTGGAGGTATGGGCCAATCAACCCCGATGTCTTTGTCGTTCCACAAGATTCCTGCTTCGTCTTCAGGATGATAATAGTCAGTGCATTTGTATTCGAAGAAGGCTGTTTCTGAAAGAACATAAAATCCGTGTGCAAATCCTGGCGGAATCCATAGTTGATTGCATTTTTCTGCGCTTAAGACAAGGCCGAACCAATTCCCATAAGTATTGGAACCCCTCCTTAAATCTACGGCTACGTCAAAAACTTCCCCAAATATCACGGAAACAAGTTTTCCTTGCGGGAAACGTTTCTGGAAATGAAGACCTCTCAATGTGCCTCTTGAAGAGAACGAGCGATTATCCTGAACGAATTGATAATGGATTCCAGCCTCTTCATACCGTTTTTTTTGCCAAGTCTCCAAGAAAAAGCCTCTTTTATCACCAAAAACTTTGGGCTGAATTTCTAAGAGGTCTTGAATAGGTGTCTCAATTATTTGCATTTTTATTTCCGACTAGATTTAAAAGATAGCGACCGTAGGCATTTTTTTTATGAGGTTCAGCCAATTCTTTTAGCCGTTCATTGTTTATCAGTTTGTTCAGCCATGCAGCTTCTTCTGGAGAGCCGACCATTAATCCTTGTCTTTCCTGGACTGCATGTATAAACGACCCTGCTTGCAAAAGTGATTCGAAGGTTCCTGCATCGAGCCAAGCCACGCCTCTTTCTATTACCTTAACTCTTAGGCTGCCTTCAGAGAGGTAAGTTTTATTTATATCTGTTATTTCTAATTCCCCTCGTTTTGAAGGGGTAAGTGATTTGGCGATCTTAATCACTTTCGTGTCGTAAAAGTACAAACCGGGGATCGCATAAGGCGACCTTGGAAATTCCGGTTTTTCTTCTATTGAGACAGCTCTGTTTTCCTTGTCAAACTCAACGACACCGTACCGTTCCGGATCGTTTACTCGATAACCAAAAACGGTTGCGCCCGCAGGGGAAGACATGGCCTCCTTAGCTAAGTCAATAAGTCCGTTTCCGTAAAAAATGTTATCGCCGAGAATCAGGCAAGTAGGGCTGTCTTTAATAAACTCTTCGGTTATCAAAAAGGCCTCTGCAAGTCCGGTAGGTTTTTCCTGGATGAAAAATTCAAAAGGACAACCTAACTGACTGCCGTCCGAAAGAAGCTTTTTAAAAAGATGCTGCTGATCAGGCGTGGTAATAATTGCAATTTCTCTTATGCCGATCTGAATTAAAGTACTCAGCGGGTAATAGATCATCGGCTTATCATAAACAGGGAGCAATTGCTTACTTATGGCCGTCGTGAGGGGAGCAAGGCGGGTACCAGAGCCTCCGGCCAAAATTATTCCCTTCCAAGAACTCATTTATCTTTCCTCATAGTTTTTCTTGATCCAATCTTGGTAATTGCCATTTTTGACATTTTTTACCCATTCTGCATTCTTCAAATACCAAAGGACAGTCTCTCGGATGCCTTGGTCAAAATTAAATTTGGGCGTCCAGCCTAAATCTTTCTTAATTTTTGAAGCATCAATGGCGTAACGAAGATCGTGTCCGGGACGGTCTTTCACAAAATGAATTTGTTCAGAATAAGATTTTCCGTCTGAGCGCGGCATTTCTTGGTCGAGAACATTGATAATTGCCGCCACAACTTCTAAATTGTTTTTTTCTGAATTTCCTCCGACGTTGTAACACTCACCCGGCATAGCTCTTTCTAGCATGAGGGATATTGCGCCGCAGTGGTCTGAAACATGCAGCCAATCACGGATGTTTTTGCCGTTTCCATAGATTGGCAAAGGCTTACCTTCGATGGCATTCAGAATCATCAAAGGTATTAATTTCTCGGGAAATTGTCTCGGTCCATAATTGTTAGAGCAATTGGATATTAGGGTCGGCAGTCCATAGGTTTCATGAAAAGCCCTGACAAAGTGGTCACTAGATGCTTTTGAGGCTGAATATGGACTATTAGGGGCGTATGGTGTGTCTTCTCTAAAGGCCGAATCTTTAAAGCCCAGAGATCCATAAACTTCGTCAGTTGAGATGTGATGAAACCGGAATCTTGTTCTTTCTTCTTGAGAAAGTGACTTCCAATACTCCAATGTCTCTAGAAGGAGGTTGGAGGTCCCGAGAACATTCGTTTTTACAAATGATTCAGGATCTACCACCGACCTATCAACATGCGTCTCTGCGGCGAAATTAACCACGGCGTCCGGACGGAATTCGGAAAGGATTTTTTGAGTTAGGATTTTGTCACCGATATCGCCTTGTATGAAGGAGTAGTTTTCGTTGTCTTGGACTGATATCAAATTATCAAGGTTACCTGAATAGGTTAACTTGTCCAGATTAAGTACTTTGTCTCCTTTTTCTATTCTGTCCAGAATGAAATTTGATCCGATAAATCCTGCACCACCAGTTATTAGTAATTTCATCAGTTTGTTCCAAGGCTAAAAATTGATTTGTCGACGGGTTTCATTGGGGAAATGAGAAAATGCTTAATGGCGTCAGGGTTGATTTCATTCCCCTCGGAAAAAACAAACATCCTGCTTGCATCATAAAAAGGCTCGTTTAGTATGCACGTTCTATTAGTAATAATCTTCGAATTGAGCGTCAGAGCCTCTGATATTCTGAAGGAATAGCCCTCACCAGGCGCTAATCGCCAGAGATCTATTACTGCACGACTTTCACTCATTAATCGTAAGTAGTTTTCGTAAGACACGATCTCTCTGTCGACCTTAAAGTCCTCCAACTCGGAGTAGGGATAGTCTACAAGTAAAATTTTGACATTTAAATTGGCCTTTTTTAATGCGCTCAACAAAGGCCTTAAAGATTTTTCTCTATCTAGGCTATATGCTGCCAAGAAACAAACATCGTATTTCTTTTTAACATTCAGGAAATTAATAAGCTTTGAAGTGTTTACCTTGTTCATGGCATAGGGAATGCCAAATTTAGAGGAAGTGGACTGGTCATACACAGACGTCAACTTCCAGCGTTTTTCTACTCCCTACCCAGAGGTAGCTTAAAAACGGCA
>OGZX01003272.1_pt1 | contig 11334 bp, 10 predicted proteins | sample 1576881 | NCBI WGS metagenome assembly OGZX01 (sample SAMEA3541542, study PRJEB24748) | human gut metagenome | biome: human gut; feature: human-associated habitat; material: faeces | place: China | collected 2012
ATGTGTTAGGCACGCCGCCAGCGTTCATCCTGAGCCAGGATCAAACTCTCATGTTAAAATGGTGTTTGTGTCCTGCCAGTTTTATCTGGCATTGTTTACTGTTAATTCGGGTAGCTTCTTCGTCTTTCGACTAAGTTGCTTGTTCTTGAATTTCTCTGAAAATCTTGGAATTTTCAGGGTTGCATTACTGTTTATTTGTCAAAGATCATAACCTCTTGCTTTGCAAGAGCTCGTTCATTCGTTGCTGTTATTCTCAGCGGCAACTCTGATATCTTATCATAACCGCTTTCGTTTGTCAACAACTTTTTTGAAATCTTTTTTCGTCTTGGAAAACTTTGTTTTCCGTGACAGGTATTTATGTTAACATATCTGTCAGACTTTGTCAACAACTTTTTTTGAAATCTTTTCAAGTTTCTTTCGAGCTGTTGTGTTGTCTCGGTGCTGCCTCAACAACGAATCTGAGTATATCATCCCCCACTGTACTTGTCAACACTATTTTTCGAATTTTTTGCACAAATTATCCCCTGCTACGTCAATTCCGCATAAACAGGGGATTTTTGCCATGTTTCTATTCTGTTTTTTACTATTTTACAAAGAACGGAAGCTTTTGTCCGAGCTGTTCCACCAGATATGCCAGATAGTTATTTTCATACAAACATGTAAGTATTCTGCTGTCTCTGGTATAATCTACGATCACCTGGCCCAGGGTTCCCAGGTCTCTGAAGATATTAAATGCGTATATTGTCCAAACAATTAGAACAGTTTCTAAGATTCCAACCACAATACCTAGTAATTTGTCCAGGCTATGTACTATAGGTAGTTTCACGATCATCTTTGCCGAGAAAAATACGATATTAAGAAGATGATGCACCAAACCGATCGCCGCCAGCAACAGTATTGTCAGGATCACATTGAATATCTTTCCATCAAAGTAACTGCTCAGACCATTCCCGATCAGGAACAGCACCACACAGGTAATCAGCAGGGAGATCAGAGAGATCAGGGATTTTACCATTCCCTTCTTGTAGCCGTCCATCACCATGCAGATCAATACTACTGCCATGATGACCAGTAATAAATTCAGATTCATTGGTATACTCCTTTATTTTAACTGTATCGTATCTATTGTACTATCTGTCACCAGATAATATTTGTAGGAACCTCCTGCAGGAAGCAGAAGCCGGGCACTCTTACCGAAGCTGCCATGGTATTTTTCCACACCGTCCGTTGTAAAGATCTGGCACTCCGATTCGTTGTAGATCACCATGTCATCATCCCCGAAGAAAATATCCGTATAATCCACATCAAAATAGTAGCTGCCCACCTTTGCCGCCGAAGTATTGTACACATCCATGCGGTACTTGGTCTCCGCCTGGTCCGAAAGGAACACCAGTCCTACATATTTATCGCTGTAGAAAACCGACTGGATCTCGTCGTCATACAGGTATTCTCCCGCCGTCACAGGCTTCTGGGTACCCGAATAGATCATAAGGCGGCTGTCTCCTACCGCAAACACTGTATCATTATTCATAAACTGCACTTTCGGCACGACCAGGTCGGAATAAGAATATGCGCTGACCATATAATCACTCTGATTCTCGCCCACCGGTCCGAAATTGTAGAATGTCACATTACTTTTTACTACGCCTGCATCCACATACAGGTAACTGATTGCCAGAAGCTCTCCGTCCGGTGACAAACTGACGGATACCGGATAACCTCCATCCGTCATATGCGCCTGTCCCGTGTAGCTGTTGGTACCGTCCGCTTCGTAAGTCATGATCCATGCCACATCCGTATCCGCCAGCACTGTTGTCACTCTTCCCGTTTCCGACACTGTGATATTTCGGATCGGCATGGTCGTTGTAATAGTTCCAAGTTGCTTGTCCGTATTCTGCACGTAGATCTCACGGCCGTTATAACTGCCGATAGCTGCCACATCGCCACAAGTAGCGATCTTCACATCCTGAATCACATAAGTCTGATTCCACTTTACATTTCCCTTGGCATCCGTACAGTGAGCGCCGTCTTTACTATATGTAAGAATACTGTTTTTCAACCGTATGTCTGTGGCATCCGATGAGACCTCCCGGCTAGTGGAAGATACGGTGTCATATCCCGTATAGATATGTCTCTTTGCCTGTACCACCACAAGAGCAAGTGCCGCTCCCAAAGCCGCCACCACCAACAGCACCCGGTACACGATTTTCAGCCGGTGTTTACGGATCTTTTTCTTATAGTCATCCTGACTCTTTTGCCGCTTTTCTTTTTCCTTCAGATAATTCTTGATATCTGCTGCCATGTATCTGTTTCCTTATGTATTATCGTAACTATTAAGAATCGCATTCGCAAAATTACTGCGGCGCAGTCTGCTTTTTGCTCATGTAGTTACAGTATAACACACTTCCCCTTTTTGAAAATAAGTTTTTTACGGGAGAAGGATTTCCTGACCGATCTTGATATCATCGGGGTCAGCAATACCGTTCAGGGAACAGATCTCAGATACTTTACTGTTGCTGCCGTAGTTCCGCAGAGAAATACCGATCAGTGTGTCCCCTCTCTGGATAGTATAATGTGTGGGTTGAGCAACCGCCTCCACTGTAGGAGTCTCTGCCACTGCAGGTTCTGCCGTCTGTGTCACATCCTGTATTGTTTCCTGTGTCGTGTTCTGTTCTGTTGTCTCCGTCACATCTGTCGTATTTTTTGTGACATTGCTGTCCGCAGAGGTTCCATCCGCTACACTGCCCGTATTTTCTTCCGTCGGATCTACAGCACTGTTCCCTGTTCCATCCATTGATGCATTTTCCGTGCCTTCCGGCATCACTGTCTCTGCTGCAGTCCCAGTAGTATTTCCCGCCGCAGCATTTTCCTGTCGCAGGGCATCCTCCAGCTTGTCCTCCGCCACCAGTGTGCTGATCTGGCTCTGTTCCTCCACCGCATCCGGCAGTTTCTGCTCCATCAGGTTGCTCATGGCCTGCCTGGCTGTCTCCCCCAGGGATTCTCCGGTGCTTTCCTGCCGCATCAATGCCAATGCCATCACGCAGAGCAGAACAAAGACACCGGCAGCCGCCATTTTCATACGACGCAGTCCAGTCGTTGACATGGGTATAATATTATCCGGTTCCCTGCGTCTGTTCTCTACCGCTCTGCGATATTCCACAGGTGCATTCTCCGTATGTCCGGCGGCACGGAAGGCATTTCCGCTCTCCTGTCTCTGTCTGCGTTCCTCCTGCCGTTTCTTCACCACTTCGTATTTTTCCTGATCCACCTTCTCCGGTTCTGCCTCTTCCCCCCGGTTCTCCAACATATACGCCAGCATACTGTCATTTTTTTCATAGAACTGCGCATACCCCGCCACATACCGGCAGATCTCCTGTTCGCAGATCTGGAAACCTTCCACCATCTCACCATTCAGTATCTGGTAGCCTAAAAAGGTCATTTCCGAAAAATACTTTCTCCGCAGCTTCTCAATCTCCTGTTCCTGCGCCTGGGACAGGTGCCGCACCGGCTTCTGCAGGAAATTCAGCTTTGCGGAGCCATAGGCGAATAGATATGCCACACCGTCCTCTGCTGTCTTCCTGCCGTATAATGCTATGGCAATATCCTTGTTCTGTGCCATTCCATTCATTTGTTTTATGTAAGATACCACATAATCTTCCACATAGATTCTGCAGTGCTTGTCCGCCTCTCCGATCTGCGTTATGTTCTTCGGTAATTCCATACAAAAAACACCTCCCATGCCGTTTCTATCAGTTATCACTAACTATAGCATCCGCACAGGAGGTATTTTAGCGTTCTTTGTCGCACCTCTTCAAAAACAGTTCGACAAAGTTTGCACCATATTCTATGTATTCTTAGCTATGCTTCAAACTTATATACGGTAACAGAATCGTATTCTCTGCCGTTCTCCCCGCCAAATACATAGGAGGGGAAATTCTCATGATGAATGGTATCCGGGAAATACTGGGTCTCCAATGCAAAACCGCAGCGGTTGCCGTAGGTCACCCCATCTTTTCCGGGCTGTACATCAATAAAATTGCCTGCATAAAACTGCACTCCTGGCAGGGTGGTGTATGCCTTCATTACTCTGCCGCTCTTCGGGCCTTTTACTGTGGCAATATGCCGTAATGTACCGTCATCGTTCCATCCATCGATCACGAAATTATGGTCATAGCCTCCGGTCAGGAGTAACTGCTCATAATCTTCCCGGATGTCTCTGCCGATCTTCTTGGGCTGTGTAAAATCCATGGGTGTGCCTGCTACCGCACGAATCTCACCGGTAGGGATCGATCCTGCTGCCACCGGAGTAAAGTGCGAGGCTCTCAGCCACAGTTCATGCTCTTCAATGCTGCCTGCACCGTGACCGTCCAGATTGAAATAGGAATGGTTGGTCAGGTTGATAATGGTCTTCTTGTCACTGGAAGCATGGTAATGCAGAGTCAGCTCATTCTCTTCACTCAGAGAGTAGGTTACGGATACCTTCTTATTGCCTGGAAATCCCAGCTGCCCATCCTCATCCTCCAGAGAAAATGTCACGCTGTTCTCTCCGATCTCTGCATCCCAGAGTCTCTTATGGAATCCCAGTTGCTTATGGGTATGTAAATTGTTGGCACCGTCATTTTTATCCAGCTGATAAGTAACGCCATCCAGCGTATACTCTGCACCGCCGGTACGGTTCGCACAGGGGCCGATCACCGTGCCGAAAAAGCTGTCGTTGCCGTAATAGCTCTCACCATTGTCAAATCCCAGCACCAGGTCGTCCGCCTTGCCCGCGGCATCCGGTACCAGTACGCGCACCAGAGTAGCGCCCAGATCTGTCACCGCTGCCTTCATACCCTTACTATTACTCAGGGTATACAGCGAGATCTCTTTCCCTTCCGGGCTTTTCCCAAATAAACTTTTTGTTACTGCCATTGTCTTTCCCTCCCACTTTTATCCATTTTTATTTCATGCATACTGTCTATAATTCCACTCTGCCCTCTAAAGCGCGGAGTAATGTTACCTCATCAATATATTCCAGATCTCCTCCTACAGGGACACCACTGGCAATTCTGGTCACCTTGATTCCTGTGGGCTTGATAAGCTTGCTGATATACATTGCCGTGGTCTCACCTTCCAGGCTGGAATTGGTTGCGATAATGACCTCCTCCACATCACCCTGCAGGCGTTCCATCAGTTCCTTCAGCTTGATGTCACCGGGTCCCACACCCAGCATCGGGGAAATGGCACCATGCAGTACATGGTACACGCCCTCATATTTGCCGGTCTTCTCATAAGCCGCCAGATCTCTGGTGTTCTCAACCACCATAATGGTACGATGATCCCGTCTGGGATTCGCACACACCGGGCAGAGTTCCTTATCCGTCAGAGTATAGCATTCCTTGCAATAGCGGACATTGGCTCTGGCTTCGATCATGACGTTTGCCAGTCTGTCCACACGGTCCTTCGGCATATTGATCAGGTGAAAAGCCAGTCGTTGTGCGGACTTACTGCCAATCCCCGGAAGGGCTGCCAGTTCTTCTATTAATTTATTGATCTGTCCGCTGTAGAGTTCCATTAGAAAGGAAATCCTCCTAATCCTCCGGTCATTTTGCCCATAAGTTCTGCATTGGCTTCATCCGCCTTGCGCAGTGCTTCGTTGGCTGCTGCCACGATAGCATCCTGCAGAGTCTCGATATCCTCGGGATCCACGATCTCCTCTGCCAGCTTGATGGATGTGATCTCTTTTTTACCGTTGATGGTCACTTCCACAGCTCCGCCACCTGCGGATGCGGAGAACTCCTTGGTCTCCAGTTCCTTCTGTCCTTCTTCCATCTGACGCTGCATTCTCTGTGCCTGCTTCATCAGATTATTCATATTTCCGGGCATTGCGCCTCCGGGAAATCCACCTCTTTTTGCCATGTTGCTGTTTCCTCCATATTATTTATAATTGAGTTATTATTCTATCTTACCTTATCTGCAAGTCTGCCGCAATCCCAAATTCACGCAGGATCACTCTTCCTCATCGATCTCCATGTTGATGACCTTACTGAGATCCACATAGTTGTCTTCGAATTCTCTGCTGCTTTCCACCGTCTGGATCGTCACTTCAATCTCTTTGCTGGAAAAATCGGACAACAGCATTTCCAGCTGCTGCTTGTTCTGCTCGTGAGCTTCTCCTTTGAAATAATCGGAAGCCAGTCCGTCCTCCAACACCACCATGAGCTTGTTGTCTCCACCCAGACTTAATCGGGCGTTTTTCAGATACATCTTCATGGGATTCTCGGCATTTCCAACGATGGCCGGCCATTTCCGTACGATCTCCTGGATATCCTCGGGGACCGCCTTCGGCAACTGTGGCTTTGGCTTTGCCACACCGGCCTGCGGCACTCCCTGTGCTCCGGGAGCTCCGGCAGGCATCTGGGCCGCCGTGACTACAATACCGTTCTCGACCTTTTCCTCCACCTGGCGGATTCTATCCAGAACCGCCTCCTGATCCGTCTCCATCTCCGGCTTGCACAGCTTGATCAGCGCGATCTCTACCAGAATACGCTTCTGTGCCGCATAGCGGATCTGGCCGGACAGTTCGGAGAAAATATGAATATAGCGGATGATCTGGTCCATGGACAGCATGGAAGCTTCTTCCTTCAGATTCGCCAGATTGTCCGTAGACATGTCTATGACATCCTCCAGATTATCCGCTGTCTGTACCAACATCAGATTCCGCAGATACCAGGTAAAGTCCGTGACAAACTGTACCAGCTCCCTGCCCTGCATGACGATCTCTTCCAACAGTTCAATGCAGCCTAACACATTCCGGTCCATGACGAAGCGCAGCAACCTGCTGAACACTTCCGTATCCACTGCCCCCAGCACATCCAGGGTCATATCGTAGGTCAGTTCTTTGCCCAGATGGAAGGCAATACACTGATCCAACAGGCTCAAGGCATCTCGCATAGAACCGTCCGCTACTTTTGCAATGTAGCGCAGAGCTCTGTCCTCCACCTGTACCTGCTCGGTGTCCATCAGTTCCTTCATACGATCCGTGATGGTATCAATGGAGATTCGTTTAAAATCATATCTCTGGCAGCGGGACAGGATCGTAATGGGGATCTTGTGCACCTCTGTGGTCGCCAGAATAAAAATAACATAAGAGGGCGGCTCTTCCAGCGTTTTTAACAATGCGTTGAAAGCTCCGGGGGAGAGCATATGCACCTCGTCGATGATGTAGACCTTGTATTTTCCCTCCGCAGGGGAATAGGATACCTCGTCGATGATCTCACGGATATTGTCCACACCGTTGTTGGAAGCCGCATCGATCTCGATGACATTCATGCTGGCTCCTGCTGCGATTGCCTTACAAATACGGCATTCCCCACAGGGGCCGTCCTCTGTGGGGTGTTCGCAGTTCACTGTTTTCGCAAAAATCTTGGCCACCGTGGTCTTACCGGTACCTCTTGTTCCGGTAAACAGGTACGCATGGCCGATCCGGTTCGCCCGCAGCTGATTCTTCAATGTCGTCACGATATGCTCCTGACCCTTGACATCGGAAAAAGCGTCCGGGCGGAATTTCCGGTATAGTGCTGTATATGACATGTTTTTTCTCTCTTCCTTGTAACTATTCAGAGCCATCAAATATTAGCAGATGCTTGGCGAAAATAGTTACTCATTCATTTTCTGTCTTAATCGCCGAAGCAGATGCCCAGCAGCTTCGCTTCCTGTACGATGGTAGCATCGGGATCCACGGTCTTTAACTTGCCCGCTACATCCTCTAACGGAACCCTTACGATCTCACGGTTCTTGTAACCTACCATGAATCCATACTGATTATCCAGGATCAGCTTGCCTGCCTCGGAGCCCAGACGGCTGGCGAATACTCTGTCATACGGGCAGGGGCTTCCGCCTCTCTGCATATGGCCGGGTACGGTGACACGTACTTCTCTGCCGGTCTTCTCCTGGATCTGTGCAGCCACTTCGTAAGATACGGAAGGGAACGGATATTTTTCCATCTTTTTCTTGTAGTCTTTTTTGGTCAGGGCAGCATCTTCCCTGGAAATCGCACCCTCAGCCACGGCGATAATGGTAAAACGGCAGCCCTTTTTGTCCCTGTCTTCGATCTTCTCGATCACCTTATCGATATCATAAGGGATCTCCGGGAGCAGGATGATGTCCGCACCGCCTGCCATTCCGGCATTCAGGGTCAGCCACCCTACTTTATGTCCCATAACTTCCACGATAAATACTCTGCCGTGGGAAGCTGCTGTGGTATGGATGCAGTCGATGGCATCCGTTGCAATATCCACCGCACTCTGGAAACCGAAGGTCATATCGGTGCCCCACAGGTCATTGTCGATGGTCTTGGGCAGGGTCACGATATTCAGTCCTTCCTTGCGCAACAGGTTCGCAGTCTTGTGGGTGCCGTTACCACCGAGAATTACCAGGCAGTCCAACTGCAGCTTATAATAATTCTGCTTCATGGCTTCGACTTTATTCAGTCCGTTGGGATCCGGATCCTGGATCGTCTTGAAGGGGGTACGGGAGGTTCCCAGGATCGTGCCGCCCTTGGTAAGGATGCCGGAGAAATCCTTGTCTGTCAGCATGCGGAAATTACCGTAAATCAGTCCTCTGTAGCCATCGAGGAAGCCATAGATCTCGACCTCTTCCTTACTGTTCGCCAGGGTCTTCACCACACCTCTCATGGCAGCATTTAATGCCTGGCAGTCACCACCGCTCGTCAACATTCCGATTCTCTTCATCGTAGGATCCTCCGTTTTCTATATTTCATTATTTTCTCTTGCGTTTGCTGTAACTATGCAAAACTGTCTTCGTTCTGCCAATACTTATTTCTATTTTAATACATTTATTTTCATCTGAAAATAGTTTGTTGTAATTTCCGGCAGATTTCTCCCCTATGGCAAAACAAACCTCAGAAGCACCGGGCCTCTGAGGTTCGCTTATCATCTTATCATACGTTATTTGAATTTAAACTTTCCTTTGATCATGGTCACGTAGACAGCTGCGCCGCCACCGCCGACCACTACGGCTCCGGCTGCTGCCGCTGCCGCCACGCGGCCTGCGTTCGTTCCCTTACCGGAGGTCTCCGTTATCTGCTCTGTGCCGGATTCCTGAGAGTCGGAAGTCTGGGCGGTCATGGAATCTATCCGCTCCTCCTGCGGTGCTTCTCCACTCGATTCCTGCGTGTCCTGTGCCTCCCCGGAGGGCTTTGCCGCATCTTCCTTACTGTTTTCGTCCGCAGCGGGTGTTGTCGGGGGCACGGGAATTACAGAAGGCTTTACCACACCGGGTGTGGCAGGCGTTGCCGTGGCTGCGGGAGGTGTTGCCGTGTCCGTGGCCTTCTGGTCCGTATTGGACGCCTGACTGCTGTCATCGTCGTCATCATCGTCATCGTCGTTACTGGCAGCAGGCTTCTTCGGTGCGATCTCATAACCGCAGACGGTACAGATCTCCGCCCGTTCTGTGGTGGCCGCGCCACCGGATGCATGTTTTTCCGTATTGCTGGTGATTCCACAGACACCACACTTATGCCAGTGTCCGGTCATATCGGACAGATATCCTTCTGCCCAGCTATGATCCGTCTTCGGAAGAACGATCTCTGTCGCTGTTATGCTCTTGCTTCCGTCCGCAGATGCAAAATACAGTCCGCAGACGTCGCAGGTCCAGTATTCGATGCTGCCCTCTGCCTGACAGGTGGGTTCCACCCGGTCGTGGCGGTTCAGCGGGCCGTGACCGGAGTTCCATGTCTTCGATACGGCGGAGCTTGCGTTATAATCATCGGTTTCCGCATAGCGGATCTGTGCAGTCACCTTCTCGTTGTGACCGACTCCGGTGGATTTGGTCTGCCCCCAGTCCGTTCCATCAAAGCTGAATTCCACGTCAGTGCGGTCTGTGGTGATCTCCGCCGCCAGATCGTTGCCGCTGACGGTAAAGGTCATGTCAAAGGCATCCGGATCCGGGGTATCCTCGCGGTCTGCTCTTGCGGTGCGATGTATGGTTATATTCACACAGATGTCTTCATAATTTTGCGACCTCAATACAATTTGAATAGCCGCAAAATGCTTGATATCCTCCATGGTGTTTTCTCCCAATGTGAATATCAGCTTACCTTCCGAATATCTGATAGCCTGGTCTGTTGCCAAAACGTTAGCATCATCTGACTTTGCCATACTGATTAATTCTGTCGTTCCCCTGTCTTCCGGCAGTCCCGGTATCTGTACTTCCTTCTCTCCTTTGGCTGCCCAACTGTAATATAAATTCTGCATTGGAATTGCCGAAACTTCCGCCTTTTCAATTGCCAGCTTCACCGATGCAGTCAACGGCTGATAGTATTCTGGATGCTGTGCCGGGGTAAATGTTGCCGTGTAGGTCTCGCTGTCGCCGACATAAGGAACCTTGTCATCATCGCTCTGGATCTGCCAGGTTCCGTCGATTGTCTCACTCTTCAGTTTTGCCGACAATCCGGTCACTGTGAGTTCTCTCAGCTTATTGCCATAGGTTCCACCGGCAATGCCCTCACCTCCTACAGTAAGTGGAGCCGGATTGATATTCACGGTCAGATTCTTCGTCGTCTGCTCCGGGAAGAAGGAAGAGTTTGTCCCGGTGTAAACGAGGGTGAAAGTGGTCTCGCCCACGGTCTGCGCCTTGTAAGTTGCGATGCCGTTCTTGAAATCCGCTGCGCTTACCACCGGGGTATCCCCGATCCGGATCTCGAAGCTGCCGTCCGTATCTTCCTCAGAGATGAGCTGTTCGTCCGCCACAAAGTTTACCAGTGCCTTTACTTTAAAAGTAATATTCTCTCCATAGGTGGGAGTGTTGGTATCTGCTCTCTCGAACGACAGACCTGTGGTGTAATTCACACCAACTGCATTATTCTCCCCAAGAGAAGGGTAGTAGGCGATTCCGTTCTCTTTGCCGTTGGCTTTCTTCGTCCAGATGTCAGGGTTAAAACCCTCATCTTTTATTAGCTTTTCAAAGAAGTCGGGTGAGGTCAGTTGCAAGGTAGAACGTCCCCGTTTCCCCTCTTCCTCTTCTTTTACATCATAAACATCATTATTGAAATAGCAATTCGTTGTACCGTAATCTCCACTGTTCACTATTCCTGCACAATCTTTATCACTTGTAACAGCAGCTATACTAATGCAATGATCAATAACTTTAAATGGACTATAACCGCAGATTCCTGCCGCATTATACTTTCCCTGCACGTCTCCTGCAAAAAAGCACTGGGAAATCTTAGTATATTGTCCGGCATTGCCGCTGATTCCGCCTGCCTCAGCCCCTTTTACCGTTCCAGTAAACTACCACCTCCCCCTACGGGTACTCCTCCTTCCTGAAGGA
>OGZX01003279.1_pt1 | contig 11306 bp, 10 predicted proteins | sample 1576881 | NCBI WGS metagenome assembly OGZX01 (sample SAMEA3541542, study PRJEB24748) | human gut metagenome | biome: human gut; feature: human-associated habitat; material: faeces | place: China | collected 2012
GGCAACCGCCACGGCAAGATAATCGACGTGATGTTCCTGCAAGGTCTTGGCAACCTCGTAAGAACCGGCGCCATAGGCAGAGGCTTTCACCATGCACACCATCTTGGTTTCGGGCTTTAACTTACTGCGGTAATAGTTCAGATTGGCTATCATCGCTCCGAGGTTGACTTCCAATATGGTTTCGTGCACTTTCTTTTCCAGGACTTCCGTCAAGGCATCGAAACCAAACTTACGGGCACCTTTAATCAGTATTATCTCGTTTTCGAGGCGGAGTTCGCCTCTTTGGATGGCGTGTATCAGAGAGTCGGTATCGGGATAAAAAGCCTTCTCTATGTCGAAGCGGGCAGCGCAAGAGGATATTTCGTTACCCACACCGATAATGCGTTCGATGCTACGGCTATTCACCAACTGTGCTACTTGACGGTAGAGGGTGGGCGTATTCTGCCCCGTCTCCAGGATATCGGAAAGTATCAGCGTCCGTTTCAGACCTTTGGAAAGGGAACGGCGATACAGGAAGTTGAGCGCTATATCCAGTGAACCGAGGTCAGAGTTGTAACTGTCATTAATCAGCAGGCAGTTGTTCTTTCCTTCTTTCACTTCCAGACGCATGGCAACGGGTTCCAGCTTTGCCATACGCTCTGTAATCTGTTCGGCGGGAAGCATCAGATACAGACAAGCAGCCAGACAGTTCAACGAGTTCTCAATAGAGGCATCGTCAATAAAAGGCAGCGTGAAAGTATTGTCCATATCCAGATAGCGATAGGAGATAATGGTAGATTCGTCTTTTTTCTCTACCTTGCTTATATATAAGGGACGCTCCATGTCCTTCCGGCTCCACGCAATCTCACGCGCAGAAAGCATGGACTTGGATACGCAGTGGCTGATAAATTCATTATCGCCATTGTAAATCACCACATCGCAGTTCTTGAAAAGCATGAGCTTCTCCATACACTTCTCCTGCATGGAGAAGAAGTTTTCCTGATGGGCTCCCCCGATGTTGGTCAGAATGCCGATGGTAGGCTGGATAATATTTTGAAGGGCGCGCATTTCTCCCGGTTCCGAGATACCGGCTTCAAAGATGGCAAGTTCGGACTGTTCGTCCATCTGCCATACCGACAGGGGTACGCCAATCTGGGAGTTATAGCTGCGGGGCGAACGCACAATAGCGCGTTCGGGACTGAGCAGTTGGTGCAACCATTCCTTTACAATGGTCTTTCCGTTACTGCCTGTAATGCCGATGACCGGAATCTGGAACTGACCTCGATGCTGTTCGGCAAGTTTCTGCAAAGCTTTCAGCGGATTGGAAACCACAAGGAAGTTAACGGAACTGTCAGCTTTCAAGCCACTACTTTTCATCTTCTTAAAACTATCTTCGCTCACCACAAAGTTGCGTACACCGCGGGCATACAAGTCTGCAATGTAACGTGCACCATCATTCCGCTTGGTGGTCAGAGCAAAGAACAAAGTTTCCTCGGGGAAACTCAAAGAACGGCTGTCGGTAAGCAGCCAATCAATGGTAGCCGGCGTGCTCCCCACACGTCGTGCACCAATACTTTCGGTTATGCTTTCAATCGAGTATGACATGTTTCTCTCTCATTTTGGAAGTCTAAGTACGGGTATTTTCCGTTAAGTCGGTCTATTTTTAACACAATTTGTTCTAAAAAACGCTTATACTCGTCAGACTCCGAATGAAACGGTCTATGTGATAGTGCCTTACGTATATTTTCACTTTCCTCTATAATCTGTAACGCATCCGCAGAGATGCATGACTGGACAAATCGCTCCCACACATTGCGGACAGCAACTTCGGAAGGATGCACCATGTCTTCGGCATAAAAACGGTAGTCGCGCAGTTCGTCTATCAACAGTTCGTAGGCAGGGAAATAGAAAATATGTTCGGGAAAAGTAGTTCGGAGCTGTTCGATAGCCAACAGCAAAGTTGCCTTGCTCAAAGCATTGGCATGCATTCCATCGCGGATGTGGCGTATAGGACTAACAGTTAATATCACCTTTAGACCGGGGTTATAAGCCAACAGCTCGGAAAATAAGGAAGTATAATCGAGCACAATCTCTTCTACAGAAAGCATACGGCGGGTAAAGCAAGATTCGGGTTGCTTGTGGCAATTGGCAACAACCCGGCCTGTACCTCTGCTCTCATAAACCCAGGCAGAGCCGAAGGTTAGCAGTAAATAGTTCAACAGAGGCATCTCTTTATGCGCCTTCTGTAGCCGCTCATTGATGTGATCTAAAGTTTCTTCCACATCAGGTGAGGAAAAAGAGCCATGATGCATCGGACTGTTCCAGAGTCCCTTAAAGAGAAAAAGCTGGTCTGCGTTATAGACCTTCCCGGCAAGGATTTCGTGCAAAGCGGCAGAAATGGAAAGCGGGTTATAAAGGACACCGTAAGGATTGATATCACAACGAAACTTGGCATCGACCAGCCTTGTACCGATATTGGTGGCAAAGCAGGAGCCAAGAAGCATCAATCTGTCCGCATGCGTCAGCCGCGGCAGGTCAGCGGGTAATTCAACGGTGGTATAAAAGTTCATAGACAAATGTGAGATTTACATTCTCATCTTGCCATGCGCTTCAATCACGAATTATGCCTGATGAGGTTCATAAACTCCTCACGTGTCTTAGCCTGATTGAAAGCTCCGGTAAAATCAGAAGTGGTTGTGATGGAATTCTGTTTTTCAACGCCACGCATCTGCATGCACATATGTTTAGCCTCTACCACTACCATTACACCTAATGGATTCAAGGTTTCCTGGATGCATTCTTTGATTTGCAGCGTCATGCGTTCCTGCACTTGCAGGCGATGGGAAAAAATATCTACCACACGGGCTATCTTGCTCAAGCCTGTGATATATCCGTTAGGAATATACGCCACATGTGCCTTTCCATAGAACGGAAGCATGTGGTGCTCACACAGTGAGAAGAAATCAATATCCTTCACAATCACCATCTGGCTGTATTCTTCCTGGAACTTGGCAGAACGAAGTACTTCGTGCGGGTCCATATGATAGCCCTTTGTCAAAGACAACATAGCTTTAGCCACTCGTTCCGGCGTTTTCAGCAAACCTTCACGTTCGGCATCTTCGCCCAGCAAAGTAAGAATACGGTGATAATGTTCTTTTAACTCATCCAATGCGGGAGATACAATTTCTTCTTTTCCTAACATGATTGATCTTTATAAGGGAATGTTTATTTGCTCTTTTACAATCGAAACTTCTTTAAAAACACCGGTAGCACGCAGTTGGCGCATCATCGCATCCGCTTCTTCGATACTACGGAAATCACCTGCACGGCACAGCCAGCGAGGCGGATTGAAAGAGGTATAAACAGTAAGTTCCGGAAAGTGTTCCTTAATACGGGAAGCCACTGAGTAGGCTTCGTTCTTGGCCTGACGGGTATTGTTTCCGGCATAAACTTGTATGCGGTAGCCCGAGCTTTTAATCACTTTCTGATCTTCCGTACCGGTAGGGATATATTCCGAACCTATCAACGCCGCAATACGGGCATCTTGATGGATGGTCACTTTGCCTTGTCCCGGCACACTGCGTTCCAGGCTCTTTACAATATTATTCTGCGCTACAGAAAGGGTTGCAAAAGCAAAGCATGCAACTAAAAGTAAACCAAGCTTCTTCATAATTGATAATGGATAGTGGATAGTGGATAAATGATAGTTGATAGAGTAAAGAAATAGTGCCCACACGTTTGCGCAGCTCACTATCAACTATCCCCTATCAACTATCAACTAATTAGTTAAAAGCATCGATGATACCCTTGAAGTCAGAAACCTTCAAAGCAGCACCACCAATCAAACCGCCGTCAACGTCCGGATTAGCAAACAATTCCTTCGCATTAGAAGGTTTGCAGCTACCGCCGTAAAGGATAGAGCAGTTATCAGCTATTTCGTTTCCGTACTTTGCAGCAACCGTAGAACGGATGAAAGCATGGATTTCCTGAGCTTGTGCAGGAGAAGCTGTCTTACCGGTACCGATAGCCCAAACCGGCTCATAAGCCAAAATAATCTTAGAAAAATCTTCAGCAGACAGAGAGAATACAGAAGCCAACTGAGCAGCAACTACTTCATTCTGTTTGTTAGCTTCACGTTCTTCCAGAACTTCACCGATACAGAAGATCGGAGTCAAGCCGTTAGCCAAAGCCAATTTTACCTTTTCTTCCAGGATTGCTACTGTTTCACCATAGTAAGCACGACGTTCCGAGTGGCCCAAAATCACATATTTAGCACCTGTAGATGCAACCATAGCAGCCGAAACCTCGCCTGTATATGCACCTGATTCTTTGTCTGCACAGTTTTCTGCACCTACACCAATCTTAGCAGCGTCTACCAAAGGGGTAACAGATGCCAGATGGATAAAGGGAGTACAGATAACTACATCACAGTTGGGCTTTTCATTAGCCAAAGCTTCATTCAGTTCTTTTGCAAGAGCAATACCCTCTTGAAGGGTTTTGTTCATTTTCCAGTTTCCTGCAACAATGTTCTTTCTCATTTTTTGTTTTTTTATTAAAGGGTTAATGTATCTACTATTTAATAATTTACTGTTTTACTCTTTAAAGGTTATTGCCTCACCTTGCCACGCTGCCTTTCTCTTCGCCTCACAACCAAGATATCAATGCTAATAACCATCATAAGGGGCACAATGAACCACAACAACACATAACCAATGGTATTCACATCACTTACTTGCTTTTGCAGCCCCAGTTCAATCTTATCCAGGCTATCAGTCAGCACGTATTCATCGGGCAGCCGGCTATCACTCCATTTATTCAAAATCGTTCCTTCCTTTATCAGCAGCAAGCCGGGATTGGAACGGATAATTGTTTTCAGCGTAATATCATCCATTTGACAGAAAGGGTACTCCGCCCCACTCTTATCACGCCACAATTCTATTTCTTCTTCCGGAGACGAGGTCAAAGCATAAAAACTATAACCATGCTCCACGCTGTAATCATAGATTTCATTGATAAGGTCTATATTACTGTCATCTGCCTCTTCTATACGATGGGCAACCAACAAGAACGTATATCCCTTATCTGCCAACACACTGTCCGTTATATCTTCCCCACTATCCAGGCTCATCATCGAGAAGTCATGGATAGGAGCTTCATATCCCTTTTCCTTCAGCACCGTACGTGCTTCGACAAATGTCCACGTACTGTCCGGATAGTTATCCAATGTAAACTCCTGGCGTTTACCGTCTTTCTCCAATATAAAGCGGCTCTCAAATACACTTGGTTTGGCCCCTTCCGGGATTTCCATCCCCGCTTTGATGTTTGTTCCAATCTTATAAGGACGAAAATCAAGTATCGGTAAATCATTTAAGCAGTAGAATGAAAGCACAAATACAAACAAAAATGTATACATTGAAATCATCCATTCCATCTTAGGCGTGATAAAACGCACCATCAGGTCCTGCCATTTAAAGACTGATATCGCTGCAATCAACAGCACTATATTCTTTCCGAAAGTCTGCCAGTTGGTCAGTACCCAGGCATCACCAAAACAACCGCAATCAGACACCGGATTTGCCAATGCCAGATAAAACGTCAGAGGCGTCATCACAACCATTAGCAACAAAGCCAATGTAGACGCTATTTTCCGACGTATCCCCAGACATAAGAAAATGCCGACACTGAATTCTATAGCAGACAATACTATGCCTAAAAACAACGGCAGGTAAGAAGGAAACCACGAAACAATGCCGAAAGCAGTCAGATAGTCCTGAATCTTATAGTAAAATCCCAACGGATCAACCGCCTTTACGAAGCCGGAAAAGATGAACAAGGCTCCCAGCAGAAAGCGGCAGGCATTCACCCATACTTTTTCGGCGATATGTTTCTTATCAGTCTCCAAATTCAATCTTAATCAAACCAAATACGGAATAATTAATCATATCCATATAGTTGGCATCAATGCCTTCTGAAACCAGAGTTTGTCCGGCAAGACTTTCTATCTGCTTAGTCCGGTATATCTTCATCAATATCAAGTCAGTATAGGAACTAATACGCATACTGCGCCAGGCTTCATCGTAATCGTGATTCTTGGCAAGCATCAGTTCCAAAGATGTTTTAGCATATTTATCGTATAACGCCAAAGCCTCTTCATTAGTCATATCAGCAGACTCAGCATGGCCCAATTCAAGTTGTATCAGTCCTATTATGCCATAATTCACTATAGCGATGAACTCGGAACGAATGCCTTCGTCCACCAAAGTCACCCCTTTAGTTTCGATGCTTCTGATACGATTGGCTTTGATGAATATCTGATCGGTCACGGAAGACGGACGAAGAATACGCCACGCCGGACCGTAGTCATGGAGTTTTTTGGAGAACAAATCACGGCAAATTGCAATGACGTGTTCAAATTGTTGCTTGGTATCTTTCATTCCCTATGTTCACTTTTCGCAGCAAAGGTAGGAATAATTAAAGAAAAAAGAAAAAGAGGGCACTCTAATTTATATTAAAGTGCCCTCTTCTATAGAGATTGTTTACGTTTTTATGAGCAGCGCAATACTTGTCCCGGACGCAGAATGGTTTTACGCGTTATACGGTTCAGCTTGCAAAGTTTGTCTATGCTAACTCCCTGGCGGGCTGCGATTCGACCTAATGTATCGCCTTTCTTTACCTTGTAGAATAAGCCTTCACCCGATGCCATACTACGTGCAGTACCGGAAGAGCCTTTTGCCTTAGTGAAAGTATAAGAATCGGCAACAATATCTTGCTTTTCAAAATCAAACATGAGCGCAGGATTAATAGGAATTCCCAGGAAGCGGGTTTCGAAATGGAGATGAGAACCGGTAGAACGTCCGGTATTGCCGCCTAATGCGATGGGATCGCCGGCTCTTACCAACTCATTTACATCTACCAATTGCTTGGACAAGTGTCCGTAGACGGTTTCCAACCCATTATCATGACGAATAACAACATACTTACCATATCCACGGCGTCCCTGATTTTTAACGACACGTACTTTTCCATCAAAAGCAGCACGGATAGTATCCCCTACATATACTTTGATGTCCAAGCCATAATGCGCTCTTCTTCTTCGCGGACGGTAACCGAATACATCGGTAATACGATCATGGTTAGTAGGCATACAGAAACCTGTCAAATCGAACGTATAACTATCGGGAACGATTGCATCGCCATAAGCCTGCACAAACTCATTGTTCCAGTTAGGATACAAATCCAATCCCGGATACAAAGCCTGTTCAGCACGTATCTGTTTCTGTAAAGCCAGTGAATCTACACTTTTAAGTTTTCTGTCGATGGGAGCTTGACGGGCAATCAGGTCTTGCGAGAAAGAATTCAAGCTAACCATTGCTGTCGTAGCTAATAAAACTGTTTTAATCCAATTAAAATTCATCCGTTTCGTCATTCATTTTGATATCCGTTGCACGCATTCCGGTAAATCAAACACCTCTTGTTTTACGCGAATATCCAGATTGATTTTTAAAAATTCTCCCAAAGGTAACATTTCTCGCTGAAAAACAATATCGGTTCTTAACTATTTTTGGGGGAACGGACTTAAATGACACATGTTTATCAGGCCCTAACCCTTTATTAATAGGATTATTACGGACTTATATGTTTTACAACATAAATTGCAAATAAAGTGCATGATTAGCCATTTTTCAACTAATTGCAGCCCAGTTAACATTCGTTTTCCTCAACATTTTCAGCTGCCGCCACAAGACCTCGTTTTCGGGAAGTACACCATTCGGATCTGCATCTACCACACTCTGCGCTATCTCACGAACATACTGCAATAGCTGTCCGTCGCGGGCTATATCGGCAATCTTCAGGTCAAATGCAATGCCGCTCTGCTGTGTTCCTTCCAAGTCACCGGGACCGCGCAGCTTCAAATCCGCTTCTGCTATTTCAAATCCATCGTTTGTGCGTACCATTATTTCCAACCGCTTCCGTGTATCTTCCGCCAACTTATATCCTGTCACCAAAATACAATAAGACTGGTCGGCTCCACGCCCCACACGTCCCCGCAACTGATGAAGTTGAGACAATCCGAAACGTTCGGCATTCTCTATTACCATGACCGAGGCATTCGGAACATTTACCCCTACTTCAATCACAGTAGTGGCTACCATTATCTGCGCTTCGCCGGATACAAACAGTTGCATCTGCGCATCCTTTTCTGCAGGTTTCATCTTGCCATGCACTTTGCAGACCTTACATTCGGGAAACTCTTCACAAATATGCAAATAACCTTCTTCCAAATTCTTCAAGTCTATCTTCTCACTTTCCTTTATCAACGGATAAACGATATAGACCTGCCGTCCTTCTTCTATCTGCTTATGCATGGATTGATACAGACTTATCCGGCGGTTATCAAACTGATGGAGAGTAACAATCGGCTTACGTCCCGGTGGCAGTTCGTCTATAACCGATACATCCAAGTCACCGTATAATGTCATTGCCAATGTACGCGGTATCGGAGTAGCTGTCATCACCAGCACATGGGGCGGTCGTACATTCTTTGTCCACAAACGCGCACGCTGAGCCACACCGAAGCGATGCTGCTCATCAATCACCACCAAGCCGAGGGAAGCAAAGTTCACTGTTTCTTCAATGACAGCATGAGTACCTATCAGAATATGTATATCCCCCGTTAGCAAATCCGAAAGAATTGCTTCACGCCGTTTGCCTCTTATGGAGCCGGTCAGCAGTTCCACACGAACATCCATGCCATACAGTAATTCACGGAGAGTCTCATAATGCTGATTCGCCAGTATTTCAGTAGGAGCCATCATACAAGTCTGGAAACCGTTATCAATCGCCATCAACATGCTCATCAATGCCACCAGTGTCTTTCCGCTACCGACATCTCCCTGCAAGAGGCGGTTCATCTGCTTTCCCGAGCCTACATCCCTACGTATTTCTTTTAATACCCGTTTCTGAGCGTTAGTCAACTCAAAAGGAAGATTACGGGAATAGAAAGTGTTGAATACCTCTCCTACCTTTTCGAATATATAACCACGATATTTACGCTGACGGTCTTTGGCATAACGTAGAATATTCAGTTGGACATAAAAGAGTTCTTCAAACTTCAACCGATACTGCGCCTTACGCAGCATATCCGCATTAACAGGAAAATGAATGTTTATCAAAGCCTCTGTCAGTGGTATCAGATGGTGTTCAGCAAGTATGGAAGCCGAAAGGGTTTCGGGTAAGGGCTCGCGCAATTGTTGTACCACCGTATTCATCATCTTCTCAATCGCATGGGAGTTGAGAGAACTGCGTTTCATCTTTTCGGTTGTATTATAATAAGGTTGCAACCCCATGGAAGACAACTTCAACTCTGACGCAGGGTCTATATCCGGATGGGCAATATTGACTCTTCCATTAAATACAGTGGGTTTACCGAATACGATATATTCCTGATGTACCTTGTACTTTCCGATAAGATACTTAATACCCTGAAACCATACCAGGTCCACTATCCCCGTACCATCTGAAAAATGGGCTATCAATCTGCGCTGACGACCTTCACCAGCCGTCTCAAAACTTAATATCTCACCCTTCAACTGGATATAAGGCATTGTGCCATCAATCTCCTGGATATAATAGATACGGCTTCGGTCTACATATTTATATGGAAAATAATACAGCAAATCATGCAAAGAGTAGATGCCCAACTCCTTATTAAGCACCGAAGCACGCTGCGGTCCGACACCCGACAAATATTTTATGTCACGCGTGGCTAAATCGAACATGAATCTATAAAAGCTTTGGCTATTTTTAAATCGAAAGGAGTGGTTATCTTTATATTCTCCCGGTTGCCTGCCGTCAAAAAGACCGGTGCACCGAAAGCCTCCACCACAGAAGCATCATCTGTAAAACAAGGTGTATAAGGCTGATTATAGGCTTCTTTCAATAGCTCCGAATCAAAAACTTGAGGGGTCTGCACCAATTTATAGTCATCCCGGCTAACAGTCGCACTATCTTCTCCTTTGAGATGTCTGACAGTCTCGACTATATCTATCACCGGAATAACCGCTTTCTTCTCAACAGCCAAACTGTAGCAACGCGCAATCACCTCCTGTGCCACAAATGGACGAACGCCGTCGTGCACCCCCACCACACCGGGAGTCTTCACAAAATCCAATCCATTCTTTACTGAATGAAAACGGGTTTCTCCCCCATCTGCAATGACATGAGGCAATAAAAAACAATACTCCCGACACAGTTGCATCCAGTAGGATTGTTGACTGTGCGGAAGTACCAATATAATTTGCATCTCAGGATTGTAGGCATAAAAAGCCTCTAAAGTACGCATCAGAACCGGTTTGCCTCCTATCGGAAGAAATTGTTTGGGAAGTTCGGTCCCCATGCGCAGTCCTTTACCACCGGCAACTATCAGAGCATATTGTGTCATTCAGAATAATCATTCAACGCACATCGCCTCTTTCAACTCTTGCACTTTTTCTTTGCCCAATATAAGGTCTATGATTGTCAATGCAAACTCCATAGCAGCAGCCGGGCTTTTTCCCGTAACAATGTTGCCATCTTTTTCTACCGGAGCACCTGTACAGTCAGCACCTTCAAGATATTGTTCAAAGTCAGGATAACAAGTTGCTTTTTTACCTTTCAACAATCCCAACTTACCGAGTACCATCGGAGCTGCACAAATAGCAGCGATTGGTTTTTGCTCCTCAGCAAAACGCAACAGTAACTTACGCAGTTCTTCACATTTATCCAAAGTAGCAGCCCCCGGCATACCGCCCGGAAGTAACACGAGATCTGCATCAAAGAAGTCGCAGTTTACAACATTGCAGTCACACAGAACCGGTACGTCATGCGCTCCTGTTACAATCTCATCGGGAGTTACCGATACCATTTCTACATTTAGTCCGGCACGCCTCATCACATCCACACAAGTAAATGCTTCTATTTCTTCAAATCCATCAGCAAAAAAGACATAAGCTGTACCCATAATTGTTCCTCCTCTTATTTCAGGTTAAAATAATATGTTATTGTTCCTGTTTGATTATTCAATCCGCTCACCGCATTGAAGCGGGCTTTCCTGGCAGCATCTTCCGCAGCCTTCCGCAAAGCAGGATTCACGGTATTGGTTTGACGATTGATACTGGTTGCTATAACCTGCCCAGCAGGATTTACAGTAATCGTAACTACCACCCGGCCTTCATCCTGTACATTGTACACTGGACGAGGCAATCCGCCTTCACCGATAGAACGGCCACCGAGACGCTTATATGGCTTATCATGGAATCTTTCCACTCTTTTGATACACCTTTCAGATT
>OGZX01003280.1_pt1 | contig 11304 bp, 7 predicted proteins | sample 1576881 | NCBI WGS metagenome assembly OGZX01 (sample SAMEA3541542, study PRJEB24748) | human gut metagenome | biome: human gut; feature: human-associated habitat; material: faeces | place: China | collected 2012
CTTATTCACCAGCGGAAGGCAGTTAATCTTGTGCTCCCAGATAATATCATTGCCGGCAAAAACAGGCTTGTGTCCTGCCTTTTTATGGCGTATACTCATAGTAATAATCCACAGCAATAATCTGAGGATGCCTGAAACCGTGTTCCCGCCGGATTCAGGAAATCCGGCAGATTTCCCGTTGCCTGTCAACACCATATATACCCAGGGAAAGGAGAACCTCATGCAGCTTACCTATCTGCGCATCCACAATTTTAAGTCTATACGAAGCATGGAAATCCGGGATATAGAGCGGGCGCTGATTTTAGTTGGGAAAAATAATACAGGAAAAACCTCGGTGCTGGATGCAATCTGCGCGGTGTGCGGCTGTTATGAGATTCAGGACAGGGATTTTAATGAGAACCGTCAGGCCATCCGGATTGATGCCTGCTTTTCCATAGAGGAGGAGGATCTGCACCTGTTTCACCATATGGGTATTGTCAGCCAGTACAGACGTTACGATGTGTGGCGCAGGGTATTTTCTGAGCGGCTTCCGTCGTTCCAAAACGGAGAGCTGTCCTTTACCTTTCACGTGAACCAGGACGGCAAGGTGCGGTACGAGGATCTTTATAGGAAGAATAACCCCTATATCCATATGGTGATGCCCCGCATCTACCGCATCAATGCGGAGCGGGAGCTGAACCAGCTGCAGAACGACCTTCTGATGTTCCAGGAGGACGAGGAGCTTCGAAGGCTGCGATCCGGCAGCTGTATTTTTGAGCGGGCTAAGAAATGCAACCATTGTTTCCAGTGCATCGGCCTGATTAATAAGAAGAAACCGGAAGAACTTTCCGCCTTTGAGACGGCCAGACTCCTGGAGTTTAAGATATACCAGATGAACCTGAGCGGATTTTCCGGAAAGGTCAATGAAAATTTCTTTAAAAATGGAGGATACGAGGAGATACAGTACACGTTAAGCTGCGATGCGGACCAGCTTTTTAACGTGGAGGTAACGGCCCATAACCGCCAGAGAGGTACCGTGAAGCCGGTGGAGCTGATGGGAAAGGGCATGCGGAGTATTTATATGCTTTCCCTGCTAGAGACCTATATCAGCGAACAGGGCCGGATTCCCAGCATTATTGTGGTGGAGGATCCGGAGATATTCCTCCATCCCCAGCTTCAGAAAACATGCAGTGAGATACTGTACCGGCTGTCCAAGAAAAATCAGGTCATTTTCAAGACTCACAGCCCGGACCTTTTGTTTAATTTCAGCATACGCCAGATACGGCAGGTGGTGTTGGATGATGAGCGGTACTCGGTTGTACGCCCGCGGACCAACATGAGCGAAATATTGGATGACCTGGGGTATGGGGCCAATGATCTGCTGAATGTCAGCTTCGTGTTTATTGTGGAGGGGAAACAGGACAAGAGCCGCCTGCCTTTGCTTCTGGAAAAGTATTATTCTGAGATTTATGATGAGGAAGGAAATCTGTACCGCATATCCATCATCACCACAAACAGCTGCACAAACATCAAGACATATGCCAACTTAAAGTATATGAACCAGGTCTATCTGCGGGATCAGTTCCTTATGATACGCGATGGAGACGGCAAGGATCCGGAGGAGCTGGCATCGCAGCTGTGCAGGTATTACGATGAGAGGAATCTGGAGGACGTGGACCGCCTGCCGAAGGTGACAAGGAAGAACGTGCTTATTTTAAAGTATTATTCGTTTGAGAACTATTTCTTTAACCCGGCAGTTATGGCCCGCCTGGGAATCGTGGAAAGCGAGGATGTTTTTTACCGGACCCTCTATGGCAAATGGAGGGAATATCTGTACCGGATTCGCAGCGGGCAGCAGCTGATGGAAGTCCTGGGACGGGATTTCTCATCCCCGGAAGATATGAAGGAGCACATGGAAGAGGTGCGCACCTTTCTCAGAGGCCATAATTTATATGATATATTTTACGGCCCGTTCAGGGACAGGGAAAAAGAGATTCTGAGGGCCTACATCGACCTGGCGCCCAAGGAGGATTTTAAGGATATACTGGATGCCATTGACCGGTTTGTCTATTTTGACAGCAGGAAAAGACCTGAGGATGAAAGGCAGGCAGAGAAGAGTATGATGTAAAAAGGACATAACAGAAAGAGGATATAACAGAAAAAGGGGCGCTGCCCATGGCCGGATAAGTCTGGCCGGGGCAGCGCCCTTTTATCGCTTTCTTATATGAAGAGCGATTCAAACGTTCCCTTAAACCCCATAAGGTTCTTCAACCGCAGGACTGTCTGCGTTCTTTCCCTTGCCCATCACGCAGGTGAACACAAAGGTTCCCAGGCACACTGCTGCAAAGATGATGCCGGCAGGATAGGCGATGGCGGTGGAGAGCTGGAAGCCTTCCTTTGCCATCAGGATATAGGTACAGGATACAGCCGACATGAAGGTGGCCGGAAGGGCGGTGAGCCAGTAGAAGCGTTTTCTGCGGAACAGATATACGCTTGCGGCCCACAGGGCGATCATAGCCAGTGTCTGGTTGCTCCAGGAGAAATATCTCCATACCACCTGTACATCCACCTGGGTCAGAACAGCGCCCACGGCCAGCAGCGGAACAGTTAAGGCAAGACGGTTTTTGATGGGTTTCTGGTCAATCTTGAACCAGTCTGCCAGGGTCAGTCTTGCACTGCGGTAAGCAGTATCTGCTGAGGAAATGGGGCAGGCGATAACACCAATCATGGCGATGACAGCACCTACCGGTCCCAGAAGCTTGAAGCAGATTTCATACACAACGCTGGACTGTCCGTTGCCAAGGGCCTCTAACAGACCGCCTGTGCCGTTGTAGAACGCCACGCCTGCGGCAGCCCAGATAAGGGCGATGACGCCTTCTGCCACCATGGCTCCGTAGAATACCTTGCGGCCGTCCTTTTCATTGGTAAGACACCGTGCCATCAGAGGAGACTGTGTTGCATGGAAGCCGGAGATGGCGCCGCAGGCAACGGAGATAAACATGGTGGGCCATATAGGAGTGCCTGAAGGATGCAGGTTGGACAGGGTGATTTCAGGAATGTGATAACCGCCCAGGATAATGGCTCCTCCTACGCCCAGGGCCATGACGATGAGGCAGATACCGAATATCGGATAAATCTTGCCGATTACCTTGTCGATGGGAACAAAGGTTGCGATGAAATAATAAATCAAGACCACTGCCAGCCAGAATTTGGCATCCAATACATTAGGGGTCAGCATGGCAAGCAGGTTGGCCGGTCCTGTGGAGAAGCTTACGCCTACCAGTACCAGAAGGACTACGGAGAATACACGCATGACCTGTTTCATGGCATTGCCCAGATATGTACCTGTGAGCTCGGATACGCTGGCGCCCTTGTGGCGCATGGACATCATGCCCACCATGTAGTCATGGACACCTCCGCCTAACAAGGTACCGAAGGTAATCCACAGGAATACGCTGGGGCCCCAGCAGGCACCGGCCAGCGCTCCGAAAATAGGTCCCAGACCGGCAATGTTTAACAGCTGAATCAGGAATATACGGGGAGTGCCCATGGGCACATAGTCACTTCCGTCTGTCATGGACAGTGCCGGCGGCTTTCTGTCATCAGGGCCAAATACTTTCTCGGCAACCTTACTGTAGAGCATAAATCCGATAATCAAAATTGCCAGACATACAAAAAAACTAATCATATACCTACCTCCTATGTATTTCTTGTATTTGTAATAATTATACAATAATAGGAGTGAAAGTGAATGTTTTTTGTATCAACTGTATGAAGGAGTGAACAAACAGTAAAATAAAGTTCATAAACGGAAGGCAAAATGGCCCATAAATCATGTATGGGGGGATTATACCCCGATGATCTGGCGCAGCATTTTTGACTTTTCCCTGCTCACAGGAAGGATATTCTTCTCAAATCCCTGCATTTTTACAGCCAGACTGTTGTTGGCCCAGGGAAAGAGTTCGGTGATGAAGCTGAGATTCACCAGATAGCTTTTGTGTATGCGGCAGAAACCATGGGGAGCCAGGCGTTTCTCGTACTCCCCTAAAAGAAGGTTTTCCGTGTAGTCCCGGGTGGGGGTATGGATGATGCAGCTTCTCCCTGAAGTTTCTATGTATACAATCTGCTGTATATCCACCAGTATAATGGTCCGGTTCATATTGATGGGCATACGGCTGGCTGGAAAGGCGGCTGTGACCGGATCTCCCGCCTCCTGCTGGGAGGCGTATAAAGAGGATGAAGCCGGCCTGCAGGACTCGCCCCAGGGCTGGTGATCGTCGCAGGAGCAGACAGCAGAAGCGGTAAGGGCCTGGTTTTTCTGCAGGTCCTTTTGACATTTTTCCAGGACACGGCGCACCCGGTCCGGGTCAAAGGGTTTCAGTATGTAGTTGTTTACGCCCAGCTCAAAGGCCTTGACTCCATACTGGGAGTAGGCGGTGGCAAACACAATCTGGGCATCGGGGAGAATCCGCCTGGCGGCTGCCGCCAGAGTGGTGCCATCCATATCCCCCAGGCTGATATCCACGAACAGCAGGTCAAAGGTCCGGCGGCTGATAAGTTCAATGGCAGAGGCGCCGCTGTCAGCCTCCTCAATCTGGCTGCCCGGCATGGCGTCCATAATCTGGTGGACCAGTTCCTTTCTGGCCGGACGTTCATCGTCAATCACAGCTATCTTCATTGTATGATTCCTCCTGTTTGATTTCATGGGATGGGACAGGAATTTCTTCCGGTTCCAAAGGGATTCGGAACCAGACTCTGGAACCGGCTTCTGAAGTCTCGATTTTCAGACCGTTATCTTCTCCATATATGCTTTTCAGGCGTTTGTGCACATTGGACAGGCCAACTCCCTTTCCCTGGCCAGTGTAAAGTCCCAGCACCACTTCCCTGGGGATACCCTGACCGCGGTCAGCCACTGAGATTTCCGCCATGCCTTCCACACTGTGGACGCTGATGGAAACGTGGCGGGCGCCGGTCCTGTCCCCGCCGTGGCGGACCGCGTTTTCTACCAGGGGCTGGAGGATGAAGGAGGGAACCTTGCAGTTGAGGTCGTCCTCCACATCCAGCTCCACAACCAGTTTTTCCTCAAACCGCGCCTGCTCCAGTTCCAGGTAACTGGCCACATGGTACAGTTCTGTGTGAAGGCTCAGCATGTACTGGTCGTTTTCCAGGGCCTGGCGGTAGTAGGAGGAGAGGGTTAGAATCAGTTCCCTGGCCCGGTCCGGATTCTCCCGGCAAACGCATGAAATGGTGTTCAGCGCATTGTAAAGGAAGTGGGGATTCACCTGGGACTGAAGGGCCTTGAACTCCGCTTTGCGGCGGAGCTGTTTCTGATAATCCAGGTCGGACAGCTCTAACTGGGTGGAGAAAAGACGGGCCAGCTCCGAGGCAAAGTCCAGATTTGACTGGGAGGTATGCCAGTGTTTCTTTACCATCATGGTCAGACTCCCCACTGGTTTGTCCATCTCGATGAGAGGGGCGGCAACAATGATGTGGTTCTTCAGGATATGGTACAGGGGGTCTGTCTTTTCCGCATAGGAAAAGGTGGTGGGCTTCCTGTCGTGGATAGAGCTTAGAATGGGCTTCAGCACAGCTTCATCCCGGAGGACATCGTACCAGTTCTCACCCTTCATGGCCAGGATTTTCTGGGCATCCGTGATCATCACAGCCGCACAGGAAGTGGACTGGTAAATGATGTCTGCGGTGGCCTCCATATCCGCGGTGCTGTAGAGTCCCTTTCTCAGGTGAGGCAGACTCTGGTCCACAATTCCCATGGCCAGACGCATCTTCTCCGCGAACTGGCTGTCCTCCTCCATGAATACCATATTAAAGGTGCCCAGAAATACAACCATGCCCAGGGCATTCATGATTATCATGGGAAAGGCAATGAGGCGTACCAGGTCCAGGGCAGCAGGGAAGGGCCGGGAGATGAGAAGGATAATGGCCATCTGCCCAATCTCAGCCAGAGCCGTGATGAGAAATACCCCGGCACCGTCAATCTTGCCGGCCTTAAACCGCTTGGAAAAGGCGGAACCGATCAGGCCCTCCACAAAGGTGGAGACAGCGCAGCTTACGGCGGTAAATCCTCCGATATCAAAGAGATACCGGTGAAGTCCTCCTATGACGGCGGCTCCGATTCCCACATAGGGGCCGCCTAACAGACCTGCTGCCAGCACGCCGATAACCCTGGTGTTCACGATAGCGCCCTGGGCACGCACCCCTGTGTAGGTGGAGAAAATGCTGACCAGTCCGAATATGACTGCCAGGGCGGCCCTGCTTCCCATGGCATGGCTGTCCTCCAGCAGCATGGAGCGAACCATGGGGAGCTTGGTGAGCATGGTGGCAATGAGTACCAGAAGACCAATATTTAAAAGCAGGTTAAAAAACATGGTATTGGACATGATGACCTCCCTTAATCGTTCTCACACCAGTATACCAAAAAATCAATCTTAAGAAAATCTTTAATTGTAAATCTTGGAAGACTATGGTAATCTAATGGGGAAGATAACTGTATTAATATACTTAATACAGATGGGACACCGGGAGGATCGGGATATACCTGGTCCATGACATGGCGGGGGCATTGCTGAGGCCGCTGTCAGGCATCCCGGCAGCGAGAACAGAGAGGGGGAAGGACGGGATGATTGTACTGGATTACAGGGACAGCAGGCCGCTGTATGAGCAGGTGGCGGAGCGGCTTAGGGAGCTGATGTTTAAGGGTGCCCTACCGCAGGATGCGCAGCTGCCGTCTGTGCGCAGCCTTGCCACGGAGCTGTCCATCAATCCCAATACCATCCAGAGGGCGTATACGGAGCTGGAACGCCAGGGATATATTTATTCCATCAAAGGCAAGGGCAGCTTTGTCGCGGATAACAGCCGGATGAAGGCGGGAATCCTTCAGGAGTGGAAGGGGCATTTTAACTCTGCTGTGGAGGAAGGCATAAAGGTAGGCGTCACAGCAGGAGAGATGAAGGAAATGATTGATACGGCCTGCCGGAATCATGCCATGGAAAGGGGAGAGAGTAATGATTGAAGCAGTGAACCTGACAAAGCGGTTTGACGATATCGTGGCAGTGGACCATATAAGCGCCACCATTCGGGATGGCAGCGTGTTCGGGCTAATCGGTACCAACGGAGCCGGAAAGTCCACATTTTTAAGGCTGGCCAGCGGTGTGCTGAAGCCTGACCAGGGATGCATAACCATTGACGGGCATGAAGTTTTTGAGAATATCCCGGCAAAGAAGCGCTTTTTCTATATATCGGATGAACAGTACTTCTTTAATAATACCACTCCTGTGGAGATGATGCGTTATTACAGTAAGGTGTACCAGGGATTTGACGAGGCGCGTTTCCACAAGCTGATGGGAAATTTCGGCCTGGACGAGAAGCGGAAGATACACACCTTTTCAAAGGGAATGAAGAAACAGGTATCTGTTATCTGCGGTGTTTGCGCGGGTACGGATTACCTATTCTGCGATGAGACCTTTGACGGGCTGGATCCGGTGATGCGCCAGGCGGTAAAGAGCATATTTGCAGCGGATATGGAGGACAGGAACCTGACTCCCATTATTGCTTCCCATAACCTGAGGGAGCTGGAGGACATATGCGATCATGTGGGACTGCTTCACAAGGGCGGCATTCTCCTGTCAAAGGACCTGGACGACATGAAGCTTAACATCCACAAAATACAGTGCGTCCTTAAACCGGATATGAAGCCGGAGGACCTGACGTCCCTTGATAAGGTAAATGTGGAACAGAGGGGAAGTCTCTGCACCATTACGGTGCGGGGAAGCCGGAGCGAGGTAGAGGCCGTTATGGCTTCCTATGAGCCGGTATTCTTTGAGTGCATCCCACTGTCCCTGGAGGAAATATTCATCAGTGAAACGGAGGTGGCTGGTTATGACATCAGGAAGCTTATACTTTAAGCTGCTAAAGGAGGATTTCAGGAGAAGGCTGTGGGCCATTGCCCTGGTTTTTCTGGCATTTTTCTTCACTCTTCCCATTGGGCTGGCCCTGAACATGGAGAACGCAGCCAACACCAATTACTACAGGTACAATGATTATGAACCTTTTATCCAGGACGCCGCCATGACCGACCTTCAGTACAAGACAAGGCTTCTGGAACTGAAGACAGAGGTGGTATTAAATGGTGTGGAATACGGGAACGGCATGATTGCCTTTTTGATGATAACCGCGGCAGTGGTCATCGGCGTATCCAGCTTTGCCTATCTGCATAATAAGAAAAAAGTGGATTTTTACCACAGTATTCCGGTGAGGCGGGAGGCACTGTTTGGGGTCCAGTTCTCAGGAGGCATATTTATTGTCGGCGCTGCCTATGGTCTGAACCTGCTGCTGCTTACCGGGGTGGCCATGTCCTACGGCGTGCCTGCGGGCAGGATACTGGGCGCCATGGCCGGTGGCTGGGCTCTTAACATGCTGTATTACGCCCTCATGTATTCAACTGCTGTGGCAGCCATGATGATGACGGGAAATATTGTGGTAGGCGTTTTGGGAACAGGCGTTTTCTTTTTCCTGCTGCCCGGGATTATGCTGCTTCTGTGTTGGTATTGCGGAACCTTTTTCGTCACTACGGCCAGATATCTGTGGAGTTCGGATCAGTCGCCTTTTATGTGGGGGGTCAGGTACCTGTCTCCATTCAGCGTATACATCAATTCCTTTGGCTGGAAGATGAACGAACTGTCAAAACATGTTCCGGAGCTCATCTGTACGGTACTGGCATTTTTGGCAGTTACCACACTGGATTTGGGGCTGTACCGCAAACGTCCGTCAGAAGCAGCTGGGAAAGCTATGGCATTTAAGAAATCCATGCCGCCTATCCGTATACTGCTGGTGCTGGGAATTGGTCTGGCCGGAGGCATGTTCTTCTGGTCGCTGCAGAGCAGGCTGCGCTGGGGACTGTTCGGAACCATAGTATCAGTGGTGCTGACCCACTGCATCGTGGAAATTATCTATCATTTTGATTTTAAGAAGATGTTCAGTCACAGACTGCAGCTGGGACTGTGCCTTGCAGCTGGAATCCTGGTATTCTTAAGCTTCCGGTATGACTGGTACGGCTACGATTCCTATATTCCGTCCAAGGAAAAGGTCGTATCCGCCAGCCTGGATATCAGTGTGGACAGCAGATGGCTCTCGGATAAGACCTTTGAGACAGGCAGTGACGGAAAGCTGCAGATACGATATGCAGACCCATATGAATATATAGAAGAAAACATGGTGCTCACCGATAAAGAGGCTGTTATGTCCATGGTGGAAGAGGGAAGGAAGCGCGCCCTCGAGAGAAGGGATGAGCGGCTGGGCATACGCAAGGCAGTGGCCCGGGTTGACGGCTATCATACCAATGCAGCCAGTTCCATCAGCTATATCGGCGGGGCGGACGGCCCCACCTCCATCTTTTTGGCAATGAAGTCAGGCGGAGGGGAGGATTCGGACCAGGAGAAATTTGAGACCAATATGACGGTATGCTACCGCCTGGTAAACGGCCGTGAGGTGAGACGTTCCTATTCCCTGCCTCTGTCTGCCGTGATGGATTCCTATGAGGCATTGTACAGACAGGATGCTTATAAGGAAGGCATGTACAGGATTTTAAGCCAGGAACCGGGACAGGTAAAACAGATTATGTACAGGGAGGCGGACCAGGTCACGGATGTGAGCCAGGACAGCCGTGTCCAGGAGGCCGTGCTAAAGGCGTATCAGCAGGATATGAGGGAGCTGACCGTGGAGGAGCGGCTGGTGGAGATGCCTGTGGGCAGCCTTATGTTCATGACAGACCAGGAGAATACCTATCTCCAGCAGCAGCGCCAGGCAGCCAGGTCGTCATTTGGCGGTATAGCGCGGTATCAGGTGGAGGATGTGAGCCAGTACTGGCCGGTGTACCCATCCTTTGAGCGGACCATTACGCTTTTGAAGGAGCAGGGAATAGAACCCGGCACATGTCTGGCGCCTGAGAAGGTGGAGCGCATCGCCATTGACGTGCAGAATTATTTTTATGAACAGCAGGGAGAACTGCCGGAGGGAGAGACCCTGGCAGAACTTCAGAAAATCAATCCCAACTACCAGGAGGACGGTTCCCTGATATTTGAGGATTCCCATACCATCGGTCTGCTGCTGGAAGCCATTGCAGAAGATGAAAGCAGCGGCATGAATTACCTTTGCGAGACAGTGGAGGGAGGCCCCCACTGTACCATAAGGACAGAGAAAGAAGCAGGAGTGGGAGGCTTGCTTATAAAGAACAGAATCACTCCTGAGATAGCGGAACTCTTTACCGGTATTCCCATGAATAACGGGAAGTAGACGGTCAGAAGAGGACTGAACACAAAAACAGGGAATCAACCACGTTATGGTGATTGGTTCCCTGTTTTTGTTATTGCGGCACTATCTGTCCGGCACCGCTGCATCCCGTTTAAACACATCGCTTTAGGAGGAACATCCCCCGCATCCGCTGCATCCGCTTTTTGGTTCCCGAACAGTGCCGAAAACCTGTTCATGAAGACGCCTTCCCGTAGGGGTGGCAGCCAGGCCGCCCTCGGCCGTCTCCTTTAAGGTGGAAGACATGGCGTCGCCCACCTTCTTCATGGTCCAGATGACTTCATCCGCAGGTATGGCGCTTTCGATGCCGGCCAGAGCCAGCTCCGCCGCCACAAAAGCACCTGCCACGCCGGAAGCATTGCGCTTGATACAGGGAATCTCCACCAGCCCGGCTACCGGATCGCATACAAGTCCCAGTATATTCTTGATGGCAATGGCGATGGCATGTTCCGCCATTTTCGGGGTACCGCCTGCCAGCTCCACGATGGCAGCGGCGGCCATGGCGGCGGCAGAGCCGCATTCAGCCTGACATCCGCCCTGGGCGCCTGCCAGGGAGGCATTGTTGGCAATGACCATGCCTACGGCAGACGCGGTGAACAGGGACATGACACAGTCTCTTTCCGGAATCTGTTTTTCTGCCTGCATGGTCAGCAGGGCGGCGTGACCCGTGGGCAGCTTTTGGAAAGGCTGTGGGATATAGACGAGCGGTTTGTAGACGAACACACCCTGACAACCTCCATCAGCCGGATTCGCAGCAAGATTGAATCCGACGGCGGCGCACCCTACATCAAGACCGTTTACGGCATGGGCTATCAATGGACGGGAGGCGAGGCAAAATGAAGTTTCAAAACCTCTCGGTAAAGCGGCTGTTTGGCCGGGTGGCAATGGAGCTTGTCCTCTCCATGTCCGGGATCACCATAGCCCTGTTTCTTGTGACAAAACAGATTGCGGTGCTGCTGACGGGCGGGGCGCTGCTGCTGTGCGCCCTTGTGGGGATTTTTG
>OGZX01003284.1_pt1 | contig 11288 bp, 9 predicted proteins | sample 1576881 | NCBI WGS metagenome assembly OGZX01 (sample SAMEA3541542, study PRJEB24748) | human gut metagenome | biome: human gut; feature: human-associated habitat; material: faeces | place: China | collected 2012
AAAGCCCTGCTGAAAAACAACAGGGCTGAAACGTCTATTTCGTCGGCTGGAAGCAGCCGCATAACTGCGGAAAAATAAGCTACTTATGTCCGAACTCAGCAGACTCGCTGAAATATATTGGGTCTTTCGACAGTTATATTATAGCATATCCGCAAGCATTTGTCAACCCTATACCACCTGAAAAAGATAAAATTTCAGATAATCCGTTTCAGGCACATTGAGAAGTATCGGGTGGTCAGGGGCTTGCTGTCTTGCTTCAATAAGCTTGAGCTGAACGCCTGCGTCCTTTGCAGCACTCATTACCATTTTAACAAACAGCCTGTTCTCCATAAAATGCGAACATGAGCAAGTAGCAAGATATCCGCCCCTTGGCAGAAGTCTCATTGCCCTGTAGTTTATCTCCTTGTATCCCCTCTCAGCACTTCCAACTGTCTTTCTGCTCTTTGTGAAAGCGGGCGGGTCAAGGATTATCATGTCATAATCAGCCTTTTCCTCAAGAAGCTTCGGGAGCAGATCGAAAACGTCTGCGCAAAGAAAATCCATTCTGTCCGTCAAACCGTTTCTCTCAGCATTCTCCCTGGCCGTATCAACAGCAAACTGTGAAACGTCCACCGCCGTAACGTGCCTTGCACCGCCCATTGCCGCATTGAGTGCGAACGAACCTGTGTGGGTAAAGCAGTCAAGGACCTTCTTGCCCTTTGCTATCTTCGACACCGCAAGGCGGTTATATTTCTGGTCAAGGAAAAATCCAGTTTTCTGACCGTTCTCAACATCGACCTCATAGCGTATGCCATTTTCCGTTATCTCAGTGATATTTGACGGTGGCTCAGGGAGAAATTCAGCCCTATACCAGCCCTTGTACTGCTCCAAGCCCTCCAGCTTTCTGATAGCGACATCGTTACGCTCCATTATGCCCGAAACTTTAACTCCGTCCTTTTCAAGCTCTTCAACAAGAAGCCTGAATATCATATCCTTTATCATATCCATGCCGTAGGAAAGCACCTGCGAAACAAGTATATCTCCATACTTGTCGATAGTAAGCCCCGGCATGCCGTCAGCCTCACCAAAAATAAGCCTGCAAGCCGAAAAATCGTCCCCCATAACAGTTTTTCTGTAATCTATAGCATAGCGGATACGTCTGCGGAAAAAGTTTTCCGAGAAATTTTCATTTGCGTTGTCAGATAAGATCCTTATCCTTATCTTGCTGTTAAGGCTGAGAAAACCCGTTCCAAGATAAGAGCCTTTTTCAGAGAAAACATCGCAAAGCTCGCCGTTTTTCAAGCCCTCAGGCTCGTTTCTCAATTCGTCACAATACACCCATGGGTGACCGTTTTTCAGGGACATTTCCCCTTTTTTCGATATAGTGAACGCAGGATAGATTCTTTTGCTTTTCATTATTATACCTCACAATAATTTATACATTATCCACACAATATAAAACAGACCGTAGGGGACGACGCCCTCGGCGTCCCACCACTCTATGTTCTGTGTAAAAACATCAGCAATATTGCCTTAAAGTATAATTATAGCACAATTCTCTCTATTCTGCAATACATATGTATCGCCGCACCCGAAAATTTTCAGATGCGGCGTTATATGGGGGATTATAACATCAGCACTTTGTATTACAAAGCACCAAAATGAAGAAAGCTTATTTGTCCGCAGGGTCAATAAACTCGATAGGGTCTATCCACTGACCGTTCTTTTTCAAGCCAAAGTGCAAATGAGAAAGCTCTGCCACTTCCGCCTGAGCAGTGTCGCCCACAGCACCTATGACCTCCCCTGCATTCACCTCGTCGCCCTCCTTGACGGACATTTCCTTTGACAGATTGTAGTAATGTCCTACAATGCCGTTTCCATGGTCGATAGTCATGCAGTTGCCCCACAGAGGGTCGTCCCATATCTTTGTAACAGCGCCCTTGTTCATCGCCTTGACAGGCTCGCCAAGGTCAGCTTTGATATCAACGCCATCATGGGTTTTCCAGTAGCCGAGAGTTTCCGACTTCACAAGCTCGCCATTAGAAAACGGCTCTAATATCTCACCGTTCACAGGCATAACATTTGGCTGCGTCTGAATGTCCACATCCGGCTTGGAGCTTTCGTCCTTTTTAACGTCCGTTTTCTTGTTATCAGCCTGCTTTGGCGCAGTGCTGTCAACGCTCGAAATAGTCAGATTGTCGGTGATATCCTCCATAGCCTTGTTATATGCAGCTATACCCGCACCGCCAAGAGCCAGCAGACACGCCGCAAGTGTAATGTAAACACCCTTCGCTCCCAGAGCCTTGCCTGCGTGTGAATTTCTGATACTGAATTTTTTCATACACACAAAACCTTTCTCCGATATGATTTCCGCAGCCACTGTTGCGCCCACGGCAGTCTTATGCTATCGGCGGCATAAGTCCTCTGGCATTATTTTTGACATATACGGGTAAAATATTCACAGCAAAATAAAAATACCGCACCCAAGCTTTCACCCAAGTGCGGTATTCCCTATTTCTAATCACATTTATGTAGGGGACGGCGTCCTCGACGTCCCACAAAGTCCAAATTGTCCCTATCCGTTTTGTATCTTTCTTTTGTCCTCTCAGCCTTACCTATCCTGCGGTTTTTTCCTCACAAACTTATACACAGCCCCTGCAATAGCAAGCACCGCCGCAACTCCTGCCAGACAAAGGCAGACTATAACATCATAGCGGCTGTTGTCAGCACCTTTCACCGAAAATATCTCAGACAGTTTCATGCCGTTCCACGCATTGCTCAGCACAGTCATTGCCGCTACCCATACCACAGATGCCGCAAAGCAAAGTGCACACTTGAAAAAGCCGTTCACCTTTAGATACCTTATAATAAGGAACACAGCCCACACCAATGCCACACAAGCCACCGTTGCAAGCATGCCGTCACGAAGGTCTACCACGTCACCGTATTTCAGTGTACCATAAATAACGCAGGCAAAAGTCAGTACTGAATCCGCCGCCATGCAGATAAGCCCCTTGCAATTTCTCACATACTTTTCAAGCTGTTCACTTCTCAGCACGAAAGGCAAAAATATGATAGCCTCCCCAAGAAGTGTTCCAAGTGTCGCCATTACAAACCAATCCCCGTGTGAATAAACGCACCCTGCGGCGTAAAGAAGCATAAGCGAGACCGCCGCAGAACCTAACGTCCATAACGCCCTGTTTTTCTTCACAAGCACAGGCACATTTATGAAAGAAAACGTCAGCATCAGCGACGTGATAAGCACCATGAACCAACCTATACCACCATGAGCCACATTATAAATAAAGCTCGGTATTATCGCCGCAAGATAGCCTATCCCAGTTATGATAGTGTACCCCCGAACAAAGCTTTTATAACTTCGCGCCATAAACTCAGCCTCTCTCTGCTGATTGTCCTCGCTCGCCGTGCAAAGCTCGTGCTCAGAAATGCCCAGCACCCTGCAAAGTCCCGATATCATCGTTATATCAGGATATGATACCCCTCTCTCCCACTTGCTCACTGCCGACTCAGTAACATAAAGCTCCTTAGCAAGGTCTTTTTGAGAAAGCCCCAGTTCTTTTCTTTTTGATTGAATGAATTTTCCAAGAGTAATTTTATCTTCCATAGCATATCACCTTTCAATTTGTTCGGAGTGCACTCTCTATGGTCAACATTATAGCCCACGGCTTTGAAAAAGTCAACAAAATCGAGCTGGACTGTCAGTCAAGCCGCCTATTTACGCACTTTGCAGCACCTTCGCCAACACGCAGGCACAAAAAAACGCCCTGCTAAAAAGCAAGGCGTTACTGGAGCGGGTCAGAGGGATCGCACCTCCATCTCCTTTCAGGAAGAAAAGTATTCTGGTAATTGAAATAAACCCGCAAAAAATATGAAGTCCTTACTCATCGTAAGGACTTTTTGGAGCGGATTACGAGGCTCGAACTCGCTACCTCCACCTTGGCAAGGTGGCGCTCTACCAGATGAGCTACACCTGCAAGCGACGGATTATATTATAGCGAACCGTTCCGCCGCTGTCAAGGGGTTAATTCAAATTTTCTGCATTTTCTTCCGCGCCCTCCCACACGTAGCCCAGGGAGAGAAGATCGGCGGCGGAATAGGTGGTGCCGGAGGCGTCGCGGGTGAGATCGACATAGTGGGCGCCGCCGTCGGCGGTGAGCTGGTTCCAGAAGTGGGGTTCGCCGTTCAGAGTACCCTCCACCAGAACGGAGCCAACCTCCATCTTCCCGCTGAGGAGCTGAAAGGTCAGGGCCAGCCCCTCGCTGTCCGCCCCGTCGCCCAGCAGGGCGTCCCAGGCGGTGGAGCCGCCGTCCGGCCGGGCGCGGACGTGCTCCCGAACCAGGGAAAAGAGCTCGGCCTGCCGGGCGGAGGGGGAGAGCTGATGGGGCCGGAGAGGGAGCACCAGGGCATCTGCCGTGCTCTGGAGGTCATCGCTCTTTTGACGCAGCGCCTGGGTGTCCTCGGGATAGGTGAGCAGGATCTCCACAATGCGCTGCTGCCCGCCGGAGGCGGGGTAGAGGGAGACGGTAAACTCCGGCATGCCCAGGGCGCCGGCGGGCCTGCCGCACCAGGGCGGCAATGGAGTCGGCGCTCTCAGTGAAGTAGCCCACCCGCAGGGCCACCTCGCTCTGAAAATCAGCCAGGGCGGCGCGCACCTCGTCCCGGATGGCGCTGGTGCCGGTGACGTTGACCAAGCTGCGTATCTGCTCCCGGGTGCGGCGGTAGGAAATGGTAATGGTGGCCTCATAGGTGGTGAGCACCTTGGTGCAGTCGTTTTTGATAAAGTCCACCGCATAGGCCCCCAGAGGGTCGTCCTTGGCCACCTCCAGGCAGGCCCGGTTGAGATCCTCCTCCACATCCCCGTCATAGTCGTCGGTAAGCTGAATCAGCCCCTTTTCTGTCCCCTGGGAGACAAAAAACAGCACGGTGTTGACCAGCTCGGAATAGGTGCCCGCCTGGACGGCGGAGGAGTCCTCGGCCGTGGCCGGACGCTCCGTGTGCGGCTCCACCACTGCATAGGGGTTCTCCAGAAGGGAGGAGCAGCCGGTGAGCAGCAGGGCGCAGCTCAACGCCAGCGCCGCCGCCATGCCTCGTTTCAATGCCACGCCCTCCTCTCCTCAGTAGCCCAGAGGCTCGTTGACCAGCACCACCTCGGCCCGGCCGATGCCGGTGGGCCTCTCCCACAGCACCACCAGGGCGCGGCAGATGCGCTCCGGGCTTTTGCAGTCATAGCATTTGTCCCCCCGGACGGCGCAGGGAGTCTTTTTGCCCAGCCGCCGGGCGTTTTTGGGGGAGGCCACGTTGCGGGCCCGCCAGAGGGCGGCGTCGTAGTCGGGAGCCAGCTTGTTGACGCCCACGATAAAGTAGACCTCCTCATGGCCGAAGATGGTGGAGGCCACCCGGTTGCCCGTGCCGTCGATGTTGATGAGCTCGCCGGTCTCCGCCAGGGCGTTGACCGAGGTCAGATAGACCGGGGCGGCGGCTGCGTCTGCGAAGCTGTCTCCCAGCCAGTGGCTGCGCACCACGGCGTGGCTCTGGAGCCGATCGAGGAGGCCCAGCTCCTTGAGGGTGATGGAGCCGCCGTGCCCCACCGTTTTGCCGTCCAGCCTGCGGTCCAGGTAGTCCGCGGCCTCCGCCGCCGTGTCGAAGCAGGTCACATCGAAGCCGTGGGCCTCCAGATTTTTGCGTACCTTCTCAAAACCGGGCATAAACAGGTCTCCTTTCCAGCGTAAAATGACAGAGCACAGGGGGTTATCCGCCTGCGGGCAAAAAAGCAGGGCATATGCAGGGCGGGGGGTGTCCAGGGGCGCGTTCCCCCGCCCCTGGACAGCTCAGAGATCGTTGTGCTTATACTCCCGGAAGCCGTCGCCCAGGATCTCGTGGGCCTCGCACACGATCAGGAAGGCGTTGGGGTCGATGCTCTTGACGGTCTGCTTGAGGGCCACGATCTGCTTCTGCTTGAAGGCCACCAGCAGCACCTTCTTGTCCTCCCCGGACCAGCCGCCCTCGCCGTGGAGAAGGGTGACGCCCCGGTCCATATCGTGAATAATGGCGTGGGAAATCTGGTCGTAGGCGTCGCTGATGATATAGGCCACCTTGGCGTTGTCCATGCCGTAGAGCACCTGGTCCATGACGAAGGAGGAGATATACAGGGCCACCACGCCGTAGAGGGCGCTGTAGATGTTGCGGAAGGCGACGGCCACCGCCACAATGACCAGCAGATCCACCGCCAGAAGCAGCCGCCCCATGGGCAGCCAGGCCAGCTTCAGCTTGAGCAGGCGGGCAATGAGATCGGTGCCGCCGGTGGTGGCGCCCTGGAGAAACACCACGCCCAGGGAGCCGCCCATGATCACGCCGCCGAAGATGCACCCCAGAATGGGCTCCATAGGCTCAAAGGTGTGGATCATGTGGAGAATGTCGATGAAAATGGAGGAGATGAACATGGAGTAAAGGGAGGACACCAGCAGGTGCCCGCCCAGCAGCTTCCACCCCAGCAGGAACAGGGGGATGTTCAGGATGATGACCACGGTGCCGATGGGAGCCCAGGGGAGGATGTGGTTGATGATCTGGCCCACGCCGGTGATGCCGCCGAAGCCGATCTGGTTGGGCTCGTAGCACCAGTTGAAGCCCACGGCGTACACCGCAGACGCCAGGGTGATCCACAGATAGGGAAGGACATACTGCTTTGCGACACGATTCATAGCCGATACCTTCTTTATTTTATTCCAGTAACGTCATCTGCTCCTCGGCCCGGTCCTCCGGCCGGAGCAGCATGCCCGCGATGGGCAGGGAGCGGGCCCGGTAGCGGGCGGCGTTGACGATGGTGGTGTCCGCCAGGGGGCGGGCGTCGGCCACCTTGTACTTGGGCTTGAGGGTCATGACGTTGACCCCCTGGGTGGAGCGGGTGGTCTTGGGGGTGAGGGCGGCGGTGTGGAAGACCACCACCCGGCCCTCGGTGGAGGTCACCGCCATCTCCGTGTCCTCTGTCAGCAGGCAGGCCGCCGCCAGGGGGGACTTGTCGGAGTAAGCGCCCGTGAGCTTCTTGCGGCGGGTCTGGGTCTGATAGGCCGACAGGGCCACCCGGGCCACCTTGCCGTTTTCAAAGAAGAACAGCAGGTGGCCGGAGTAGTCGGCGGTGACACAGGCCCACACGAAGCCCTCGCCGGGATCCATGCCCAGCTTGGTGGGCAAAAAGTCGCCCAGCAGGCTGGCCTTGGAGTCGTCGAAGTCGCTCAGGCGGGCCTTGTAGCACTGCTGCCGGTCGGTAAAGACCAGCAGCTCGTCCCGGTTGGAGGCCTCCCACTGGAGCCAGGGGCCGTCCCCCTCCTTGTACTTCTGCTCCCCGCTCATGCGCAGGGACTGGGGGGTGATCTTCTTGAAGTAGCCCTCCCGGGAGCAGAACACGTGCACCGGGTAGTCCGGGGTCTCGTCCTCCGCGTCCTCCGCGGCGGCGGTCTGGTACTCGTAGACGATCTCCGTCCGCCGGGGGACGGCGTACTTCTTCTGCACCGCCTGGAGCTCGGCCACGATGAGCTTCTTGATGCGGCCGGGGTTGTTCACGATGTCCTGGAGGTCGGCGATCTCCTCCTCCAGCCCGGCCACCTCCTCAATGCGCTTGAGGATGTACTCCTTGTTGATGTTGCGCAGCTTGATGTCGGCCACGTACTCGGCCTGCACGCCGTCGATGCCGAAGCCGATCATCAGGTTGGGCACCACCTGGTCGTCCTCGTCGGTCTCCCGGATGATTTTGATGGCCCGGTCGATGTCCAGCAGGATCTTTTTCAGGCCGCGGAGCAGGTGCAGCTTGTCCTGCTTCTTCTTCATCACGAAGTAGGTGCGCCGCCGCACCCCCTCCATGCGCCAGCCCGTCCACTCGTCCAGAATCTCCCGCACCCCCATCACCCGGGGCATACCCGCAATGAGGATGTTGAAGTTGCAGGAGAAGGAGTCTTGGAGGGTGGTGGAGCGGAAGAGCCGGGTCATCAGCTTGTCCGGATCGGCCCCCCGCTTGAGGTCGATGGTGATCTTGAGGCCGTTCAGGTCGGTCTCGTCCCGCATGTCGGCGATCTCCCGGATCTTGCCCCCCTTTACCAGCTCGGCCACCTTGTCCATGATGGCCTCCACCGTGGTGGTGTAGGGGATCTCGTAGATCTCGATGAGGTTTTCACCCTTGAGGTAGCGCCACTTGGCCCGCACCTGGAAGGAGCCGCGGCCCGTCTCATAGATCTGCCGAAGGGCCCCCTCGTCGTAGAGCAGCTCGCCGCCGGTGGGGAAGTCGGGGGCCTTCAGGTGGTCCAGCAGGTTCACCTGGGGGTTCTTCAGAAAGGCCACCGTGGCGTCGCACACCTCGCCCAGATTGAAGCCGCACAGGTTGGAGGCCATGCCCACGGCGATGCCCTGGTTGGCGCTCACCAGCACGTTGGGGAAGGTGGTGGGCAGCAGGGTGGGCTCCTGCATGGAGCCGTCGTAGTTGTCTACAAAGTCCACCGTGTCCTGGTCGATGTCGCGGAACAGCTCGGCGCAGATGGGGTCCAGCCGCACCTCGGTGTACCGGCTGGCCGCCCAGGCCATGTCCCGGGAGTACACCTTGCCGAAGTTACCCTTGGAGTCCACCAGGGGGTGGAGCAGGGCCCCGTAACCCCGGCTGAGGCGCACCATGGTGTCGTAGATGGCCGCGTCGCCGTGGGGGTTGAGCTTCATGGTCTGGCCCACCACGTTGGCGCTCTTGGTGCGGGCGCCCCCCAGCAGGTGCATCTGGTACATGGTGTAAAGCAGCTTGCGGTGGGAGGGCTTGAACCCGTCGATCTCCGGGATGGCCCGGGAGACGATGACGCTCATGGCGTAGGGCATGTAGTTGATCTCCAGCGTCTCGGTGATGGGCTGTTCCAGCACCTCGGGCCGCAGGCCCATGACGTTGGGGTTGATTACCTTCTTTGCCCCCTCCTCGGGGGCCTTCTTTTTGGGCATTGGTATCAGTCCTTATTCAGAATCCAGTTCAGAGGATTGTCGGCGATAGATTGGCGGGTTTCGGCCGGATCGGCATCCTTTCGGATGATAGGGCCGTAATAGCCGGACTGCCACAGGCCTTTCCGGGCGCTCCGACGGCTGACCGCGGCCTTGAACTGCTGCACGGCCCGGGAAACGGTCTGCTTGGAACGGTCAGCCGCCCTATATAGCGGCCGTATGCCCGGTCAGGAGATGTCCGCCAGCTCCAGATACTTGTAGCCGTTCTCCGCGATGTGGTCTTTTCTGCCCTGGAGGTTGTCCCCCAGCAGCAGGTCGAAGACGGCGGCGGTGCGCTCCACGTCCTCGGGCATGACCTTGATGAGGCGGCGGGTCTCCGGGTTCATGGTGGTGAGCCACATCATGTCCGGCTCGTTCTCGCCCAGGCCCTTGGAGCGGTTGATGGAGCACTTCCTGCCCGCCAGCTCGCCGCTCACGATCTCGTTCTTCTCCGCGTCGGAGTAGGCGAACCAGGTCTTGTCCTTGTAGGTGATCTCATACAGGGGGGACTCGGCGATATACACGTACCCCCGCTGGATGAGGGTGGGGGTGAGGCGGTAGAGCATGGTGAGAATGAGGGTGCGGATCTGGAAGCCGTCCACGTCGGCGTCGGTGCAGATGACCACCTTGTTCCACCGCAGGTTCATCAGATCGAAGGCGGCCATGTCCTTGGCGTGCTTGTCGTGCACCTCCACGCCGCAGCCCAGCACCTTCAGGAGGTCGGTGATGATCTCGCTCTTGAAGATCTTGGCGTAGTCGGCCTTGAGGCAGTTGAGGATTTTACCCCGGACGGGCATGATGCCCTGGAACTCCGCGTCCCGGGAGAGCTTGACGCTGCCCAGAGCCGAGTCGCCCTCCACGATGTAGAGCTCCCGGCGGGTGGTGTCCTTCGTCCGGCAGTCCACAAACTTCTGTACCCGGTTGGCGATGTCCACACTGCCGGAGAGCTTTTTCTTGATGTTCAGCCGGGTGCGCTCGGCGTTCTCCCGGCTGCGCTTGTTGATGAGCACCTGCTCGGCGATCTTCCCCGCGTCCAGGGGATTCTCAATGAAGTAGACCTCCAGCTGGGCCCGCAGAAACTCGGTCATGGCCTCCTGGACAAACTTGTTGTTGATGGCCTTCTTGGTCTGGTTCTCGTAGGAGGTCTGGGTGGAGAAGTTGTTGCTCACCAGCACCAGGCAGTCCTCCACGTCGGCCCAGGTGATCTTGCTCTCGCTCTTCTGGTATTTGCCCTGGGCCTTGAGGTAGGCGTCGATGCCATTCACGAAGGCGGACTTCACCGCCTTCTCCGGGGAGCCGCCGTGCTCCAGCCAGGAGGAGTTGTGGTAGTGCTCGATGATCTGCACCGTGTTGGAGAAGCAAAAGGAGACGGAGAGCTTCACCTTGTACTCGGGCTTGTCCGCCCGGTCCCGGCCCCGCCGCTCGGTCTGCCAGAACACGGGCAGGGTGAGGGAGTTCTCCCCCGCCAGCTCCTTCACATAGTCCTCAATGCCGTTTTCGTACTGGAAGTCGGTGGTCTCGAACTTCCCCCCCACCTGGTTGCGGAAGCGGAAGGTGACCCCGGCGTTGACCACCGCCTGGCGCTTGAGCACGTCGGTGTAGTACTCCACGGGGATGTTGATGTCGGTAAACACGTCCAGATCCGGCTTCCAGCGGAAGCGGGAGCCGGTCTTTTTGCCGGAGTAGGGCTCCTTTTTCAGGCCGCCCACGTTCTCGCCCTTCTCGAAGTGGAGGGTGTACTCAAAGCCGTCCCGGTGGATCACCGCATCAAAGTACGCGCTGGCGTACTGGGTGGCGCAGGAGCCCAGGCCGTTGAGGCCCAGGGAGTACTCGTAGTTGTCGCCGTCGTTGTTGTTGTACTTGCCGCCGGCGTACAGCTCGCAGAACACCAGCTCCCAGTTGAACTTCTGCTCCTTCTCGTTCCAGTCCACCGGGCAGCCCCGGCCGAAGTCCTCCACCTCGATGGAGTGATCCTCATACCGGGTGACGGTGATCAGGGAGCCGTGGCCCTCCCGGGCCTCGTCGATGGCGTTGGACAGGATCTCAAAGACCGCGTGCTCACAGCCCTCCAGCCCGTCGGAGCCGAAGATCACCGCCGGGCGCTTGCGTACCCGGTCGGCCCCCTTCAGGGAGGAAATGGAGTCGTTTCCGTAATTTTTGGGGGAATTGCTTTTCGCCATGGGCCTCTCCTCGCTCGTTCCAAAATCAGAAAATTACATCTTATTATATTACTCCAAACCGGCCCAAAGTGTCAAGAAAACGCGAAAGGCCGCCGGACATTGTCCGGC
>OGZX01003288.1_pt1 | contig 11275 bp, 7 predicted proteins | sample 1576881 | NCBI WGS metagenome assembly OGZX01 (sample SAMEA3541542, study PRJEB24748) | human gut metagenome | biome: human gut; feature: human-associated habitat; material: faeces | place: China | collected 2012
GAGCCGTTCCGCACGGAAGTATGGTACAAAGGGGTGATTGAACGCGATACCTTGCGGGGAGACGTCTATGTGATAGGTGGTTACGACCCTGAATTCGACGACGTAGCGCTGGACTCTTTGGCCAATACCCTGGCGCGCCTTCCCTTTTCTGTCATCCAGGGAACTGTTTACGGCGATGTGTCCATGAAGGACTCCCTGTACTGGGGCAGCGGCTGGGCATGGGACGATACTCCCTATTCTTATCAACCTTATCTCTCTCCGCTGATGCTGAACAAAGGAGTTGTCACCGTCACCGCCTCACCGGGCGAACGGGGCGAGACGGCCACCCTGACCGGCGTGCCCTCTTCTTCTTATTATACCTTGACGAATAGTACAAGCTCCCGTACCCCCTCTGCCGGCCGCTTCCGCGTGTCGCGCGACTGGCTGACGAACGGAAACAACATCGTGGTATCGGGAAATGTGGCAGGGCGGCAATCCGGAACAGTGAACGTATATTCTTCCCAGGACTTCTTCATGCATACCTTTATGGATCGCCTGCAAGCGCGTGGCATCCGCTGCACTACTCCTGATTATGCTTTCGGTGAATTCCTGCCAGACAGCACTTCCGTGCCCGTCATTGCCTACGAAACCGATGTGCAAGCCGTGGTGAAGCAGATCATGAAGGAAAGCGATAACCTGAATGCCGAAGCCATGCTTTGCCGCCTGGGTGCGCAGTCCACAGGGCAGAAGCATATCTCCGCCGAAGAAGGGCTCTCCGCCATCCGGATGCTGATGAAGCAACTGGGACATAACCCCGACCGCTACAACCTGGCGGATGGTTGCGGACTTTCCAATTACAACTATATCTCCCCCGAATTGCTGGTTTCTTTCCTGAAGTATGCCTACTCGCGTACCGATGTTTTCCAGAAATTGTATAAGGCATTGCCCATCGGTGGAGTGGACGGCACGTTGAAGTCGCGTATGAGGCAGGGCACGCCCTCTTATAGGAATGTCCATGCCAAGACCGGCTCGTTTACCGCCATCAACTGCCTGGCGGGTTACCTCAAGGCAGTCAACGGGCACGAAGTGGCGTTCGCTATTATGAATCAAAGTGTATTGTCGGGCAGGGAAGCGCGTGTTTTCCAGGATGCGGTGTGCGATGAAGTGATAAAGACGAAATAGCCTGCGGTATCAATAGGCAATGCCTATTCTTCCTCCGAGTTCCTATAATTCACCGGCGACATACCCACATACGCCTTTACGTACTTCCCGAAGAAAGACTGGTTGGGGAAGTTGAACTCTTCTGCAATCTCCTTGATGGATTTGTCCGAATGCTTCAGGCGGTACTTGATATGAGCGATGGCGCTCTCATTGATCAGTTCCAGCGGAGTATGCCCGCACGCCTGTTTGATGACTTTCGAGAAATGTTTGGGGCTGTAACAAAGCGCATCGGCAAAGTAGGACACCGAGCGGTGCATACCATTGTCTTTGGACAGCATCTCTGCAAATTTCTACAGGATGTAGTCGGACTGTTTTATATTCTCCTTTGATTGGTTTGCTTCGTTAGATTGGGCAATTTCTTTGGTAAGATGCCCCATCATTTCGCAGAGTAGTGCCGAAAACAGGTGTTGCATCACTTGTTTTTGGTAGCTGTGGGGTTCGTCACTCGCTTTTGCCATGATTAAGTGCCGGTAGTATTCGAAGATACCTTCGCTCTTCTCTTCATCGGTATGCGTTACGGGATTCTTATATATATGTATAGCAGTGTCCCATGTCTCTCTTTCTATCTTGATGATGCGTTGCAGGAAGCGGGTGGAGAAAGCGGCAAACCCCAGCTTATGTTTAGGGCTCAACATGGCATGCCCGATGACGGTATTGGGAAGCCCGAGCAGCAAGTCGCCTGCCTGCAACTGGTAGGTCTTGTAGTTGATGTCCAACTGGACGCATCCTTCTATACAGATCACAATGAGGAAACATTCTAATCTTACTGTATCGTCATCATAAGAAATTCCTTCCAGACTGTCGATTATGGCAAAGTCATCGTCTACATAGTAAAGTGCATGGATATTGTCCTTAAAGTCCTCGATGTTAACCGTTCTGATATTCGCTTCTTCCATAGTTATTCTTTTTTCTTTTTGCAAAGTTGGTGAATAATAGGGGAAATGGAATGTTCTATTATCCCCTTTTCTTGTCCGATACCCCACTTATACGCGGTTTGCCGACTTTGGCAGGTGCGCTTGGCGAAAATGGAACATCCTTGGTGGGAAATAGGTCACCACTCCGTTGGTCTTTTCGCTTACTTTTGTCCAGGTCTAAAAAATAGCATAATAAGAAAAGTATGATTACAGAGAACAAAAAATGGATACTACTGATAGGGATTATCGGTTGTACAATGTGGATGGCATCTTGCAAGCAAGCACCGGATGCCGGGGTTAAACCTTCTTACGCAACCATGAAGGTGGAAGCGGCGGATAAGGAGCTTTCCACCTCGTATTCGGCGACGATACGCGGGCGGCAGGATATCGATATCTATCCGCAGGTGTCGGGTACTATTGAGAAACTATGTGTGACCGAAGGGCAGAGAGTACGTCGCGGGCAGTTGCTTTTCGTCATCGACCAGGTGCCTTACAAGGCAGCGTTGAAAACCGCCGTTGCCAATGTAGAAGCGGCACGTGCAGGGTTGGCTACGGCCGAGTTGAGTTACAACAGCAACAAGGAACTGTATGCACAGAAAGTAGTTTCGGAATTCAGCCTGAAGACAGCAGAAAATACCTTCCTCACCGCCAAAGCCCAACTGGCACAGGCCGAGGCTCAGGAGATGAGTGCACGCAATAACCTGTCGTACACCGAGGTGAAAAGCCCCAGTGACGGCGTGGTGGGTGCATTGCCCTATCGTGCGGGCGCATTGGTCAGCGCGGCCATGCCGAAGCCGTTGACTACCGTCAGCGACAATTCGGATATGTATGTCTATTTCTCTATGACAGAGAACCAGCTACTCGCCCTGACGCGCGAATACGGCAGTATGGACGAGGCGCTGAAGAACATGCCCCCGGTGGAACTGAAGCTGAACGACAATTCGGTATATGATAAGAAAGGTGTGATAGAATCCATCAGCGGCGTAATAGACCGTCAGACGGGTACGGTAGTGGCGCGCGCGGTGTTCCCCAACGAATCGCGGTTGCTGCATAGCGGAGCTTCGGGCAGCATCATTGTGCCCAGTACTTATAAGAGCTGCATCGTAATTCCGCAGGGAGCCACCGTGCAGATGCAGGACCAGACCATTACTTATAAGGTAGTGGACGGCAAGGCAGTCTCCACACTGATTACCGTAGCCTCCATCAGCGATGGGCGCGAGTTCGTAGTGCTGGACGGACTGCAACAGGGTGACGAAATCGTATCGGCAGGTGCCGGATTGCTGCGTGAAGGAACAGTGGTAAAATAAAGCATAGAAGATTATGAAAGGAAACATATTTATAAAGAGGCCGGTGATGGCTATCTCCATCTCCGTGCTCATCCTGGTTATCGGGCTTACCTCGCTTTTCACGCTCCCGGTAGAACAGTACCCGGACATTGCACCCCCTACGGTATACGTCACCACCAGTTACACCGGTGCCGATGCCGAGGCAGTGCTGAACAGCGTCATCATGCCCCTCGAAGAGAGTATCAACGGTGTGGAGGACATGATGTACATCACCTCTACCGCCACCAATGCCGGACTTGCCATCATACAGGTGTACTTCAAGCAAGGCACCGACCCGGATATGGCAGCAGTAAACGTGCAGAACCGTGTGACCAAGGCCCAGGGATTGCTTCCTGCCGAGGTGACGAGAATCGGTGTCACTACACAGAAACGTCAGACCAGCTTCCTGCAAATCAACTCACTGGTTTGTACGAACGGCCGGTACGACAAGACATTCCTTGCCAATTACCTCGACATCAACGTCATTCCGCAGATAAAGCGTATCGAAGGTGTGGGCGATGTGATGGAAATGGGTGATACATACAGTATGCGTATCTGGCTGAAGCCGGAACTGATGGCGCAGTACGGACTGGTGCCTTCGGACGTGACGGCGGTGCTGGGCGAACAGAACATCGAAGCGCCCACCGGTTCGCTGGGCGAGAATTCGAAGAACGTGTTCCAGTTCACGATGAAATATCGCGGACGACTGAAGACGGTGGAAGAATTTCAGAATACCGTCATCCGTTCGCAGGCCGACGGCTCCGTGCTGCGGCTGAAGGATGTGGCAGACGTGGAACTGGGTACGCTGACGTATAGTTTCGAGAGCGAGATGGACGGTCAGCCGGCGGTTATGTTCGTCATATTCCAGACCGCAGGCTCCAACGCCACTGCCACCAACGAGCATATCTCAGCCGATATGGCGGAGATGGCCAAGACACTGCCCGAGGGGGTGGAGTTCGTCAACATGATGAGCTCGAACGACTTCTTGTTCGCCTCTATCCACAACGTGGCGGAGACACTGATTATTGCCATCATACTGGTAATCCTGGTGGTATACTTCTTCTTGCAAGACCTGAGGAGTACGCTTATTCCTTCCATCTCCATCATCGTGTCGCTGGTCGGCACGTTTGCCTGCCTGATGGCTGCGGGGTTCAGTATCAATATCCTGACGCTGTTTGCACTGGTGCTTGCCATCGGTACGGTGGTGGACGACGCCATCGTGGTGGTGGAAGCGGTGCAGTCCAAGTTCGATGCCGGGTATAAGTCGGCCTACCTTGCCACCAAGGATGCGATGGGTGATGTGACGATGGCTATCGTTTCGTGTACCTGCGTGTTTATGGCGGTGTTTGTCCCCGTAACGTTTATGGGCGGCACATCGGGTATATTCTATACGCAGTTTGGTATCACGATGGCTACGGCTGTGGGTATCTCCATGATTTCGGCATTGGTACTTTGCCCTGCCTTGTGTGCCATGCTGATGCGTCCGTCCGACGGAACCAAGAGTGCAAAGAGCTTTAACGGGCGGGTGCGCGCAGCCTACAATGCTTCGTTCAACGCCGTGCTGGGCAAATATAAGAAAGGTGTGATGTTCTTCATCCGCCATCGCTGGATGGTGTGGACGGCAATGGCGCTGGCAATGGCATTGCTCGTGTATCTGATGTCTACTACCAAGACGGGACTGGTGCCGCAAGAGGACCAGGGCGTTATCCTGGTGGACGTGAGTACCGCACCGGGCAGCACACTGCAAGAGACGAATAAAGTAGTGGACAAGCTGGAAGATATTCTGAAGGATACACCCGAAATAGAACATTATGCCCGTGTAGCCGGATACGGTTTGGTATCAGGTCAGGGTACGTCATACGGTACTATGGTGATCCGTCTGAAGGACTGGGACGACCGTAAGGGAAGCGAGCATTCGTCTGATGCCGTAGTGGCACGGCTCAATGCACAGTTCAGCAGTATAAAGGATGCGCGGGTATTCAGTTTTCAGCCGGGTATGATTCCGGGCTACGGTATGGGTAATGCCATCGAACTGAACTTGCAGGACCGTACGGGTGGCGACATGACGGCGTTCTACCAATCGGTGATGCAATTCCTGGGCGCACTGAACCAGCGGCCCGAAGTGGCAATGGCTTATACCTCATACGCCATGAACTTCCCGCAGGTTTCGGTAGATATAGATGCCGCCAAGTGTAAGCGTGCCGGCATATCGCCCGCCACGGTGCTCGATGCACTGGGCAGTTATTGCGGTGGCGCGTATATCTCCAACTATAACCAGTACGGCAAGGTGTATCGCGTGATGATGCAGGCGTCGCCCGAATTCCGTCTGGACGAGCAGGCGCTGCACAATATGTTTGTGCGCAATGGTACGGAGATGGCTCCGGTGAGCCAGTTCGTCACACTGAAGAAGGTGCTCGGACCGGAATCCGCCAACCGTTTCAATCTGTTTACCTCTATCACGGCGAATGTGAACCCTGCCAACGGATATTCCAGCGGTGAGGTGCAGAAGGCTATCAGCGAAGTGGCAGAGCAGATGTTGCCCGTGGGCTATGGCTTTGAGTACGGCGGCATGGCTCGTGAAGAGGCAAGCATGGGTGGTGCAAAGACTATCTTCATCTATGGAGTGTGTATCTTGCTCATCTACCTGATTCTATCATGCCTCTACGAGAGCTTCCTGGTACCGTTTGCCGTTATCCTTTCCATACCGTTCGGACTGATGGGCAGCTTCCTGTTTGCCAAGATACTGGGATTGGAGAACAACATCTACCTGCAGACGGGTGTGATTATGCTGATCGGGTTGCTGGCAAAGACCGCCATCCTGATTACGGAGTACGCCATAGAGCGTCGGCGCAAGGGCATGGGTATTGTAGAGTCGGCTTATTCGGCTGCCCAGGTTCGTTTGCGCCCTATCCTGATGACGGTGCTTACGATGATTTTCGGTATGCTTCCGCTGATGTTCTCTACCGGTGCAGGTGCCAACGGTAACAGTTCGCTCGGCACGGGCGTAGTGGGCGGTATGGCCGTCGGAACACTGGCGTTGCTCTTCGTGGTGCCGGTATTCTACATCATCTTCGAGTTCTTGCAGGAGAAGATTCGCAAGCCGATGGAAGAGGAGCCCGATGCACAGGTGTTGCTGGAGAAGGAACGCAGTGCAGCGGAAAGGGAAATAGAATAACAGATGTTCAGCATATTAAGAATAGGAGTAACTCATTCCCCTCCTCCTGGGAGGAGGGGTGCCCAAAGGGCGGGGTGGTAGAGAACATGAGGTAAGGATAATCTCTCAAAGGTATTTTTTTCTTCCTACCACCTCCCCCCGTTGGGGTACTCACCCCCTCCGACTCCCCCGTTATCGGGGGAGAGCAACCTCCCGGGAGGAGGAGAATTAAAAATGCCATTACCTCAACATTCTTCATCCCATTTTCCTTTTTTCTGTCCCCTCTTGAACATTTTTCCCTCTTTTTCCTTTCTCCCTACAATAAAATCATTAATTTCGTGCCGAACAATATAGAGTATTTTTAACATGGATGTAGTTACGAGCAACAGGCTCACCAAGAAATATCCGGTAGGTTTTGCTTTGAGCGGGGGATTCATCAAGGGCTTTGCCCATTTAGGAGTGATGCAGGCCTTACTGGAACACGATATCAAGCCCAGCATAATTGCCGGCGTCAGCGCAGGAGCACTTGCAGGAGTATTTTATGCTGATGGCAACGAGCCGCACCAGGTGCTGGACTACTTTGCAGGACATAAGTTTCAGGATCTTACCAAATTAGTGATTCCCAAAGTCGGCCTGTTCGAACTGGGCGAATTCATCGACTTCCTGAGAAGCAACCTGAAAGCCAAAAGAATGGAAGAGCTGAAAATGCCCCTCATAATTACCGCCACCGACCTGGATCACGGACGCCTGGTACACTTCCATAAAGGAGACATCGCCGAACGTGTGGCAGCCTCATGCTGTATGCCGGTACTCTTTGCCCCGGTAAAAATAGAAGATACCCACTACGTAGACGGCGGCCTGCTGATGAACCTGCCCGTATCCACCATCCGGCGCATCTGCGAGAAGGTGGTGGCAGTGAACGTCAGCCCCCTGATGGCCACGAAATACAAAATGAATATCGTCAGCATCGCCCTGCGCTCCTATAACTTCATGTTCCGCTCCAACGCATTCCCCGAACGGGAGAAGGCGGACCTGCTGGTAGAACCCTACAACCTGGACGGCTACAGCAACACCGAGCTGGAGAAGGCGGAAGAGATCTTCATGCAGGGATACAACGCCGCCAACGAAGTCATAGAACGCTTGCAGGTAGAGCAAGGCAACATCTGGAAAAGTTAGGAAACAACGGAAATCGGGAGATAATCTCCGTTACCGCCCGGTTCATCTAAATATGGAAACAAAATGAATGACGAAGAAAAATTGATTATTTATCAAGTATTTACCCGACTGTTCGGAAACAACAATAACCACTGCATCAACAACGGCAGCATCGCCGAAAACGGCTGTGGCAAGATGGCGGACTTTACCGCCAAAGCACTGGGAGAGATCAGGAAACTCGGCGCCACACACATCTGGTACACCGGCATCATAGAGCACGCCACGCAGACCGATTACCGCCGCTATAACATCCGCCCCAACCATCCCGCCATCGTGAAGGGCAAAGCCGGTTCTCCCTACGCCATCACCGATTACTACGACGTAGACCCCGACCTGGCAAAGGACGTGCCGGAGCGCATGAGGGAGTTTGAGAACCTGGTGCAGCGCACGCACCGCAGCGGGCTGAAAGTGATCATAGACTTTGTGCCCAACCACGTGGCACGCCAGTATCACTCCGACGCCCAACCCGACGGGACTTCACAACTGGGTGCGAACGATAATGCCGAATATGCCTTCAGCCCGTACAATAACTTCTACTACATCCCGCAGTCGGAACTGCGCGGACAGTTCGACATGAAAGGCTCCGCTTCCGAACCTTATAAAGAATTTCCCGCCAAGGCAACCGGAAACAACCGCTTCGACGCCTATCCCAACATCACCGACTGGTACGAAACCGTAAAGCTGAACTACGGCGTGGATTATCAGAACGGCGGTACCCGACACTTCGACCCCATCCCCGATACCTGGCACAAGATGCTGGACATCCTGCTGTTCTGGGCGGGAAAAGACATCGACGGATTCCGCTGCGACATGGCGGAGATGGTGCCCGTGGAGTTCTGGGAATGGGCGGTGCCGCAGGTGAAGGCGGAATATCCTTCGATACTGTTCATTGCCGAGGTATATAATCCCAACGAATACAAGAATTATCTGTTCCGTGGCAAGTTCGACTACCTGTACGACAAGGTAGGGCTTTACGATACCCTGCGCGCCGTGATGTGCGGCTACGAGTCGGCAACTGCCATCACCCGTTCCTGGCAGAACCTGGGCGGCATAGAGAAGCGCATGCTGAACTTCCTGGAGAACCACGACGAACAGCGCATCGCTTCCGATTTCTTCGCCAGCAATCCGCGTAAGGCCATTCCGGCGCTGATCGTATCGGCGTGCCTGAATACCAATCCGATGATGATCTACTTCGGTCAGGAGTTCGGGGAATTGGGTATGGACAGCGAAGGATTCAGCGGCAGGGACGGACGCACCACCATCTTCGATTATTGGAGCGTGGACACCATCCGGCGTTGGCGCAATGGCGGCAAGTTCGACGGCAAGATGCTGACCGAGGACCAGAAGTATCTGTACGGCATTTATCAGCGGATACTGACGCTCTGCAATAAGGAGAAGGCTGTTTCGCAAGGTGCGTTCTTCGACCTGATGTACGCCAATATCAACGGATGGCGCTTCAACGAACACCGGCAATATGCATTCCTGCGCCAGTACGAGAGGGATTTACTGCTGATTGTCGTGAATTTCGACCATATCTCCGCGGATCTGGCCATTAATATCCCGTCCCATGCCTTCGACTTCCTGCAAATACCGCAGATGGATCAATACGAGGCAACCGACCTGCTCAGCGGGAAAAAAGAGAAAATCAGCCTGCTTCCATACAAAGCTACCGAGATATCGGTTGAAGGATATGGGGGGAAGATTTTGAAGATAAAGCTGTAATGCGATAATGTGCTGATATGCCAATGTGCTAATGAGCTGCGCAATGTAAGGTATCATACGCTTACTATCCGCATGGTCATTAGCACATTGGCATATCAGCACATTAGCACATTACTCCCCCAGCTTCTCCCTCAGCCTATACAGCCTCGTTATCGCCGGATTATAGAATTTATCGGGATAATGTGCATCTATATCGCATAAGCCGGCTTCTACATACCGTTCCACATCTTCGATATATTCGGATTCGCCCAATTCCAGCTCCGCAGGGAAAGAAGCGGTTTTTGCCCACTCTATCAGCTCTTTAACGCTCTCTTCATCATATTTATACTCAGCCATATTTTACATATTTTCTTGCAAAGATATAACAATTGCTAAAGTTATCCATGTATGCATGAACAAAAGATGAATGCCTACGTTATATAGTTGTGTTTTTCATAGTATTAGATATAAGATTAATTAAAGAGACGTGCTCGCTTGTGAAAGTAAGTGCATCAAAAAACAGAAGCGTCTGTTTGATTGATAAATGTGTAAGGAGCATCGGTTTACCAGAGCCGATGCTTTTTTTTACCCCTACTTTGTAGTATGTTAGAAAAATTATCGTAATTTTGGCAGATAATAAGGAAAGAATGTGATATGAATATTTCTGTTATATTTCAATTTTTAAAAGAGCTGTCCGCAAATAATAACCGCGAATGGTTCAATGCGCACCGCGACCAATACGAAACAGCCCGAAACGAGTTCGAGAGCCTGCTCACAGTCATTATTTCACGCATTTCACTGTTCGACGAGAGCATTCGCGGGATAGAGGCGAAGGACTGCACATATCGCATTTACCGGGATACGCGCTTCTCCGAAGACAAGACTCCCTATAAAAACCATTTTGGCGGCTACATCAATGCCAAAGGGAAAAAATCAGACCATTGCGGCTACTACGTTCACCTGCAACCGGGCAACTGCCTGCTGGCAGGGGGCAGCTACTGCCCGCCCTCACCACTGTTGAGAGCTCTGCGACAGGCAGTGTACGATAATATGGATGAATTCAGAGGCATTGTAGAAGATCCGGCTTTCAAACAATATTTCCCGGTCGTAGGAGAAAACTTCTTGAAGACAGCGCCCAAAGGATTCCCCAAAGACTACCCCTATCTGAAGTACCTGCAATGCAAGGAATATACCGTTGCCTGCTACCAGCCGGACGACTTCTTCCTCGCTCCCGACTTCCTGGACCGGACGGACGATATATTCAGGCAAATGAAACGCTTCTCCGACTTCGTGAACTACACGATAGACGACTTTGAATGATTTACCCGGACTTATGACCAACTAAAGAACATCTGAATTATGATTATAGACAAGATTGAAAATATCGGGAAATACACTTCGCTGAACCCTTTGTTTGCCGAAGCCGTAGACTTCCTGAAATCGCACAATCTCAATGCTTTGGAGATCGGCAAAACAGAGCTGAAAGGCAGTGATTTGCGGATTACCGTAGAGCAGACATCCCCCAAGACAAAAGAAGAAGCCCGACTGGAAGCCCACAGGACGTATATCGACATCCAACTCCCGCTTTCAGGCACCGAAATAATGGGATATACCCCTACCCCGGATTGCGTTCCCGCCGATGCCCCCTACTGCGCAGAGAACGGTATCGTATTCTTTGAAGAATCCGCGGAAAGCTACGTAGCAGTGAAACCCGGAATGTTCGTCATCTTCTTCCCCCAAGACGGACACGCACCCGCCATCAGCCC
>OGZX01003289.1_pt1 | contig 11273 bp, 10 predicted proteins | sample 1576881 | NCBI WGS metagenome assembly OGZX01 (sample SAMEA3541542, study PRJEB24748) | human gut metagenome | biome: human gut; feature: human-associated habitat; material: faeces | place: China | collected 2012
GGCTAAATGATGATTATTTTCCCTGATCCTGCTATTTTTTAGTACGTTCTTTATATATTTGGAAAAAATGAACGAAGAGGTCCTAAAAAATACAAATATATGATTACAGATATTCGTTTGAGAAGCCAGCAGTTGGTGAACCCGGCTTTTGATGATCCCAAGGAGCTTGTGGCATGGATGGGTGCATTGCAGGGACAGGAGTATAGTATGGCGAAGTGGGCTGTGGGCTTGCGGTTGAAGAAACCGGACATTCGGAAGGTGGAGGCAGCTTTGGAGAAGGGGGAGATATTGAGGACTCACGTGTTGCGTCCGACTTGGCATCTGGTGGTGGCGGAGGATATTCGGTGGATGTTGAAGTTGTCAGTCAGGCGGGTGAAACTGGCGTATGATTCGTATTGGAAGAATCACGGAATATCGGAGGAATTATATATCAAGGGCCATGATGTGATCGTAAGAGTTTTGGAAGGGAATAGATATTTAACTCGGCAGGAGATTGGTGAGGAATTGAATCGGGCGGGAGTTATCGTGGGGGATGATTTGGTGAAATATTTTTTAGGGAGAGCGGAAGTTGATGGTGTTGTTTGTAATGGAGTAGATAAAGGGAGTAAACGGACTTACGCTTTACTGGATGAACGGGTTCCCCCTATGAAGGAGTTGCATAAGGAAGAGGCTTTGGCGAAGTTGGCAATAAAATATTTCAGGAGTCATTCCCCTGCTAGTTTACAGGATTTTATCTGGTGGTCAGGGTTGTCTATAACAGAAGCGAAGCAGGCGGTTGGGTTGATTGATTCAGAACTGATCACGGAAAGAATGGGGGAGACGGATTGGTTAATCCATAATTCATGTGCAAGGAATGTACGGGCGAAGCAAGTGGTACATTTGTTACCTTCGTATGACGAGTATCTCATCAGTTATAAAGATCGTTCGATGGTGTTGGCACCGGAGTATTACAGGAAAGCTTTTAATACCTTTGGTATTTTCTATCCGGTGATTCTGTATAATGGGAAAATTGTCGGGAATTGGAATAAGTCTGCTAAAAAGAAACAATTCGGGATAGAATCTTCATTCTTTATACCGGGCATCGAGGTGGATGAGGGAGAGTTGGATAAGGCAAAAGAAAGGTTTAGAGTGTTTAGTAGCGGGAGGAATGACTGATGCCGGATCAGTCGAGATGTCGATACGGATGTGTGAACAGGAGCAACAGGAGAGAAGCGGGAAATTCGTCCCGTAAGGTTTTTAGGCCTGTCGTGATGTGAGTTTTCACTGTATTCACCGAAATATTTAATTCTTCGGCAATTTCTTTATACTTTTTACATTCGATAAAACTGAGTTTCATCACTTGCGAGCAACGTTCGGGGAGGAGTTCGATGCGGGCTAGGATGCGTTCTAATAATTCTTCTCGGGCGGGATCATCCGATAACGTGTAAGTCGGATCGTCTGCAAGATGTTGACGCACGTGGTTGTTCTGAATCTTTTTATGTTCCAGATAGTTCAACGCCCGGTTGCGGGTGAGGTTAAACAGATAGGGAAACATGGAGCGAGTGAAATCAATGGAGTCCCAGTGATACCACAAACTAAGGAACACGTCATGTACAATGTCTTTGGAGGCATCCAAGTCATTTACTAAACTCATGGCATGGAAACATAGGGCACGATAGTGTTGCTTGAATAATTGTTCAAACACTAGGCTACACTGTTTATTATCTTGCACACGTTCCATAATCCAACTTTGGTTGTTCGCAAAGTTAGGAAAAGTGAAATTAAAAACAAAATAGCCCTCGATACGTATTCCTGTTTTTTTAATTAATTTTGGCGTTCAAAGATAAGATTATGGAATGGTTGACTAGTTTATTAACAGAACATTCAGTGATTCAAGCTGTAATAGTGGTTTCGCTGGTATCTGCTGTGGGGTTGGCTTTAGGGAAAATCAGTATGTGGGGCGTGTCGCTAGGAGTAACTTTCGTGTTTTTCGTGGGCATCGTGGCAGGGCATTTCGGATTGTCGATCGATCCGCAGATGTTGAATTACGCGGAGAGTTTCGGGTTGATTATCTTCGTGTATGCCTTGGGGGTACAGGTGGGACCTGGTTTTTTCTCTTCCTTGGGAAAAGGTGGATTGAAATTGAACATGTTAGCCATGTTGGTGGTTTTGTTGGGGATCGTGATGACTTTGGGATTTCATTGGACCACGGGGGTATCTTTGCCGGATATGGTGGGAATTCTGAGTGGTGCAGTGACAAATACGCCTGCATTGGGAGCGGCTCAGCAAACTTTGAAACAGTTGAATGATCCCGCTATTCAGCAATCGGATTTGGCTTTGGGGTGTGCCGTGGCTTACCCGTTGGGAGTGGTGGGTGTGATTCTTGCCGTTATTTTGGTGCGTAAACTTTTCGCATCCAGTATATTTTTCAAGAAAAGCGATGAAGATAGTCACAAGAAGACGGTAGTCATAGGTTTTCTTGTGAGTAATCCCGGTGTGTTCGGTAAGACCATCCAAGAGATCGCCCGGCAATCGTCGAAGAAGTTCGTGGTTTCCCGGTTGTGGAGGGATGAGAAGGTGATTATTCCGGCATCCGATACGATGGTGAAAGAGGGGGACTGTTTGCTGATGATTACGACAGAAGGAGATGTAGAGGCATTGACCATGTTGATTGGGAAGCGGGATACGAGGGATTGGAATAAGGAAGATATTGACTGGGACGCTATTGATAGTCAGTTGGTATCCCACCGGATCGTGATTACCCGGTCGGAGATTAACGGGAAGCGATTAGGGGCGTTGCGATTGAGAAATCAATATGGGATAAATATAACCCGCATTTATCGGGCAGGTATCGTGTTGTTGCCCACGCCGGACCTGACCTTGCAGTTGGGTGATCGGTTGACTGTGGTCGGGGAGGAATCGGCTATTGCAAAGGTGGAGAACGTGGTGGGGAATGCCGTGAAGGATTTGGACGAGCCTAATTTGGTGGCCGTTTTTATCGGGATGGTATTGGGATTGTTGTTGGGATCGATTCCTTTGACGATTCCGGGCATTAGTTTTCCGGTAAAGTTAGGTTTGGCCGGGGGACCTATTGTGATGGGGATTCTCGTGGGGGCTTTCGGTCCCCGGATTCACATGGTGACTTACACGACAATCAGTGCCAACTTGATGTTACGGGCGCTGGGGCTTTCCATGTATTTGGCTTGTTTGGGATTGGATGCGGGAACTCATTTCTTCGAAACCGTGTTCCGTCCGGAAGGGGCGTTGTGGGTTGGATTAGGATTTGCCATTACGGTGATTCCGGTGATTCTTGTAGCGGCTGTGTCCATTAAATGGATGAAGATTGATTTCGGTTCGGTGGCCGGGATGTTGTGTGGGAGTATGTCGAACCCGATGGCATTGAATTATGTGAATAGCACGGTGGATAGTGACACACCTTCGGTGGCTTACGCAACAGTTTACCCGTTGACGATGTTCGTGAGGGTCATTATGGCACAGGTGATTTTAATGCTATTTTTGTAAGTAAGGAGGTCAAATACTCGTAATTCGTCAATAGTATACAATCATTTCTTGTGAAAACGTTAAAGTAGAATATGTTGCTGGTATAGGATTTGATGCAACTTAAGTGTTGTTCATGGTAAGGTTGTAACTAAATGTTACGATATTCCGTAAACATATATTCAAACAATGTGAAATGTCAGGAAAAGAAATTCATACGAAAGAGACTTTCCAAGTTTTGGGCATGAGTTGTGCTGTTTGCGCTTTGAATGTGGAAACAACACTCGGTGCTCAAGAGGGAGTTTACGAGGCAAAGGTAAATTTTGCCGGTTCAACCGTTTTAGTGGATTATAATCCGCGGGTGATTACACCCGTGGAACTTCAAAAGGCCGTGGAGTCTGCCGGTTACGAGCTGGTGGTAGAAAACACGGAAGATACGGATCAGGCGGATCGTTTGCAGCGGGAAGAGTTTCTTGCGTTAAAACGAAAGACGATCGGGGCTATTGTTTTGGCGGTACCCGTGTTCGTGATCGGTATGTTTTTTATGCATATGCCTTATGGTAATTGGATTATGCTGGCTTTTACCATTCCGGTGATGGCATTTTTCGGACGGGACTTTTTTGTTCATGCCTATATGCAGTTGAAACACGGACGTGCGAATATGGACACGTTGGTGGCTGTCAGTACGGGCGTGGCGTTTTTGTTCAGTCTGTTCAACACGATTTGGCCGGAATACTGGACGAGTCGGGGATTGGAGGCTCACGTGTACTATGAGGCGGCGGCTGTGATCATTGCTTTGATTTTGTTGGGGCGTTTGCTGGAGGCAAAGGCTAAGTTCAGTACCTCGACCGCGATAAAGAAATTGATGGGGTTACAACCCAAAACGGTGACTAAAATTCTTGCCGACGGCAGCGAAGAGGAGGTGCTTATCCGTGAGGTAGTGGTCGGAGATGTGCTGGTCGTGAAACCGGGAGAAAAGATTCCGGTGGATGGAGAAGTGACGGAAGGATCTTCTTTTGTCGACGAGAGCATGATTACCGGGGAGTCGATACCCGTGGAGAAGGTGAAAGGACAACCCGTGTATGCCGGAACGATAAACGAGAAGGGAAGTTTCCGCTTCCGTGCCGATAAGGTGGGGGGAGAAACCGTGTTGGCCAATATTATCCGAATGGTGCAGGAGGCACAGGGAAGTAAAGCTCCCGTGCAGAAACTGGTGGACCGTATTGCCGGAATTTTTGTTCCGGTAGTGATGGGGATCGCGGTGATCACGTTTATCGTGTGGATGCTGATAGGCGGAGACCTTGCTTTTACTCATGCTTTGCTGACGTCCATCACGGTGCTGGTTATTGCCTGCCCGTGTGCGCTGGGATTGGCGACGCCGACAGCGATCATGGTCGGGATCGGTAAAGGGGCGGAACATAATATACTGATCAAGGATGCGGAGAGTTTGGAACTGATGTACCGGGTGAATGCGATCGTGCTGGATAAGACGGGAACGATCACCGAGGGAAAACCTGTCGTGGCGGATATTCACTGGACTCCGGGGGCGGAAGACGAGCGTTACCAATCCATCCTTTGGGAGATCGAACGGCGTTCGGAACATCCGCTGGCAGATGCCGTGGTGCAGAAGTTTAAGGAGAAGGTCGTGAATGAAATATTAGTTTCGGATTTCGAAAATCAGACCGGTAAAGGGGTGACGGCAAAAGTCGGGGATAAGGTATATCTTGTCGGTAACCGGGCTTTGTTGGAAGTGAATCATGTTGTTTTAGACGATGATAACGAGAAACTTGCTGTCCGGTGGGAAGGAGACGGTAAAACGGTTGTCTTTTTTGCCGGAGGGGGCCGGGTGTTGGCATTGGTTGCCGTTGCCGATAAGATCAAGGAGAGTTCTCGTCAGGCGGTTGCGACGCTGCATGAAAAAGGAATTGATGTTTATATGCTGACCGGGGATAATGCCTTGACGGCTCGTGCCGTGGCAGATCAGGTGGGCATTCGTCATTTTAAGGCCGAAGTGATGCCGGGTGAGAAGGCTAATTTCGTGGAGGCCTTACAGCATGAAGGCAAAGTGGTGGCTATGGTGGGTGACGGGATCAATGATTCGCAGGCATTGGCTCAGGCCGAAGTGAGTATTGCCATGGGGAAAGGGTCGGATATTGCCATGGACGTGGCAAAGGTGACATTGATTACTTCCGATCTGAACGTGATTCCCCGTGCTATCGCGCTTTCGCATCAGACGGTGCGGGCGATTCGACAAAATTTGTTCTGGGCGTTTATTTATAATATAATTGGTATTCCTTTAGCGGCAGGGGTGTTGTACGGGATCAACGGTTTTTTACTCAACCCGATGATTGCGGCTGCCGCGATGGCTTTCAGTTCGGTGTCCGTGGTGACTAATAGTTTGAGAATTAAATGGAAGAAATTGTAGCTATTATATAAACCAATAAAAGAAAGCAACATGGAAAAAAAGTTCAGATTTAAGACAACGTTGAAATGCAGTGGCTGCGTATCGAAAGTCACTCCGTTTTTGAATAGTTTGAGAGACGTGACGGAATGGAGCGTGGATTTGCAACATCCGGACAAGGTGCTGACGGTTATGTTGAAGACCGGAGACACGCACTCGGTGAAGAAGGCGTTCGAGAACGCGGGGTATAAAGTTGAAGAGTTCAGATAGACGATGTTAGTTATTTTATCACCGGCCAAAACCATGGATATGTCCGTGGTGGAACAGGAGTTTCCGGGTACTACCCCGGAGTACGCGGAAGAAGCGGAATATCTGGCAGGGCAAATGCGCCGCTTTTCCGAGTCTCAGTTAGAGAAAATATTGAAGATCAGTTCTAAGCTGGCTGCGGAGAATTACGAACGTTATCAGAGGTTCGGTTCACTTTCGAATCCTCGCAAACAGGCTTTGTTTGCTTATAACGGGAGTGTCTTCAAAGCTATAGATCCGAATTCTTTTTCTTTAGAGGACTTGAAGTATGCCCAAGATCGTGTTCGGATTATCTCAACACTTTATGGTTTGGTGCGTCCGTTGGATTTGATTCAGGCCTACCGGATTGCGTTTGCCGTGAAGTTAGATGGGGCGAACCTGTACGATTATTGGGTTCCGAAGCTGACAACTCCATTATTGGAAGATGTGCGTAAGGTTGGAGGGATTATGGTGAATTTGGCCAGTATGGATATTCAGGGAGCGTTGAAGATGGACGAGCTGAGGAAACAGGTGAGAGTGATTACACCGGAATTTCAAGAATGGCGGGATGGTAAATACGAAACGGTTCGTACTTATGCCAAAATTGCACGGGGGACGATGACGAGATATATCGTAATGAACCGTGTTGAGGAACCCGAGGAGTTGAAGGCTTTCAACGGGGATGGGTACACGTTTAATGCTGACCTTTCGGATGAGGAACATTATTTCTTTACCCGAATAAAGAAGTAAAACAGAAAGAGTTGCGGGTACATATTTCATGTTGCCTCCCAGTCTGCAACTTTTTCTAAAATATTTGGTTGGGAAAGAAACAAAAAAGGCTTTTTGTAGGTATATCTAACCGTAATAATTAATCTGATTTAACTATGAAAGAACGAGAGATAGAACCGGGAACACCTGAAATCAATAAAAAGTATTCCATTGTAGTTGATAGAAAAGGGCCTTACTTGGTGTATGGTCATCCGCTTTTAAAACAACAGTTTATCGTGCAGAATGACGAGGGAAGTTCTTGGTCATACCGGGATGGGGTTGAGTACGATATGAATGACGAACCCACGGCTTTATGCCGCTGTGGGGCTTCTGCCAATAAACCGTATTGCGACGGGGCGCACTTGAACACGAATTGGGACCCCTCGTTAACGGCAGATAATATTCCTTTATTGAAAGATGCCGATGTGGTTGACGGACTCACGCTTGAGTTGACGGACAACGAGAAGTATTGTGCTTTTGCCCGTTTTTGTGATGCTTACGGGAAGGTTTGGAATCTCGTGGAGGAGTCCGATGATCCGGAGGCTAGGAAGTTGACAATCCGGGAGGCTAATTATTGTCCGGCAGGTCGTTTGAAGGCTTGGGATAAGGATAAGGGGGAATTTATTGAAAATAAACTGGAGCCATCGTTAGTGCTGTTGGAAGACCCACAGGAGCGTTGTAGCGGTCCCTTGTTTGTACGGGGCGGGATTCCGATTGACGACACGGAGGGCGTGAGGTACGAACTTCGTAACCGGGTTACGCTATGCCGTTGCGGAGCGTCATCGAACAAACCTTTCTGTGACGGGACGCACGTGAGTATTCGTTTTCGGGACGGTTTGCCGGGGCCGCATGGTGGGATAAAGTAAAATGGTCTGAATCTGTAAATTAACTCATCGGGAGAATGTTATACTCGATATAACTATGACCATGTTATAAAGCAGGTAGCATGTACTTATAAGATTATAAATACCTAATATCTTATTACAATATTTTGCATTTATAATAGGAGCGGAATAGGAAGAGAATGGGAGCGGAATGGGAGCGGCTCGCAATATGGTAGAAATTTGATGCAAGATCAGTAACGTTATTTTACATTATTTGGGATTTTGCTTTTCCCGAATTAATCTCGTTTTCCGAATCTAAATATGCGAGTGTCCATGAAAAGGTATTTTACGCCGGATTTGATTTTTTTCTATCGTTATTAACATTTATTGTTTGTTGGCATGATATTTGTTGATTATTCGTGTAATCAATAAAATTGTAGGATGGATGTATTTCATATTTTTCTGGCCGTGATGACCGGAATTGCAGTTATTGTTTTTGTAGCCCTGTACTTTGTGAAAGCGGGTTATGGTATGTTTTTCGATGCCAAGTGGGGGCGACCAATAAATAACCGGATCGGCTGGGTATTGATGGAGGCTCCTGTTTTTATTGCGATGGCACTTTTCTGGTATTTCTCGGATAGGGGGTATGAGTTGGTGCCGTTGATCTTCTTTATTTTTTTCGAGATACATTATTTTCAGCGTGCGTTTATTTTCCCGTTACTACTGAAAGGTAAGGGGAGAATGCCGATGGGAATCATGTTGATGGGAATCACGTTTAACGTGTTGAATGCGTGTATGCAGGGGGGATGGATATTTTATTTTGCCCCGTCGGATCTTTATACTCCGGAATGGTTGACATCCCCGCAGTTTATTATCGGAACGGTATTGTTTTTTGCCGGGATGTTCACGAATATACAGTCGGATCACATCATTCGTCATTTGCGGCGTCCCGGTGACACGGGGCATTATTTGCCCAAGGGAGGGATGTTTCGTTACGTGACTTCGGCGAATTATTTTGGCGAGATTGTTGAATGGATCGGTTTTGCCATTCTCACGTGGTCGCTTTCCGGGGCCGTTTTCGCTATTTGGACGTTTGCTAATTTAGTACCGAGAGCTAATACAATTTATCACAAATATTTAGGGATGTTCGGGGACGAGGTGAAAAAACGTCGTCTGAAACGAGTGATTCCTTTTATATATTAAGCATATGACACGAGAATCCAAGTTATTCACGCCATTAACAATCGGACCGCTGACCTTGCGTAATCGAACCATACGGGCAGCGGCATTTGAGGGTATGTGTCCGGGGAATGCTCCTTCGGAGATGTTGCATGATTATCATCTTTCGGTGGCCCGAGGGGGGATAGGGATGACGACGATCGCTTATGCGGCTATTGTTCGTAGTGGTTTATCGTTTCCCCATCAATTATGGTTGAGGCCGGAGATTCTTCCGGCATTACGGCAGCTCACGGATGATATACATGCCACGGGTGCGGCTGCATCCATCCAGATCGGGCATTGCGGAAATATGTCGCATAAGGGTATCTGTGGTTGCACGCCTATATCAGCTTCAAGTGGTTTTAATATATACTCACCGACGTTGGTGCGAGGAATGAAGAAAGAGGAGATCGTGGAGATGGCAAAGGCATTCGGACGGGCCGTGAATATGGCTCGGGAAGCGGGTTTTGATGCCGTGGAGGTTCATGCCGGACACGGGTATCTGATCAGTCAGTTCCTTTCTCCTTACACGAATCACCGAAAGGATGAGTTCGGGGGATCGCTGGAGAATAGGATGCGGTTTATGCGTATGGCGATGGCAGAAGTGATGGCGGCGGCGGGGGACGATATGGCCGTGTTGGTGAAGATGAATACCCGAGATGGATTCCGGGGTGGGATGGAGGTGCCGGAATGTATCGAGGTGGCCAAGGCTCTGGAAGAGATAGGGGTTCATGCCTTGATTTTGAGCGGTGGTTTTGTCAGTCGGGCCCCGATGTACGTGATGAGGGGGGCTATGCCTATCCGTAGTCTGACGTATTATATGCAACAATTTTGGTTACCGATAGGCGTTCGGATTGCCGGACATATGATGATTCCGACGGTGCCATTTAAAGAAGCTTATTTTTTTGAAGATGCGTTGAAATTCCGGGAAGCGGTAAAGTTACCTCTCGTGTACGTGGGGGGATTGGTTTCCCGGGAAAAGATTGATATGGTGTTGGATGCCGGATTTGACGGGGTGTCGATGGCTCGTGCCTTGTTGAATGAACCGGATTTCGTGAACCGGATGGCGAGGGAGGAGAATGCCCGGAATGCTTGCGAACATGCGAATTATTGTATAGCCCGTATGTATTCTAGGGAGATGGCTTGTCATAAGCATATTCCGGATTTGCCCCAGAAGTTATTGAAGGAATTGGAATCGGCTTCAAAGAAAAATTGAAATGTGGTAACCTATGGAAGTACAGAATCTGTCTAGCGTTCATCCGGTTGCCATTGTTACGGGAGCCAGTTCGGGAATCGGTTTGGAGTATGCCCGGGAGTTGTGTTCCCGGGGATATGATGTCGTGATGGTCAGTAACGAGGAAGAGCGCCTTACGCAACGTGCCGGGGAGTTTTCGCAAACGTACGAGGTGCAGACGTGGCCTCTTTACATGGATTTATCACTACCGGATGCAGCGGAGCATTTGCATGGTTTTTGCGTGGCATTGGGATTACAGGTGGAGGTGCTGGTGAATAATGCTGGTATTTTCCGATACGAGCATGTGGTGAATCTTTCCGTTGGGGTTGTGCGAACCATGCTGATGTTGCATATGAATACGGTTGTATTGCTTTGTCGTTATTTTGGCGAGGATATGAGAAAACGGGGAAAAGGGTATATTCTCAATATGTCTTCCATGTCGGCTTGGTTTTCTTATCCGGACATTTCGTTATACGCTTCCACGAAGTGTTTTTTGAAGAGTTTTTCCCGTGCTTTCCGTTTGGAGATGCTTGATTACGGGGTGAACGTTACCACGGTTTGCCCGGGAGCAATCGCTACCGATTTATATAATTTACCTCTTCATTTGCAACGGTTGGCCGTGCGAATCGGTGTGATGATGAAACCGACCACGCTTGCCCGGCGTGCAATTAACGGGATGTTCCGTCATCGAGCCCAAATGATACCCGGGGTAATTAATTATTTCTTTATCGGCTTTATGTTCTTTTGGCCTTACGGAGTAGTAAGGTGGGTGATGAGGAAGGTTAAAAAAGCAATTAAAAATTGAAAATGAAAGAATCCATTAATTTATGATTTATGAATTACGATTTACGATTAAGAAAAGAGGCAGTTCGTGGGTGTAAATCACCTAATCTAAAATCATAAATCAAGAAATTAGTTGGATCTAAAATCATAAATCATTAAATCTAAAATGAACAAGGGTTTGTTTATCATCACCGGGGCCAATGGGGGCATGGGAAAGGCGATTACGAGAGCGGTTGCCGGGACGGGTGTTCCCGTGGTTATGGCTTGTCGGAATGTTGAACGG
>OGZX01003291.1_pt1 | contig 11272 bp, 10 predicted proteins | sample 1576881 | NCBI WGS metagenome assembly OGZX01 (sample SAMEA3541542, study PRJEB24748) | human gut metagenome | biome: human gut; feature: human-associated habitat; material: faeces | place: China | collected 2012
AGAACTGATCCTCGACCTGATAGACTACGACGTAGAAGAGGATTACGAAGAGGATGAAGAAGAAGGAACCGTAACGATCTATGGCGATCCGAAGAGTTATGCAGCCATCCAGAAGCATCTGGAAGAATGCGGATTCGAGGATGTCGGCGGTGAGTTTACTTACATCCCCAACGACCAGAAAGATGTTACACCCGAACAGCGCGAGACTATCGACAAGATGGTGGAACGCCTGGAAGAGTTTGACGACGTACAGACGGTTTATACTAACATGAAACCCGAAGAAGGCGAAGAGTAATGATTTATACATACAAGACCCAAGGCACATGCAGCACGAACATCGAACTCGATGTAGAGGAAGGCATTGTGAAAGAGGTCGCATTCTGGGGTGGATGCAATGGAAACCTGCAAGCGGTTTCACGCTTGGTGAAAGGAATGTCCGTAGAAACGGTAATAGGCCGTTTGGAAGGAATCCGTTGCGGTGGAAGGCCCACCTCTTGTGCCGACCAGCTATGCAAGGCGCTGCATGAAATGGGATATTGATTCTCTTGCCTGAAAGAATAGACGGAAGCCCTTGACATTGAAAGATGCCAGGGGCTTTTTTTGAACTTAACATAGATATATTTGTTATTAATTCAGTATTTTTACGCTCTTAAACGAACAAACATAATGAAAAATATCCTGAAAGACTTGAAGCGGAAAGACCACAAACGTTATCTGGGTGGTCTGGACGTGTTCAGATATATCGGCCCCGGACTGCTGGTGACGGTGGGTTTCATCGATCCGGGAAACTGGGCTTCCAACTTCGCGGCAGGCTCCGAGTTCGGTTACTCCCTGCTGTGGGTGGTAACCCTGTCCACCATCATGCTGATTGTGCTTCAGCACAACGTGGCGCACCTCGGCATCGTTACCGGTCTGTGCCTGTCCGAGGCGGCTACGAAGTACACGCCTTCGTGGGTGTCGCGCCCCATACTGGGGACGGCGGTGCTGGCGTCCATCTCCACTTCGCTGGCGGAGATACTGGGTGGGGCGATAGCGTTGCAGATGTTGTTTGATATTCCGATTATCTGGGGCTCGGTATTGACTACGGCATTCGTGGTGGTGATGTTGTTCACCAATTCCTACAAAAAGATAGAACGGGCGATTATCGCATTCGTATCGGTCATCGGACTTTCGTTTATCTACGAATTGTTTCTGGTGAAGATAGACTGGCCGCTGGCGGCGCAAGGGTGGGTGACACCTTCGTTCCCGGCAGGCAGCATGCTGATTATCATGAGTGTACTGGGTGCGGTGGTGATGCCGCATAACCTGTTTCTGCATTCAGAGGTGATACAGAGCCACGAGTATAACAAGAAAGACGATGCTTCGATACGCAAGGTGCTGAAATATGAACTGTTCGATACGCTGTTCTCCATGATTGTGGGGTGGGCGATAAACAGTGCCATGATATTGCTGGCGGCAGCCACCTTCTTCAAAGGCGGACTCCAGGTAGAGGAATTGCAACAGGCCAAGTCGCTGTTGGAACCTTTGCTGGGAAACAGTGCTGCGGTGGTGTTTGCATTGGCGCTGCTGATGGCGGGCATATCGTCTACGATTACGAGCGGTATGGCGGCAGGCTCCATCTTTGCCGGTATCTTCGGAGAATCTTATCATATTAAGGACAGCCACTCGCAGGTGGGTGTGATACTGTCGTTGGGCATCGCGCTGTTGCTGATATTCTTTATTGGCGATCCGTTCAAGGGGCTGATTATTTCGCAGATGATACTGAGTATACAGTTGCCTTTTACGGTTTTCCTGCAGGTCAGCCTGACGTCTTCGCGCAAGGTGATGGGGCAGTATGTCAATAGCCGGTGGAGTACGTTTGTGCTTTATAGCATTGCGGCCATTGTGACGGTGCTGAATATTATGCTGCTGATTTCTTCGTTTTAAGTAATACTATTTTAAATAACACATAGATATGAAGATTATAACTTATAATGTGAACGGACTTCGGGCAGCCGTCACGAAAGGCTTTCCCGAATGGCTGGCACAAGAACAACCCGATGTGCTCTGCCTGCAGGAAACGAAATTGCAGCCGGAGCAATATCCGGCGGAAGCACTGGATGCGCTGGGATACAAACACTACCTCTATTCAGCACAGAAGAAGGGATATAGCGGCGTAGCCATCCTGACCAAGCGCGAACCGGATCATGTGGAATACGGCATGGGCATAGAAGAGTACGACAACGAAGGCCGTTTTATCCGTGCCGACTATGGCGACCTCTCTATCGTAAGCGTTTATCACCCTTCGGGAACCAGCGGCGACGAACGCCAGGCATTCAAGATGGTATGGCTGGAGAAGTTTCAGGAATATGTGCTGGAACTGGAGCGTACCCGTCCTAAACTGATTCTCTGCGGCGATTACAACATCTGCCACGAGCCTATCGATATTCACGACCCGGTGCGCAATGCCAAGAACAGCGGTTTCCTGCCCGAAGAACGCGAGTGGATGACGCGTTTCCTCAACGCCGGTTTCATTGACAGCTTCCGTTTTCTGCATCCCGACAAGCAGGAATATACGTGGTGGAGTTACCGCTTCAACTCGCGTGCCAATAACAAAGGTTGGCGTATAGACTACTGCATGGTGAGCGAGCCGGTGCGCCCGTTGCTGAAAGAGGCGCGGATACTGGGTGATGCCGTTCATTCCGACCACTGCCCGATGTTACTGGAAATAACCGATTGAGGATGGAACTGAAGGATAGGATAGAGAAAGCTGTGGAGCTTTTCAAGAGCGGATATAACTGCTCGCAGTCCGTAGTAGCCGCTTTTGCCGATATGTACGGATTTACAGAGGAGCAGGCATTGCGTATGTCAGCCTCGTTCGGCGGCGGTATAGGACGTATGAGGCTGACGTGTGGCGCTGCGTGCGGATTGTTCCTGCTGGCAGGACTGGAGAAGGGAGCCATTGACGGTAAAGACCGCGAAGGCAAGGCAGCCAACTATGCACTGGTGCAGGAACTGGCAGCCGAGTTCGAGAAACGCAACGGTTCACTGACCTGCGCCGAGTTGCTGGGGCTGAAGAAACCGGAAGGTTCGTCGGTGCCCGAAGCGCGGACAGAGCAGTATTATGCCAAGCGCCCGTGTGCCAAGATGGTAGAGGAAGCTGCCCGAATATGGGTGGAATATCTGGAAAAAACACAGAAAAAGTAAGAAAATGGTACTTTTTATGTCCCAAAACGAAAAAAAGTGCCTAATAATGTGTTATATAACATAAATATATCTATCTTTGCACCGATATAAAAAACACCGGCATCCTTACATGGGGATGAGGATAACGTTTAACTAAAAGCAAATAGAAATGTTGAAAGAAAAAGCTGGAATCGTTGCAGGTCAGATTTGGACTGCACTGAATGGCACAGAGGGCTTGACTCACAAGCAAATTAAGAAAGCAACTAAACTTGTTGACAAGGACTTTTTCCTGGGACTGGGTTGGTTGTTGAGAGAAGACAAAGTTTCTACTTCAGAAGTTGAAGGGGAACTGTTTGTAAAGCTGAACTAAGCGAGAGACTGATTAGAATGTTATAAAAAGATGCGTTGAACATGGATATGTTTCAACGCATCTTTTTTATTTGCCCCTTTTTCACTATCTTTGCGCACCTTTTGGTAAGTAGTAAGTAGTTAGTAGCAATAATCAATGGATAAGATACGAAATTTCTGCATTATAGCCCATATTGACCACGGTAAATCAACCCTGGCAGACCGCCTGCTGGAGTTTACCAACACCATACAAGTGACCACTGGACAGATGCTGGATGACATGGATCTGGAAAAGGAAAGAGGTATTACCATCAAGAGCCATGCCATACAGATGGAGTATGTATATAAAGGCGAGAAATATATTCTGAACCTGATCGATACTCCGGGACACGTGGACTTTTCTTACGAAGTGTCCCGTTCCATTGCCGCTTGCGAGGGCGCATTGCTTATTGTAGATGCTTCGCAAGGCGTGCAGGCTCAGACCATTTCGAATCTGTATATGGCGATTGAGCACGATTTGGAGATTATTCCCGTAATCAATAAGTGCGATATGGCAAGCGCCCAGCCCGAAGAGGTGGAAGACGAGATTGTGGAATTGCTTGGCTGCAAACGCGAAGAGATTATCCGCGCTTCCGGTAAGACGGGAATGGGCGTGGAAGAAATCCTGTCGGCAGTCATCGAGCGCATTCCTCATCCCGAGGGAGATGAAGAAGCGCCGTTGCAAGCGTTGATCTTCGACTCTGTATTCAATTCTTTCCGTGGCATCATCGCTTACTTCAAGATTGTGAACGGGGTTATCCGCAAGGGAGACAAAGTGAAGTTCTTCAATACGGGCAAGGAATACGATGCCGACGAGATCGGGGTTCTGAAAATGGATATGGTGCCGCGTCCCGAACTGCGTACGGGTGATGTAGGCTACATCATTTCGGGCATCAAGACTTCTAAAGAGGTGAAAGTGGGCGATACGATTACCCACATTGCACGCCCGTGCAAGGAAGCGATTGCCGGTTTCGAGGAAGTGAAGCCAATGGTATTTGCCGGTGTATATCCCATCGAGGCGGAAGACTTTGAAGACCTGCGCTCTTCTTTGGAGAAACTGCAACTGAACGATGCTTCATTGACTTTCCAGCCGGAGTCTTCGTTGGCTTTGGGGTTTGGTTTCCGCTGCGGCTTCCTGGGACTGCTCCACATGGAGATTGTGCAGGAACGTCTCGACCGTGAGTTCGACATGAACGTCATTACTACCGTGCCTAACGTATCTTATAATATCTACGACAAGCAGGGACATATGACCGAGGTGCACAACCCCGGCAGCATGCCCGACCCCACGATGATAGACCGCATCGAGGAGCCGTATATCCGTGCTTCCGTCATCACCACCACCGATTATATCGGCCCTATCATGACTCTTTGTCTGGGCAAGCGCGGTGAACTGGTGAAGCAGGAATACATATCCGGCAACCGTGTCGAGATCTATTATGACATGCCTTTGGGAGAAATCGTGATCGACTTCTACGACAAATTGAAGAGTATCTCCAAGGGGTATGCCTCTTTCGATTATCATTCCAACGGTTTCCGTCCGTCCAAACTGGTGAAGCTGGATATTTTGTTGAACGGCGAACCGGTAGATGCCCTTTCTACCTTGACGCACTTTGACAATGCTTACGAGTTGGGACGCCGTATGTGCGAGAAGCTGAAAGACCTGATTCCGAGACAGCAGTTCGATATTGCCATCCAGGCAGCTATCGGTGCGAAGATTATCTCTCGTGAGACGATTAAAGCGGTGCGCAAGGATGTGACTGCCAAGTGTTACGGCGGTGACGTGAGCCGTAAGCGCAAACTGCTCGAAAAACAGAAGAAGGGTAAGAAGCGTATGAAGCAGATCGGTAATGTGGAAGTACCTCAGAAAGCGTTTTTGGCGGTACTAAAACTTGATTAATAATAAACAATTTAACACGAGGGGTTGTTCTCTTTCCATAGGGCTATCTTGGCAACCCCTTTTAATCCTAATTAAATGAGAAAAGTTCTATCTTTTTCGGTCTTCCTGATGGTAGGCCTCGTGCTTTCCCAATACCTTCCGGTATGGGCGGGCGCAAACTATGATGCGGTAAAGACTGCATCGAATGTGTTACTTTACGTATGCTTGGGTTTCATCATGATAAATGTGGGACGCGAGTTCGAAGTTGATAAATCACGATGGCGAGGCTATGCCGAAGATTACTTTATTGCAATGGCGACTGCTGCCATGCCTTGGTTTCTGATTGCCATTTACTACATCTTTGTGTTGCTTCCGCCCGAATATTGGGGCAGTTGGGAAGCATGGAAAGAGAATCTGTTGTTGAGCCGTTTCGCCGCTCCTACTTCCGCAGGTATTTTATTCACTATGTTGGCAGCCATCGGACTGAAATCCAGTTGGATGTATAAGAAGATACAGGTACTGGCGATCTTCGATGACCTGGACACCATTCTCCTGATGATTCCCCTTCAGATTATGATGATAGGGTTGCGCTGGCAGCTTCTGATTATAGTGCTGATTGTTTTTCTGTTGCTTTCGTTCGGTTGGCGGCAGCTGGGCAAGTACAACTGGCGGCAGGACTGGAAGGCGATTTTGCTTTATTCGGTCATTGTCTTTGTCTGTACCCAATCGTTGTATCTCATCAGCAAGCATCTGTATGGCGAAGATGGCAGCATACACATCGAAGTGTTGCTTCCGGCGTTTGTGCTGGGTATGGTGATGAAGCACAAGGAACACGATACGCCGATGGAGCAGAAGGTTTCGACGGGCATTTCGTTCCTGTTCATGTTCCTGGTGGGTGTAAGTATGCCCCGCTTCCTGGGAGTGGACTTTGCCGAAGCAGCTGCGGGGCAACATTCCGTTACCGGTTCGCAGCCGATGATGTCGTGGGGAATGATTGCCGTCCACTTGCTGGTGGTATCGTTCCTGTCCAATCTGGGCAAGTTGTTCCCTGTCTTTTTCTACCGCGACCGTAAGCTCAGCGAGCGTCTGGCGCTCTCCATCGGTATGTTTACCCGTGGCGAAGTAGGGGCGGGAGTTATCTTTATTGCCTTGGGATATAATTTAGGTGGTCCGGCACTGATAATTTCTGTGCTTACTATAGTGCTTAATTTAATATTAACAGGTATCTTTGTATTGTGGGTAAAGAAACTGGCGCTGATGAGCTATAAAGAATAGTCCCTTTCGGGACTTTTCTTTTACGGAAAAAAGGATTAACCTTATATCGATACTATTTTATGATCATTCTACGTTCTGTGAGAAACATTTCGTCGCTGAATATTGTGGCGAGCGTCCTGCTGTTTATGACGGCCATTTTAGCTGCCGTTATAGCTAACTCCCCGTTTGCTCCGATGTACCAGGATTTCCTGATGCATGAATTGCACCTGCGTATCGGCAGCTTCAACTTGTTTTCTCATGCCGGTCATCCGTTGAGGATGATCGAGTTTATCAACGACTGCCTGATGACTGTGTTCTTTCTGGCTGTGGGGCTGGAGATTAAGCGCGAATTATTGGTCGGTGAGCTTTCTTCTTTCCGTAAGGCGGCTTTGCCTTTTGTGGCGGCATGCGGCGGTATGCTGGTGCCGGTTATCATCTATTCGCTTCTTGTTATATCGGGTACTCCCGAAACGCGGGGTATGGCGATACCGATGGCTACGGACATAGCTTTTTCATTGGGCGTACTCAGTCTGCTGGGCAAGCGTGTACCGTTGAGTTTGAAGATATTCCTTACTGCCTTTGCGGTGGTCGATGATATCGGTGGTATTCTGGTGATTGCCATATTCTATAGTAATGAGGTGGCTTACGGATATCTTATCGTGGCTGCCATTCTTTATTGCTTCCTTTATTACATGGGTAAGTTCGGTGTGACGCAGAAGATTTTCTTCCTGCTGATAGGGGTTGTAATATGGTATCTGTTCCTTCAATCGGGTATACACAGCACCATTTCGGGTGTGATACTGGCATTTGTGATTCCGGCTCGTCCGCGGTTGGATGCAGGTAAGTATATCAAGCGCATCCGCGATATAATAAGTACATTCCCCGTCTCCAAATCGGATAATATAGTGTTGAGTAACGAACAGATAGCTACCTTGAAACTGGTGGAACGTGCTTCCGACCGGGTGATTAGCCCGCTGCAATCCCTAGAAGACAACTTGCATGGGATGGTGAACTTCGTCATACTGCCGTTGTTTGCTTTTGCCAATGCGGGTGTGGTGTTCAGTGGTAGTGGTAATATCGTGGGAGATGTGAGCATCGCCGTGGCTGTAGGTCTGCTTTTAGGTAAGTTTCTCGGCATCTTTATGTTCACCTGGCTTGCCATCAAGAGCGGATTGACCCCGATGCCCCCCGGCATGAACTGGAAAAACATTGCAGGTGTCTCCCTCTTAGGCGGAATCGGCTTTACCGTTTCCCTTTTCATTGCTAATCTATCCTTTGCCGGAGATTATCCCGAACTGTTGAATCAAGCCAAATTCGGTGTGCTATTCGGTACGATTGTTGCCGGTATATTGGGGTATATCGTGTTGAATGCGGTGCTGCCGAAAGGGGAGAAGGGGTAAAGGTATTACTTGTTGTCTTCTTCTTCAGTAGTTTCTGTTGATTCTTCTATTTCATCATCTTTAGGCAGCAATCTTGCCGAAATTCGTTTCTTGGGTGTCAGGCTCATGCCTTTCAGCATTTCGGCTTGGCGTACTACGCTACCGTTACCATCGGACAGTTGGTTGACAGCTTTGTCATAGTCTTTTTGCAGGGCGGTCATGCGGTCGCCGATGGCGAGGAAGGTATCGGTGAAACCCACAATTTTTTCGTATAGCGCTGTGCCGCGTTTGATGATGGCCTGCACGTTCTTCACCTGGTTCTCGCGTTTCCACAGGTCGAGCGAGAGGCGCAGGGCACTGATTAGGTTGGTGGGACTCATCAGCACTACTTTCTTGTTGTAGGCATATTCCCAAAGGTTGGCATCGCTCTGGATGGCAAGCAGGTAGGCGCCTTCGGTGGGGATGAACATCATGACGAAGTCGGGAGACTTGACGTCGTAGTGTGAATAGTCCTTGCGGCTGAGTTCATCGATGTGGGTGCGGACGGACTGCAAGTGTGCTCTTAGCAGGCGTGCCTGTTCTTCTTTGTCTTCGGTGGAAGTGTAGGCGGTGTAGGCGGTGAGCGACACTTTGGAGTCGATAATCATTTCCCGTTCGTCGGGGTACTTGATGAGGATGTCAGGCTGCATCTTCTGCCCGCTTTCTTCGCTGATGATGACTTCGCCGCGCTCGTCTTTCAGGAACTCCTGGCGGAAGTAGTGTTCGCCCTCAATCAGACCGGATGTTTGGAGCAGGCGTTCCAGTATCATTTCGCCCCAATTGCCTTGCATCTTCGAGTCGCCTTTCAGAGCACGGGTCAGGTTGTTGGCATCTTCGCTGAGGCGGTTGTTGAGTTCTACCAGTTCCTTGATGCGCTCTCCGAGGGAGAAGCGTTCTTTGGCTTCGGTGCTGTACACTTGTTCCACCTTTTCGCGGAAATCCTTCAGGTTGTCTCCCAGCGGACGGAGCAGGTGGTTCAGGTGCTCGGCGTTCAGTTTGGTGAAGTCTTCTGCCTTGCTTTGGAAGATACGGTTGGAGAGGTTCTCGAACTCGGTGTTCATGCGCTTGTGCAGGGCTTCGGCTTCTTCCTTTTGCTGGGCGAGGCGTTGTTCCCATTGCCGTTGCTGCTCGGCAAGGCGTTCGCCGAAGGAGCGCTCTTGTTCGGTAAGGCGTTCGGCAAACAGTCTTTCTTGTGAGGCGAGGCGTTCCGAGGCTTGCCGGTCGGCTTCTTTCAGTCGTTCTTCGGCTACGGAGCGTTCGCGGGAGATACGTTCTTCGGCGGTGCGGTTCAGCAGCGCTTCCCGTTCTTGGGCGGCTTCTACCTGTGTTTTCAGTGCGGCGGCTTTTCTTCCTGTTATCAGAAGGCCGACGATAACTCCTACAACGATTCCTACAATCAGCAACAGTATTTCCATATTTATTTAGGTGATAAAGTGACAGACTCTTTTATTGGGTCAATATCTCATTCCCGTCTTCGGTAATCAGCAGCATGCTTTCCCATTGCGCCGAGGGTTGCCCGTCGTCGGTGCAGACGGTCCAGCCGTCGGCTTCGTCGATGAAGACTTCGTAAGTTCCCATGTTGATCATCGGTTCGATGGTGAATGTCATGCCCGGTACCAGCATCATGCCTGTGCCGCGTTTGCCGAAGTGCTCTACGTCCGGTTCTTCGTGGAACTTGACACCTACACCGTGTCCGCAAAGGTCGCGCACTACGCTGTATCCGTTCTTCTCGGCATGTTCCTGGATGACGGCACCGATGTCACCGAGTCGTGCCCAGGGTTGTGCGGCTTCTACACCGAGGTCGCGGCACTCTTTGGTAACTTGTACCAGGCGTTGCATTTCGGGGCTGACTTCTCCAATCATGTACATGCGTGATGCGTCGGAGAAGTAGCCTTTATAAATGGTAGATACGTCTATATTCACAATGTCTCCGCTACGCAGGAACTCCTTGGTACTGGGGATGCCGTGGCATACTACATCGTTGATGCTTGTACATACGCTCTTCGGAAAGCCTTCGTAGAGGAAAGGGGCGGGGATGGCATCGTGGTCGGTGGTAAAGCAATATACCATGTGGTCTATCTCAGCTGTGGACATTCCTTCACGGATATTTGCCGAGATATAATCCAACAATGCGGTGTTGATTTTAGCACTCTCGCGGATGCCTGCCAACTGCTCCTCGGTGCGTAGCATGTGGCGTTGCGGCAGTTTGTATCCTTCTTTCTTATAATGTTGAATTTTGGCTTCTACTTCGTCGGAATAATTTTTAGGAGTAAACCGGACTCCTTTCGTAAACTTTTTCATTATCATCTCTTTTTATGGTACTGCAAAAATACACAATAATTAGGTGCTTCTAAATAAAATGCTGTATTTTTGCAATACTACTAAAATAATAAAATACGAACTATATGAAAACGCTCTCTAATTCTCAATTATCGATTCAGGTTTCTCCGCACGGAGCAGAGTTATGCAGCATTTGCTGTAATGGCAAGGAATATCTTTGGCAGGCGGATCCGGCTTTTTGGAAACGGCACTCTCCGGTGCTTTTCCCCATTGTGGGCAGTGTGTGGGAGAATACATATAAGCACGAGGGACAGTCTTACTCTTTGACTCAACATGGTTTTGCCCGTGATATGGACTTTGAACTGATATCTGAGAGTGAGAATGAAATACATTATCGGCTGACCGATACGGAAGAAACGCGGAAGAAGTATCCCTTCCCGTTCTGCCTTGAAATAGGTTATCGGATAGAGGGGAAGAAAGTGGTAGTGCTTTGGACAGTAAGGAATACGGGAACTAAGGAATTGTATTTCCAGATAGGGGCTCATCCGGCGTTTTATTATCCCGATTATGATGCGGAAACGGCGGAAAGAGGATACTTCGGTTTTGATAAAGCGGACGGTTTGCGTAATATTCTTATCTCGGAGAAAGGCTGTGCTGATGTAGTGCATGATTATCCGTTGGAGTTGACAGATGGTTTGCTGCCTCTGGATATACATACTTTTGATAAAGATGCTTTGATTCTGGAGAATAGCCAAGTGAAGGAAGTCACCTTATATAATAAGGATAAGAAACCGTATCTGAGCTTGTATTTCGATGCGCCGGTAGTAGGGCTATGGTCACCGCCTGCAAAGAATGCTCCGTTTGTATGTATCGAACCGTGGTACGGGCG
>OGZX01003292.1_pt1 | contig 11267 bp, 5 predicted proteins | sample 1576881 | NCBI WGS metagenome assembly OGZX01 (sample SAMEA3541542, study PRJEB24748) | human gut metagenome | biome: human gut; feature: human-associated habitat; material: faeces | place: China | collected 2012
TTACTTCTACACTGACCGTCTCTTTAGCCTTATTATAATTGGGCTTATCCAGATCTGACTGGATAAAAGGATGACGGAGTACAACCCGACCGGTAGTATATAAGGATATATTCTTCCAGATCCCCGTATTCCGGTCACGAATACCATCCAGAAAAGTAAAATCCCATCCGACACTCATCAGCATAGTTGTATTCAGGCCGATATTACCGTCGCCTCCATTATGAAACTCACCCGGAGCACCCCATTGTTTTTGCCTGACTGTACCCGGTACATCTACCGGATATACCTTGATAGCTAATGCATTAGTTGTACCTATATTTGCAAAGTCAGTGATATTGATATAATCGGGCCGAAACATACCTGCTATCGTACTGAGTAAATGTCCATTCACCCATACTTCTGCACGATAGTTAATGCCATCGACCTGCAACCATATCAACTTATCTCTATAGTCTTGCGGAATCTCAAATTCCGTACGAAACCAATAAGTATAGAAATCACGACCGGCAATTGACAGATCAGGGATAAGGTTAGATGTTAACTTATTATTCAATCCATAATAAGGTTCAGGATATACCTTATTATATACCAAAGAATTGAGAACCGTACCCGGCACAATCGCCGGCATCCAATCATCCTCTTTATAATCAGGCTTGGAAAGGACTTCCGATGATACTTTCACTTCTACGGCCTTTTTCATTCTCCAGGAAAATGCTCCCGCATGCTTTTCTTTTGAATCCAGATAAATTCGATTCTGTTCTTTATAATAATTAGGGATTTGTCCCTGTATCAGGCAAGTAAATCCTACTGCAAACAATATGAAAATAATTTTTCTTTTCATGACATTACATTGATATTCGAAGGAAATGCCAAAGCCTGCATTAATGTATTACCCATATGCTCTTACACTAAGAATAACAACAATTCAGGCTTTTGACAAACTCCTTGTTCTACATTTTATTTCTTCTCTCTTACAAATAAACTCTTTATCACTTCCGGTTTGAGTTCATTTCGAGGATCAAATTTATCAGATGCCATGTATTCCAATATACTTTGTTTAAACTGAGCTGCTGCAGGATATTTTTCAGGATTCCGGTTCAGGTCGGAGCTACATACAACCAACTTTCCGGTTCCGACCTTTGCCTCAAATAATATACCCAACTTCCGGTTTTTAAACCAGTCATCTATCAGATAAACAATCGGCTTGAAACCGACTGGGAAATCATCCATAATCATAGCGTCGCAATCAGAAACAATATCCCACCATTGATAGTCGCTATATCCTTCGTTTGGAAAAGCAGATAAAGCAGGATGTGAAGGATCACACAATATTCCCAAAGTATTAGGAGCCTGATTTCTTGTCCATGCCGTATTCCAGAAAATACTGGAAAATCCTATGGCAATGTCTCCCCCTTTTTCCGGCAGAACGCTTCCCCTCGGAGAAATAACAAATACGGATTCACCCTTATTCAACTTCTCGATAACAGTATTGTCAAACTTAGAAGAAATATAAGGTTGATTGTTAACCATCGCTTTTTGCACCGGATATACCCAAATATTCCATTGATTTTTGATTTCCGTATTTTCTATACCTACAGTTATAGTCAATTGAGTCGGTTCTTTCAGCTGTTCAAAGGACAGATCGATATTTCCGACCGGTATGCAGTTGTCCAAAGGAAGATCTTTAGAAAAACGACCTTTCCCGACAATCTCATTATCGGCATTGACAGCTGTCCAGAAGATAGGAGCATTTTGCAAAGGCTTTTCACCAAAATGGGCAAATTCTACAGGAACATTCATCTGCTCATTGTTCATCCATACCATTTTAGGAAAACGGACCAACGGTACCGTTTCGCTACAAAACATGCTATATGTTTTCCCGTCAACATAACCTTTCTTATCCCAAAATGCATCCAACACACCGACTAAAGCAGTACCTTGTCCGGGAAAATCATGTAAATCCAGTAATTGAAATCCTCCAAATCCTGGGGTACGCAAGGCTGCTTCTATATCTGCCTTATAACAAAGTACCTGAAGCTTGCCGGATGCATAAAGGAAATCATCCGCCAAATGTCCCATATTATTTTCCTCCAGCGTTTCTTTGAATATTTCAAAGTTTTTCGCTTTCAGTACACCCGTATATTTACCTATTTCCTTAAAATTCGGATATACACACCATTGCCCTATTTCATGACTGACAGTCGGCATATCTTTTTTGATCATTTCCCTGAAATCATAATCCGAACATGGCGGTTGCGCATTGATAATACTGTTAAGTCCTTTTCCCCAACGCTGAATGCGTGGTTCAACAGCGTTCCAATAATCAGCATTTTCAATATACGGCCAACCTGCACCACTTGTGTAAACCCTTCTGTTGTCTTTCTTTTTCCAATACTCGACCAGTCTGGATAGATACTGATCCCGATTAGCCCCACCCGGCTCATTCCCATGAGCCATCATACAGAATGAAGGATGATTGCCATGTTCTTTCAATATCCTCTCACCTTCGGCATAAAGCCATTCATCAATATATCCACCTTCGCCTACGTTACTCCAGGCACCGCATTCTACCTGTAGATAAAGTCCCATGCTATCTGCTACATGGAAGGCTATTTCCGGTGGACACCAGGAATGGAAACGAATATGGTTCAATCCGAACTCTCTGCAAGAACGATAAATCTTTTCCCAGTATTTTGCATCTGTAGACGGATAACCGGTCAACGGAAAAATACAACATTCCAGCGTCCCTCTTAGAAAGGTCGGTTGTCCGTTGACATGAAAACGCGTTCCTACTTTTTTAAACTCACGGAAACCGAAGTTAGTATACCGTTCATCCGATTCGCCGGAAGATGTTACTGTTGTTTTCAATCGGTAAAAATCAGGTGTATGTTCAGACCAAAGTCGTATATTGTTTCCTGCATTCACAACCGCCTCAAGACTCATTACTCCATTTGAAACATTCTGCTCCAAACGGGTAGGTGTACCGACCGGTTCCCCATCAGGTGTCACTATTTGAAAAGAAAGTCGTGCTTTCCCTAAACCCTTTACAGAAACATTCACTGTTACTTTCTTAGCAACGAGATCTGGATATATTTGCACATCTTCAATAGATACCTGGGGCTTAACAGATAACATTAGTTTCCCGATTACACCGTTCCAATTACTTTGCGTATGGTCGGATACACTATGGGAATTAATCCCAACCGGAATATGTACCCTGTTATCAATCCGTAAAACAATATTATGCTTTCCCGGTTCCAAACCTGTCAATTCGTACCGATGAGGTGTCGATATACCATCCTGATGACCGATTTCCTTCCCATCCACAAATAAGTTTGTTTCCCAATGTGTCCGTTCCAACTCCAGAAGAAGCGTTTTACCCTTCCAGCTGGATGGAATATCAACATCTTTCCTGTACCAGGCAACTCCCACATAGTGTTTCTCGGGATTCAGCCAGAAAGGAGCTTTCAGATCTTCCTTTTGCCTGTATTTCTCATACTCAGGAGCATTATACCATGTACTGTCGACTATCTGTCCAGTCCAGCGGGTATGGATATCAATATCATAACCATACCCTTGTTCTTGCAAAGATCCCGGTAAAGTTATCCGATCATTAAATTCATTGTTAAACCATTGTTCACTAAGACCTTTATCCTCAGGATCAAGTTTAATCATCCACTCACCACTCAGGTCGATATTATTTTTTTGAGCGGTGATACACCCCTCAAATAATAGAGTCAGAAGTGCTAATACAATTATTTTTTTCATATTATATTGTTCATTAATCTAAAGGTCCCTGATTTGGTATTGTCGGCCATCCCGGATTCTGATAAATCGGGGATGTCGAAACATCATTGTTATCAGATGTAATTAAAAAATGCTGAACTGCTATTGGAGACAGATAATGTGCCATAGTCCATCTATATCCTTCTAAAACCCAAGATTTAGATGATATTTCATAAGGACGTAAATATTCGCTGATCGCCGGATCCGAAACATTTGCGGCAGAATTATCCAGTCCATATATAAGTAATGTCCCGCCATCCGGTTTATCATACCATTTTTGCATCGGTCCCCACAATTTAAATCCCTCAACATGATAAGGTGTAGTTATCAGTTGATCCATCGACCGCCATCGTCTCAAATCCAGATACCTGAATCCTTCGGCAATCAGTTCGGAAGAACGTTCGCGACGGATATTATAAAGGGTTGCATCAACCAACCGGCCACCGGAGTAAGTCGCCCAGTTATTTTTAGCTTCTTCACTCATATTCGTAGCTGCTATGGTTTTAGTGAAGTCTTCATCGGTTTTAGCCCGACGTCTGATACTTTTCCAATAACTTTCCGCTTTTTTATCCAATACCCCATTTTTCTCATAACAAGCTTCCATGTAATTCAAATAAGCTTCTACTGCTCTAAAGGTTATGCAACCGGTAAATGCCTTGTCGGCCGCACCATGTTTTTGATCGTAATTATTATACTTACGCAAAGCGTAACCGGTAGGATATCCATAGGTAAGAGCTCCGTTAGTTATATCCGGTATAGGTTCTACTAAAGTAGAATGTGACCCTTCGCTCGATTCGTATAATATGTTCTTTTGGCCGGGTTCTTTCAAAAACAACCATAAACGGCCGTCCCTATTCTTTCTCACATCCGATATCAGGTCATCACCTGCATATCCTGAAGCAGGAGCATAAATCGGTAATCCGTTTGCCATCAGAAATGAATTTACGTATCCTCGTGTCAATCCCATGCCGGCATTACCCAATTGGGCAAATTGTGGTATATTATGAGAAATACCCAAGCCTTTGTCATATTGTCTCCAGAGCAAAACTTCACTATATACCGACATATCCTCTGCACCAAACATATCATGATATGGATTTACAGGATCCGTTACACTTTGCTGTAAAACTCCATTGTTCTCTACTAGAGGAATCTTATCGGCAACAGCCATAGCCGCTTCCATCGCCTGCCCCAGAAAATAGTCAATTTCATTATCTATACTTCCCGACGGGTATTGATAATTAGCATTATAACCCTTACTTTTTCCCGGCCAACCTTCTCCACCAGGAACAAATGCGGTGTTTTTAAAATATTTCAACCAGGTACCTTCCACAAGAGCAACCCTTGACTTAAGTAATTGCGCACAATCTTGTGAAATACGATTCTTCTTTCCATCCGGTGATGATTCCTGTAATAAAGAGATGGCCTGATCCAAATCCGAAAGAATAAAACGTGCAACTTCATTGCGGGGAAAACGCTTACTAGCTTCTGTCAATACTTCTTTTTCGTCCGTCAAAACAGTCGTGATGATAGGATAATCACCATATGTATCCACTTTCTTGAAATACATTAAGGCTCTCAAAAAATATATTTCACCTACATAATGATCAATATTCTCTTTTATACCACTTATTTTATTTTCTTTCCAAAGAGGCAATACCTTCTCCAAAAAATAATTCAAACTATATATTTTTGAGAATTCCCAATTACCACCCGATTGCGATACTTTCCATTCGCCGGGAACAAAACGGTTATCGTACCCAGACAGATAGACCCCAATATCCGTATGTATATCACTTAAGAAACCAGTACTGTTTCCTGCATAAGAAGGCAAAATGTCCGGATACAATTTATTAGCATATGCAGCTAATTGCGATTCTTCATTCAGATAGGATTCCGGTGTGATTTGAGAAAGAGGCTCCCTATCCAAAAAATCGTTACAGCTAACCAACAATCCCATTAAACCTATTGCTACTATTGATTTTAATATATGTATCATAATCATATTGTATTAGAAATTTAAACTTAAACCAACGGATATCGTTTTTGATAAAGGATATGCATTTCCGTTATTTTCCCATCCTCCATCGATTGTCTCCGGATCGAAAACATCAATCAACTTTGTTCCTGTCCAAAGGTTTTCCCCAGACACATAGAAACGTAATTTAGATATTTTCAGTTTGTCCGTAAGCGAGTTAGGCAAAGTATATCCGAGTTGGATATTCTTTAAACGTATATAAGCCGCGTTTTGAAGATAGCGAGTTTGGGTATGTTGATTCCTTGTAGAATAAAATACGGGACGTGGAAAATACGAATCTAAGTTTTGTCCCAAAGGATGATCCGCATCCTCCCTGAAATAATCCAGATGAGGTTCCATACACGTCGAATTCCAAATAGAATTGTTCGCACCCCAAAAATAGTAACTACCCTGAAAGTAGTCACGTTTCATGACTCCCTGAAAGAACAAGCGCATATCAAAACCTTTGTAATCAGCATTAAGGTCTAATCCGAATTGAAAACGGGGCCTATTATTTCCAATTATACTTAAATCACCATGGTCATCCAATGTATTAGCACCTCCGTCTACTTTACCATCTCCATTGATATCGACATACATAATATCACCGGCTCCCCATTGGTTACCTAAAGTATTTTGACCTCCATTGGGCAAAGAGGCCAAATATGCATCCATTTCCTCTTGGCTTTTCGCAATTCCTACAGTGGTATATCCCCAAATTTCCCCCATTTTCATACCAGTCCTGTAAGTATTCAAATTTCCTGTTTCATTCGGATATCTGGTAATTTCGGTTTGTGAATCGGATAATAAAAACTTAGCCCCATATCCCAATCCATTATTCAGACGGTCATTCCAGGCAATCGACAACTCAAAACCATAGGTATTCAAGTCTGTATTATTCGTTTGGGGTACACCGGTTCCTAAAGTTACGGGTAATTCAGGTGCAGGGCCTATCATATCCAATGTCTTCCTGTTGTAATAATCGAAAGAGCCTGTTAAACGATTGTTTAGCATACCAAAGTCCAAACCGATATTCCAGGTATTCACCCTCTCCCAGGTCATACTGGAACTTACTAATCCCGGAACCGTAGCTGTATTGGGTTTAGCACCGTTGACCAGCCAGGCACCGTCAGAAGCTTTCACATCCATCAACTGATAAGTTGGATACCAACTACTGGTATTTTGATTTCCTAATTCACCGTATGAACCTCTGAGTTTAAGTGTTCCAATATATTCTGCCAGAGAAGACCAGAAGCTTTCCTGCGCTATATTCCATCCAATGGAAAAAGAAGGAAACAACTTCCAACGGTTATCTGAACGAAAACGGGATGTCCCATCATATCTCAGATTGGCCTCCACCAGATATTTTCCTAGATAATCGTAATTAATTCTTCCAAAGAACCCTGCAGTTGACCAGTGGTTATTTGCACCGTTCACTCCCGGTATAACAGATTTTCCATTCACATCTATACCCGTAGTAAGATCGATAACAGGATATCCGGGAATAATTATACCTTCCCGTTCGGCTCCAAATTCTCTGTTTTTAAATAACTCAGCTTGAAACCCCACCATTCCTTTAAAATTATGCCCAGATGCCAGACTTTTCGAATACTCGGTATATGCATTCATATTCAAATAATTATCCTTATTTTGATCTTCATGCACTTGTGAGTTATTATTGGAAGGATAAGGATTCCCGGCTACATCATGATTATACGTTTTCTGAATATCCCAATGGGTATTCCTATTCGTTATCCTATAGTTGAAATCGATAAATGTTTTCCAATCTTTTATTGGTTCCAACGCCAATTGAACTTGTTGATACAGATAATCCGTTTGCCATCTACCCCGACCTCCGTCACGTAGGTTTAAAGCCGGAGAAGGTGAGTTATATAGATAGCCATTAGGGTCATATAATGGTAACGTAGGCCATCCTTGTCTGGCTAAATCAAAAAATAAATTATCCTTTAAAAATGAAGGCCTTCCATAATCTTCCCGAATAAATCGATTACTATAATTTAATTGTGCCCAATTCGTTATTTGTACATTAACTTTTGCGGTAGCGGTATATCTGTCGTAGGTATCCTGATTGAACTCCATTAAACCGTTCTGATCCAAATAATTTAAGGATAAATAATAGTTGACGGTTTCACTTCCTCCCTGGACACTAAAATTATGTTCTTGTGAAAAAACCCAACTTCTATATATCGCATCATACCAATCGACATTATCATTCCCATACATATAACCATCCCCCCAATACGTAGGGTTGTTAGGGTTTTCTATGATATTAGTTGTTATTTCTCCTCTCTGGAATTCCAAAATACGTTTAATGTGGTCTTCACTAAAATGAGGAGTAGCCCCTCTGTTTATATTCCCGTCATTAAAATAAGTTGCAAACTCAAATGAATCAGCCATTTTAGGGAGTAAGACAGGATCACTCCACCTAAAACTATTATTATAATTCACAACTGTTTTTCCCTGCCGTCCTTTTTTGGTTGTTACCAGAATTACTCCGAAAGGTGCACGCGAACCATATATGGAAGATGCAGCTGCATCCTTTAGAACAGATATGTTTTCTATATCCTGCGGGTTAATGGCATTAATGTCTCCCTCCATCCCATCGATCAGTATCAGAGGGCTTCCATTTGAACCTGACCCGATCGTAGCCACACCACGGATATTAATACTGCTACGACTTTCCAGCATACCATTATTCTGCGAAATATTCAATCCGGGAACTAAACCTTGTAATGCTTGTGAAGCCGTCATAACAGGTCGTGCCCCCAGCGATTCAGAATCAATCGTTCCCACGGAACCGGTAAGATTCACTTTCTTCTGAGTACCGAAACCTACGACAACAATTTCATCCAGTGACTGTGAATCTTCTTTCAGGACAACAGAAAAAGAAGTTTGATTTCCTATCGCCATTTCCCTAGTCACATATCCAATATATGAAACTTGTATGGTCGAATGACTGGAAACCGCAATGGAAAAGTTTCCGTTTATATCTGTCACAACCCCGTTCGTAGTTCCTTTCTCCACGACATTAGCCCCGATAACCGCTTCTCCCCGTTCATCGGTAACCAAACCGGTAATTATCCTTTTATCCTGCTGGGGGGACTGTGCAGATTGATGGTTAAGAATAATCATCTTGTTGTTCACCTGATAAGTTATACCGGTATTTTTCAAAATAAGTTCAAGGGTTTCAGAGATTGTTTTATTCTTTACATCTACATTCACTTTCTGATGTCTATCGACCTGATCGTTATTGTAGAAAAAATAGAAGTCGGTCTGTTGTTCTATTTTATTAAAAAGATCTCCCAGTTCAATTTCATTTTCATGAATCGTTAACTGTGTAATTTGTGCATAAGTACCTATAGCGTACGTCTGCAAAACACCAACAAAAAACAAGAGGAAGGCGATTCTCATAATAAGTGATAAAAATTTAGGAATAGGAATTCCAGGTCTGCAATTTTTCATACATTTGTTTGTTTTTAATTTGTTGCCATTAACCGGATCCTGCAAGATTACTTGGTTATTGGCTGGGTTAATAAATTGAAAATTTTATGAGTCGGAAGATGGCCATATCTTCCGGCTCTTTTATTTCAGAAAGGTTAACATCAATCCTTTTCCATAGGCAATTAGATTTTATTAGTTAGACATTAAATATTATCGTGGGTTGATTTTTACACTTTTACCTATAATTTGATATTTCACAGAATAACTTTTACTGATCGATGTCAAAACATCCTCTATACTTTGTTCCGGAGTCACCCGACCTGTAAATCGTTTGTTCCTTAATGAAGCTGATATTTGAAAATCCAGATCGAAATGTTTTGCCAACAGTCCGGCAATCTTCTCCAACGTTTCATCCGTAAAACGATAGGTTCCATCTTTCCAGGCAACATAATATCCTGTATCCACAACTGTTATCTTAATATCTCCGTTCTGTCGGTTTATATTTGCCTGTTGGCCGGGAATAAGAACTTTTGAAATACATTTCCCTTCGATATTCTTATAATTCAAATTGACTCCCCCTGTAATCAAAGTCACTAGAGACTCCTCTTCCGAAAAGGAATCTACAAAAAACTCCGTACCGGTCACTTCTACCTCAACCTCTCCTATCTGTACAACAAATGGTTTTTCCTTATTTTTCTGAATATCAAAATAGGCTTTCCCTTCCAGAGCTATGATACGTTTTTGTCCATTAAATTCTTCCGGATAAGTTATCTTTGTGTGCTCGTTGATCCAGACTTCCGATTGATCAGGCAAAAGAATCGATTGTACACCTGTTCGATTGTATACTACATTCTGAACAAGTACACTCTGATCCGGAACTTTTTCCTTTACCGGAAGATTTATCCATGCAGCAGAAGCTATTATTATCCCAATAAACATAGCTGCCGCATAACGTAACCAAATAAATGATTTCCTCTTTGGCGGAACAATAGATAATGATCGTTTCATTATTTCCGCTGAAACTTTTTCCCAACCTTTATTAATAGTTTCTTTGGATAGTTCCGTGCGCAAACTCCATATTTCCTCCAGTTGATAATAGTATTCCACGTTTTTACGATCCTCCTTTAACCATTGGTTAAGCGTATTCAGTTCAGCCTCCGTTGCTGTTTTTCGGATCGATCGGATAATTATGTCTTGAGGTATAGATGTCATCTTTTAATGTTTTAAGTGTCATTCTATAGATAAGACAAGATGCTGCGAGAATTTACTTAAAAGAAAAACAAAAAAAACAAACTTTTTTTCCCATCTGCCGTCAATCGGCTACGTAATGTTTTCAAACCTAAGTATAATTGATGTTCTACTGTACGAATAGAGATATTCAGAATTTCCGCTATCTCAGCGTTTCTCTTTTCTTCAAAATAAGCCATCTTAAAGATTTGCCGACATTTTTCCGGCAATTCTTCTATTTGATTGTAAATATGTTGTATGTCTTCTTTGTCAATAATTTTTTTCTCATAAGATTCATAATAATCAAGGCCTAATATACGGTTTTCCAATTCGATCGACTGTATATAATTATCCTTTACCTGTTCCCGCCTGAGAATATTCAGGCATCTGTTCCGCACAGCCATAAACAAATAAGAACAGGAAGGCATCTCTTTATAGGTATCTAGATTGTCCCACACTTCCAGAAAGACATCCTGTATGATATCTTCGGCTATCGCAGAGGATACAAAACGTTGGGCAAAAAACATCAGAGATGATACATTTGCCTCATAGTAACGCTTGAAAGAAAGAAGATTATTTTCTTTTGTCGAATCTTTCATCAACATATTTTATTCCCAATTGAACAACATGTTTAGTGAGACAAAAGTAAGAATAAAAAGTGAGAATGAGAAAATGTATCAGGTACGAAACATTATGAGAAGTATTAAGTAATAAGTATGGAGCAAAAAAAAGGCTATCCATCACGGACAGCCAATCTTCATTGTTAACCTTAAAT
>OGZX01003300.1_pt1 | contig 11243 bp, 8 predicted proteins | sample 1576881 | NCBI WGS metagenome assembly OGZX01 (sample SAMEA3541542, study PRJEB24748) | human gut metagenome | biome: human gut; feature: human-associated habitat; material: faeces | place: China | collected 2012
CCCTCTTTTGCGTACTGATAGATACCTGCATTGAGATCAGGACGGGCATCGGCCAGCACCTTGAAGTTGAGCACGAGGAATAATACTCCCACCCCCGAAATGATCCAGGAAATGATAGTAGCCCCCAGCCCGGCTCCTTGCGCCATGTTCTGCGAGATATTGAAAATACCCCCGCCGATCATGGAACCGAAGACGATGGCGACGAGTCCGCCCAATCCTAATTTCTTTGAAGTATCAGCCATAGCGTTTACTTAGCTAAGGGTGCATAACCGAAGTTCAGGAATCCGATAGCCGTCAGGCAGTATGCAAACGGATTGTCGGAAGGTATGTTGATGAAGTTGTGGAACAGTTCCTTGTCTCCGTCCTGCTCCATGCCACGCATGGAAAGTTCGTGATTCAGCGACTTGTTGAGCCACATGCGCGCTTCGGCAGCAGCTATCTCGTCATCAATCTTCGAGTCGTAGAACTGTACGTATTCGGCAGCAAAACCGCCTACAAACTTACCGTCCTTCTTTGCCCAAACAATGCCCACGCCGGTAGCAATGGCCTTATGCTCGGCATAGTTGGCGCCTGTTCCGGCTATGATTACTTCGAGCACGGCACCGTGGTGGAACTGATCCCTGACGTCGGGGCGATAAGGCAGATAATGGAATTTCTGGTTCATCTCCGGGGTGATAGTCACCAGGTTGCCGCGTATCTCGGGCGGCATGACAGAGGTATAAGGAATAACATTGAAGTTCTCGATGCCTGCCTGGTGCAAAGCAAGGTCATAAGCAAAAGTTTCATACGGCTGAGGTGGAATACCGTCGTTAAAAACACCTGTACCACCTGTTACAAATCCAAAAATAGGATAACGAGTTCCTTTCATTTCATCCATGATAATAATTTTTTAAAAGTTAAAGTTTAGGTTTATAATCACTCAATCGTTGTCAGAGGTTCCAAAGCGAGTTTCTTTTCCCATTCGTCGATGGGCATGCCTTTGAGGTCGGAAGCCTTCATACCGGCGGGGATGGCATTCTGTGCCAGGTAGATGTACGGGGCGCAGGTCAGGGCACAACCCACTTGGTTCGGTTCTACAAACGTGTATTTGTAGCCCACATAGATGCGGTCGTACTCTACGGACTGGTCTTGCCCGCACAACACGATGCTGTTGGTGACCTTGCGGAGCGAGCCTTCCAGGAAACCAATCAGTTCGGCTTCGGTGGTATTGTCGTCGCCATAGGTATTGGCATCTTCGATGAAGAGGCAGGAACCGTCGCTGCGGTTTTTCAGGATGGCAATGCCGATAGCCGACCATACCCACAGCGGACCGCGGGCGGTGACGTCCTTATTGGCACAGATGACGTGCGCACCCGGCATGGGTGGGAAACGGCGTTGTTTCTCGCGACCGAAAAGGCGTTCGCTGGCTTCGAGCAACGGGCGTGCATTGTAAACGGGGATAGCGGGCTTTCCGTCCGGCTGTTCCTGCATGTACATCGGTTTCTCCTTGCCGGTGGCAATGTCTTCGTGCACGGCGAGGTCAAAGCCCCATACGGCGCCGTTCTGTCCGCAGAAAGAAGATACGGTGAGCATGTTGATTTGTCCGATGTAGGCATCGTTCTTTTCGCAACGGTCGTACGAGACAATGTTTTCGGTCACGGCGTCGAGGTCCTTCACATCGACCGTGCCCACTGAGAGTTTCATGGTAGAGATATATCCCTGACCATCCGGAGCACCGGGGTTCATATACCCCATGCAGAATTCTTTACTTGGCCCTACGGCCTGTTCAATTACTTTTGCGGCATCGTACTTGATACCGGCTACTAAATCTTTCATCATTACTTTATAGTTTTAGGTTTAGATGTCCCTATAGAACGGGGTTTAACACAGAAAGATTCAACGGTTGGTTTAAAGTATACGAAAGAAGTTTAACACGAAAATGTAATTAACACTTACCCGCTAAAAACAAGAAAGGCGCACCCCCTTGCAGGGATGCACCTTTCTATTTGTTCTTTTCTGTTATCTATCAGATGCCAAGCGACTTGCGCACAGCTTCCACCTTTTCTTCAGCTTCGGCATTGGCGCTGACGTAGCATTTCGGACAGCCCATTTCGCCTTTTACCTCGATATAGAACTTGATCTTCGGTTCCGTACCCGACGGACGAACGGAAATCTTGGTGCCGTCTTCGGTGAAATACTGGAGCACGTTGGATGCTTCCGGCATATCCAAATCGGCAACCTTGCCCTGATCGGTAATTTTCAGAGTCTTATAATCCTTGATTACCTTCACGGGCGAACCACCGATTTCCTTCGGCGGGTTAGCACGGAAGTTATCCATCATAGCCTTAATCTCTTCGGCACCGCTCTTACCCGGTTTCACAACGTTCACGGTGGTTTCTTTGGAGAAGCCGTACTCTACGTAGATGTCCATCAGCACGTCGTACAGCGTCTTACCCTGGTCTTTGGCCCAAGCACAGATTTCGGCCAGCAGGGAGCAGGCGGAAACGGCATCTTTATCGCGGACAAAGTCTTCGGCCAGGAAGCCGTAGCTTTCTTCGCCGCCACCGATGTATTGCTGCTTGCCTTCGCTCAGACGAATCTCGCGGGCAATCCATTTGAAGCCGGTGTAGCAGTCGCGCATTTCGATCTTGTTCTTGTCTGCCACAGCCTTAATCAGCTCGGTAGTTACAATGGTCTTTACAATGAAGTCATTGGGTTGCATCTTGCCCATGGCAATGCGGTTCTTGATGATGTAGTACAGGAAGATCAGGCAAGTCTGGTTACCGTTGATAAGTACCCATTCGCCTTTGTCGTCCTTGCACGCCATACCTACGCGGTCGGCGTCGGGGTCGCTTGCCATTACGATGTCGGCATCGATCTTCTTTGCCAGTGCGATAGCCATAGAGAGGGCTTCGGCATTTTCGGGGTTCGGAGATACAACGGTCGGGAAGTTGCCATCCTTCACCATCTGTTCGGGCACGCAGTTGATGTTCTCAAAGCCCCATTCCTTCAGAGAATCCGGGATGAGCACACGGCCTGCACCATGAAGCGGCGTATAGACGATGCTGAGGTTCTTCTGGCGCTTGATGACTTCCGGGTCGATGGAGATGGAGTGCACCTTATCCAGATATACTTTATCGACTTCCTTGCCGATAATCTGAATCAAAGCGGGATTGCCGTTGAACTTGATGTCGGCAACGGTTACTTTATTCACTTCGTCGATGATAGCGGTATCGTGCGGGGCAAGTACCTGTGCGCCGTCGTCCCAATAAGCCTTGTAGCCGTTGTATTCTCTCGGGTTGTGGCTGGCAGTGATGTTGATACCGCTTTGGCAACCGAAGTGGCGGATAGCGAACGAAACCTCGGGAGTAGGACGAAGGTCGTCGAAGAGGTATACCTTGATGCCATTGGCAGAGAAAATGTCAGCGGATATTTTGGCAAACTTGTCGCTGTTGTTGCGGCAGTCGTAACCCACTACTACTGAAATCTGGTCTTTGCCGGCAAAGCATTTGTTCAGGTAATTGGACAAGCCCTGGGTAGCGGCACCTACCGTATAGATATTCATACGGTTGGTTCCGGCACCCATGATGCCGCGCAGACCGCCCGTTCCAAATTCCAAATCCTTATAGAAGCTGTCTATCAGTTCGGTTTTATCGGGATTTTCCAACATGCGTTTCACTTCAGCCTGAGTTTCGGCATCGTATGCCGGGGTAAGCCATTTTTCGGCTTTCTCAGTTACCTGCTTAATCAGTTCCTGATTTTCCATAAGATTGTTTCTATTTTAAAGGTTGATATAATCTATTTGTTAAGACACAAATGTAGGAGAATAAGTTCGAATATCCTAATTTTTTTCAACACAGATTACGCAGATTACACAGATTTTAGGAGAAGGATAGAGAACCTGTGTAACCTGCAAAGGGACTTATTCCGGCATTTTGTACCTGTCTCCCGTCTGCTTCACGTACTCTTCAAGGAATTCTTTCGGGTATCCGGGACGAACCACGCCTGCCGGCTGACCGATGGAATTGCGCTCAAACTTACCGTCTTTCATACGCTTCACCACACCGTCATTATATTTTACGACCAGGAATTCGCCGAGGCGTTTCCAGGTATCGAAAGTACTCTGAGCCGTCATGTTCGTATAGTTTGTAAGGAATGCTTTGGCTTTGGCAGGGTCCTTCTCCAGCAGTTTGGCAGCCGCTGCCTCTACGCCTTCCTGAGCTTCGTTGAAGGTAGTCTCCAGCTCGGTCTGAGTGGCACGTACGTCGCCAATCATCAGGTCGTAGCGGGGATAAACCATATTGGCAACCCAGTTGAAAATCCAGAAGGCAGAGTTCCAGGAGAAAGTGATGTAATCGGCACCATCCACGCGGGTATAGCATACGGGAACTTTGTCCGTGCAGCAATATACGGGCGTAAACACCGTCATGTTGGCATCATCCGTGCCGAACCACAACACACCGCCGATGGCATCGGGCAACTCCGAACGCATCTGCGCCACGAATACGAAACCGCTCTGCTGGGTGGAGATGGGACGTTCGTTGAAGTATTCCTGGTCGCCCACCTTGAAGGAAAGAGGAGACAGGCGGTAAGGAGTGTGATACGGGCCGGCGCCGAAATCCCGGCTGATGTCGAGGGGAGTTCCTTCGTAATGGTCGCGCATGGCGTTCTTGACGTCCTGCACGGAAATCTGGCGGCTGGGTTTCAGGAACAGCGGCATGGGAGTGTCCGTTTCACCTAATATATAAGGTAAGAATTCGTTGCCACGGTCGGTAAACATATTGAAGTAGCTCCATACGCGGGCTTCGCAGTAGCGGCGGGCACCGAAGTCGAGGGGTGCGTATGCATTGGCAAAGCTGAAGTCCTTGTTCACGCCGTTGAAATAGCCTTTCTCGCGGGCAAAGGAGACAACGTCGGGAGAGTACATACAGTTGTTCTTGTCGTTCATATCGAACTGATGGATGCGGCTTTGGTTGGCATGCGCCGAGATGCAGTCGTCGGGCACGCGGACAGCCACCCATACAGCGCCACGCACACCGGGGCCTTTGCCTATCATCTCCATAATCCATATTTCGTTGGGGTCGGCAATGGTGAAAGACTCGCCGCTGCTGTAATAGCCGTATTCCTGCACGAGGTCGGTCATTACCTTGATGGCTTCGCGGGCAGTGCGCGAGCGTTGCAGACCGAGGTATATCAGGCTGCCGTAGTCGATGATACCGGTAGAGTCCACCAGTTCGGGACGTCCGCCGAAGGTGGTTTCGCCAATGGTGAGCTGGAACTCGTTCATGTTGCCGATGACGTTGTACGTCTGGCGCGCCTGCTCTATCTGGCCCAGGTACTTGCCGGTGTCCCACTCGTGGACGTCAATCAGCGTGCCTTTCTTGTGCATGCCTGCGGGATAATGGTATAACTCGCCGAACAGCCCGTAGGAGTCGGCAGAATAAGATACGATGGTAGAACCGTCCGTAGAGGCATTCTTGCCTACGATAAGATTGGTACAAGCCAGGGCATTCGCCACGGCTGCTACCACGAATAAGACGGAAAGAGTCAGTCTTTTGCTTTTCATACTTCAGTTATTATTGTTGTTATTAATGTTTTTCATTTACCAGACAAATTCAAATTGCTCGGTAGTACGGTTGCCGCAACCATCCGTTACGGTCATTTCCAGTACGTGCTTGCCGCCCTTCTCCACATGCCGGGGGTCGAGCTCGCAAACCAGGTCGCCGCTGATGGAATTCGGCTTGCCAAACAAGGCGTACTTTCCGTCAATCGTGCCGCGATAGGTGTCAATGCCTGTCTCTTTATCCTTGACTTTGAATACAATGCGTCCCGTACGTCCCCATTGCGCCTTGTTCACTGGGGTTATCTGAGGCGGAACGGTATCGACAGCCACCGTATACGTCCCCAACTCGCGGATGCGAACCTTCATGCAGCCATCCTCGAACTTGCCGCCCACACTGTACTTGCTGCCGCGGGCAGTGACGCCGGCTACGTAATACTTCGTCATATCTTCCACCGGACGGCGACGCAGGCCGATGCGCAAGTCGCAAGCGCCGTGCATAGGAATGCGGGTGTCATTCAGTTGATAGGTAAAAGCGATATCGCCGCTATCGGCGCGGACGGCATAGTTCAGCCAGGCATTATCATAGAGCATGCCTTTGGGAACGACCAGTTCCAAGCCCGGTTCTTGCAGGTAGTTCACCCTGTCCCACTTGAAGGCGTATTTCTCGCGATGCTCCACCGGTGGGATATCCGCCTTCCTGCCTTGCACCGTAAAGCGCACTTTGGACGTATTGCCCAGCGCGTCGCTCAGCGTATAGACAAACTGATAAGGACGTTCTTCGTTGATCTCCACCAGCCCACGGTTACCGTTGGATGCATGCAGCATACGCAGGCGGTTGCCCGGTTCGATGAAGGACTTCATATACTGCCCGTACGTCCACGAGTTGATATAGCGGTTTTCTTCGTACGCGAAGCGGTCTACCACACTGCGGAAAACCTCTTCGCCATCCACCTCGAGGATAACGGTTTTTACACCATACTTATTGTGCACCCCGTCCATATAGTCGTAGGCACGGATGCCGGCTCCTATCAATCCCCAGGCGGTGATAGGCTGCAAGGGACGCGCCGGAAAGCTCTGGCGGGACGGCTTGCCCTCTACCACTCCTTTGCCCGGCTGGGGAAACAGCATGATGCCTTCGGCACGCGGGGCGGTGGTATCTTTCACCTTCTTCATAAAGAAAGGCAACGGGTCTATGTACTCTTCCGTCTCCGTTTCCAGCACATCCAGGTGCAGGTGCGGGCCGAAAGAGTAGCCGGTATTTCCGCTCAGGGCGATGACCTGCCCCGCTTTCACGGGATATTCATCGGGAGTGGGTACGATCTCCACTTCCCAGCTTTCCTTTTCGTACTGCAAGGCTTCCACCCTGCGGGCGATATCGCCCACAAAGGCGCTGAGATGCCTGTTTATCGTAGAGTAACCGTTATCATAAGCCACATCGAGCACATAGCCCGAACCGTGAGTGACGCGGATGCGGGAGATATGCCCGTCCGCCAGGGCACGCACCTGCTTGCCGATGGTGCCGCCGGTCTTGAAGTCCAGTCCGCCATGAAAGTGATTGGCACGTATCTCGCCGAAGTTGCCCGAAAAAGTGATGGGAAAATCAAAAGGTGGGGTAAAAGTGGCTGTCTCCTGTGCCCGCGCTCCCCCCGCCACAAATAAAAGAGACAAAACAAAAGGCTTTATATATCGTTTCATCGCAATAGCTTCTTTCTTAATTTAACGCAGGCAAAGATAAAAATAATCCCAATCTTTGCCATACAAAAGAAGGAATAAAACTGGAAGAGGTTTGCTCCATTCCACTCCTTACGGAGCAAATAAGTAGCAAATAGAAAGGGGCGCACCCATTTTCTGCTGAAAAACATGGAGAGGATGATAACAATGTGTTCTCCATTTTTGTATCTTTCGCCAAGTTTAACCCCCTAAATAATAAGGTTATGATTATCGGAGTACCTAAAGAAATCAAAAACAATGAGAACCGTGTGTGAATGACCCCTGCCGGAGTAGCCGAGTTGGTGAAACGTGGTCATACAGTGTATGTGCAAGCTACAGCAGGTGCAAACAGCGGATTCTCGGACGATGACTACATCGCCGTAGGTGCACGGACGTTACCCACCATCGAAGCTACGTATGCCGCAGCCGATATGATTGTCAAGGTAAAGGAGCCCATCGCACCGGAGTACAAACTGATTAAAAAGGGACAAGTGGTATTTACGTACTTCCACTTCGCAGCCGATAAATTATTAACCGAAGCCATGATCGAAAGCAGTGCTATCTGTATCGCCTACGAAACGGTAGAAAAAGAAGACCGCTCCCTGCCCCTGCTCACCCCGATGAGCGAAGTGGCCGGACGCATGGCAACGCAAGAAGCTGCCCGTTTCCTGGAGAAACCGCAAGGCGGAAAAGGAAAGTTGATGGGCGGCGTACCGGGCGTACGTCCTGCACGGGTACTGATTCTCGGCGGCGGCATCGTAGGAACCAATGCCGCGCAGATAGCTGCCGGAATGGGTGCCGAGGTGATGATTACGGACATCAGTCTCCCCCGCCTGCGCTACCTCAGTGAAGTGCTGCCCAAGAACGTAAAGACGCTCTACTCTTCTACGCACAACATTAAGATGGAATTGCCTACGATAGACGTTGTGATAGGTTCCGTCCTTATCCCCGGTGATAAAGCGCCCCATCTTATCACCAAAGAGATGCTGAAAATGATGAAACCGGGAACTGTGCTTGTGGATGTAGCCATAGACCAGGGCGGTTGCTTTGAAACGTCCCACCCCACAACGCACAGCGAGCCGACGTATGTAATGGACGGCATCGTGCATTATGCGGTTGCCAACATTCCGGGTGCCGTACCTTTTACCTCGACTATGGCACTGACCAATGCTACGCTGCCCTATACCGTGGCCCTGGCAAGCAAAGGATGGCGACAGGCGTGCAAGGACGATCCGGCATTAGCATTGGGATTGAATGTGGTAGAAGGCAAGGTTACGTACAAAGCCGTGGCAGATGTGTTCGGGCTGAAGTATGAGCCAATAGAATTATAGGTTTCGAAATAGTAAGAGGCCTCTCTTACAGCCAAAGGCTGTCTCAAATATAGATTAAGCATCGTTCTGAACAACAGAACAGGAATGATAGCAAAATCTGTTTTGAGGCAGCCTTTATTATTGCTTGAAACAGCTAATCATCAAATAAAAAATCCTTTCTCCGGGCATGTGCCCAATAGATGGCTCCTATCGTGATGCAGAGGTTAAGAATAAACGGGAACTCTTTGGAGCCGGTATGAAACAACGACTGAAAGAAATCGGTAATGAACGGGGATAGCAGGATGGCGAGATAGTTCATCACCATGACGAAAGCAAGCGCCAGGGTGGTTTTGGCAGGTACGGCGGTATCTACCGTTTTATCATAAATCAATGGCTGGATGACACCGTAACCCAGACCTACCAGGATACAGCCGGGTATAATGAGCCATTCTTTGGGCGAAATCCATATCAGCAGCAAACCTGCGGCAATAGACAAAAGACTATAGAACTTTGTGTCACGACCTAAGAAGCGGACGATATGTCCCAGGAAGAAACCGGGTGCCATGATGGCAAGGAAGAAGAGTGAAATCATCAGGCCGGAATTTCCGCTGGAAAAGTGGTGTGCTTCCATCAGGAAAGGCAGGTTGAAGGTAACGACAAGGACGACATAAGTAATCAATCCGTAAAACATCATCAGTTGAAGAAGATGGCGGACGTGAATACCGTATTTACCGGGAATGGCAGGGGCCGATCCGGCAGCAGAAGCGGCAGTTGCCTGTGCGTCCGCAGGGGAAGGCTGGCTATCACTGTTCTTCAGATAGATACAAAGTGCGAGTGATACCAGCGGCAACAGATAGACAATGAACGGTAGGTGCCAGTTGACCTCTGCCAGATAGCCCGTCACTGCGGTTGCCACCACCAGCGTAACGTTGGTGATGGCGGAACTATAACCGAACTGCTTTACCCGGTAGGTACCCGTGAAGTAACGGGAGATTAAGCCGGTAGACAGCGGAATTATCAGTCCCGAACCGATGCCGAGCAGTGCGCTGACCGCCATCAGTTGCCACATCTTCGAGGAAAACAAGTAGAGCAGTCCGCTTGCGGCAAACATCCAAAGTCCGACGCGCAGCAGACGGATAAAGTCGCGCTTCTCCGCCAACTTGCCGGCCAGCAATACAAAAGGAATTATCAACAGCGAAGGCAGGGAAGTAAGCATCTGTATATCCAGTTCCGTAGCCTTGGGGAAGATGGTAGAGAGTTGCCCGAGGATGGGCGAAACCGCCAATCCCGGCAACGAGGTCAATGCAGAGATAGACCAGATGGCCACGAGCGTAATAAGAGGGATAGTGCCCTGTCCGGTATTAATCTTCATAACGGGTATTCTTTAGAGTTATGCCGAAGAAAACAAACAGGGAGAAGGAATGTTCGTCAGAACAAATCGGGATGTGTACCGGTATTAAGGAATAGTAATGTCAGTTCTTTATCATCTTGTTGCCATATTAAGAGCCAATCCGGCTTAATATGACATTCCCAACATCCGGAATACTGCCCCGATAGAATATGAGCTTTATATTCTGCCGGTAGAGAACCGGTTTCTTGCAAGAGAGTGATGGCACGGTGCAAAAGTTCGAGGTTGTATCCTCGCTTTTGGCAACGTTTCAGGTCTTTCTTAAACTGACCTGTATAGGCTAATGTATATGTTGCCATCAGCCTAAAATCTGTTTGAACATATCATCCGCATTTTTGGCTTTGTATACACGCCCGGCTTTCACATCGTCCAATGCTTTCTCTATTCCTGTTTTTCTGTCAGAAATAGTCCAACCCATCTTCTTTGCCAGCTCCTTAAATAACTTCAAGTCAGCCTTCGGCAATTCAAACATAATGGTTTCCATTGTTGTATCCATAATCAAATCTCCTTTCATTATACAAATGTACTGCATTTCATGCAATAAACAAGACGAAATCTGAAATTGTTTCATTGCTTTCTTGTTCTCCGTCAACTCCCCTCTACGCTCTTCTGCGTCAACTTTAATAAACGCCAAAATATGTAAATCGTCGGAACTTTCCTTCGCGAACGCCGTTCTTGTGGGAAATTCGACGGGGAAACGCCCCGCCGCCTAAACCTTTAAAAACTTATTGTTATATGGAAGATTTGAATTTCAGAAAAGGAGATGCAAAAACTGACGTATTCGGTTCGAACCGTATGTTGCAACCTTCACCGGTAGAGAAGATCCCCGACGGACCTACCACACCGGAGATAGCTTACCAGATGGTAAAAGATGAGACTTTCGCCCAGACACAGCCTCGCCTGAACCTGGCTACGTTCGTTACTACTTATATGGACGACTATGCCACTAAGCTGATGAACGAAGCCATCAACATCAACTACATCGACGAGACGGAATATCCGCGCATCGCCGTAATGAACGGTAAATGTATCAACATCGTTGCCAACCTGTGGAACTCTCCCGAAAAGGATACCTGGAAGACAGGCGCACTCGCCATCGGTTCTTCGGAAGCCTGTATGCTGGGTGGTGTAGCCGCATGGCTGCGTTGGCGCAAGAAACGCCAGGCAGAAGGCAAACCGTTTGACAAACCGAACTTCGTTATCTCTACCGGTTTCCAGGTGGTATGGGAAAAGTTCGCCCAACTGTGGCAAATCGAGATGCGTGAAGTGCCCT
>OGZX01003304.1_pt1 | contig 11232 bp, 7 predicted proteins | sample 1576881 | NCBI WGS metagenome assembly OGZX01 (sample SAMEA3541542, study PRJEB24748) | human gut metagenome | biome: human gut; feature: human-associated habitat; material: faeces | place: China | collected 2012
GGGCCGGGACATCAACATCGTCAAGACACCGGAGATGCTGGCACAGATGCATCGTGCCTACGACATCCGCCTCCATCCCCGCGCCTACTTCTCCCCGTCGGCTCTGAACGCCTACCTGGATTGCCGTTTGAAGTTCTACTACCGCTACGTTGCGGGGCTGAAAGCACCCGAGGAAGTCAGTGCCGAGATAGATTCCGCCCTGTTCGGAACCATCTTCCACCGTGCCGCCGAACTGGTGTATCACGACCTCACTGCCCACGGAAAAGAAATACGCCGCGAAGACCTGGAGCAACTGTTGAAGAACGACGTCCGTCTTCAAGCCTATGTGGACAGTGCTTTCAAGGAAAAACTCTTCCACCTGCCGGCAACGGAGCAACCGGAGTACAACGGCACGCAGCTCATCCACTCCAAAGTCATCGCCTCCTACCTGCGCCAGTTGCTGCGCAACGACCTGCAATACGCCCCCTTCTGCATGGAAGGCATGGAGCAGGAAGTAAGGGAAGTGATGGAAATCTCCACCCCGCAAGGCGCCCTTACCCTGCAGATAGGCGGTACCATAGACCGCCTGGACAGCAAAGGAGATACCCTGCGCATCGTAGACTACAAAACCGGTGGCACGCCCAAGACGCCCGAAAGCATCGAGCAGCTCTTCACCCCTGCCGACAACCGTCCCAGCTACATCTTCCAGACCTTCCTCTATGCCGCCATCATGTGCCGCCGGCAACCGTTGAAGGTAGCCCCTTCCCTGCTCTACATCCACCGGGCAGCTTCCGAAAGCTACTCCCCGGTCATCGAGATGGGAGCGCCACGACAAGCCAAAATGCCGGTCAACAACTTCGCCTTCTACGAAGACGAGTTCCGCGAACGCCTGCAAGGACTGCTGCAAGAGATTTACAGCGAAGAAGAGACTTTCAGCCAGACGGAAGATACCAGAAAGTGCGAGTACTGCGATTTCCGAAGCCTGTGCAAGAGATAGCGATGCTTTCATTGTTTCATTCATTAGTCAATAGGCGGCAAAGATAGGGTACAGGTCAAAGGAATACAAATATCCGGTTACGATTGGCTGAAAATGAGCAATTTTGTTACAACCGGACAAGGGCTTTAAGTCCGTATTTTTTACGACCATATCTTCAGCCCTATTTGCTATCGTCTGTATCGCCCTGTTCATAGGAGATACAGAAGGTGGCGGAAAATGCGTTCGACCACATGTTCCGCCACCATATAATAATATATATAAAATAACTAATGCATTAAAATGCATTATATCTTCCCGTACTTTTTGGGAACAGCGAGATAGGGATTTTTCTCGATGCCGTCTTTTACGTGGGAAGGTAGCCCCCAAAAGTATACGATGTATAAGCCGCAAAACGTTCCGTGACGCTTTTACAAAACAAATTGTGAGTGTTTTGCAGTAGTTAACACAAAACGAATTGCGGATTTTTATTTGTTTTTCTCACCTCTTTAAACACCAATCAAAAGCTATTTAAAACTTCTCTAAACAATATGCTTTTAGTATCTTTGTATAGAAATTAGGGGCTATACATTTAGTTCAAATCTTTATTAATTGTTACATTTGCAAATTATAGATAGTTTTAAAGTTGTAGAGTAGAATATTTATTCATGCCTCTCACCTTTTTAAGAACTGTTTATAAAATATTATTAAAGACTATTATTATGACACATTATGTTAAAGAGATATATGATTTTTTTGCAGAAAATATCGCATCAAAGGATAAAAAAGTCACACTACTGGATTTCTTAAGAACGATTCCTGGATTTGTATCCAAAACATCAGATAACTCTAGTTGTGAGATTTTCAATATGGGGATAGCAAACAAAATTTCTTCTTTATGTAAGAAAATGGTATCACAAGACATGCTATTAATACCCATTAAGACAAATCAAATCATATGCCTAAATGACGAATACATATCTGTACATGAAAATAATTCAAGCAACCCTAAAGAACTTATAGACGACCTTAAGTATGGTGCTTATGATTTTAAATATCAAGGATTTGTCTACACACGAAACTGGTTTGAACATTCTGTCTTGCCGATAAGTGGCATCAACGCAGAAGGGGATGAAGATATGGGAACTACCTATTATATAGGTAATAACATGTTTGTAACTGCGGCTCATTGTATTAATGGACTAGAACGATTTAATCTTTTATTAAACGATACGACACCAATTAGGCTTCGTGAAGTATGGTTCGCTGCTGGAGAGGATTCTAACGATTATGATTTGGCAGTTATAATAGCGGATGAACCTATTAAAGTACCTGCTTTTATGCTTGATAAGCCTTCTGTTTTGGACCCTGTACTTGTTATAGGATATCCTCCAATACCTGGTATGTTTCCTATACAAACGTCAGAAACAGCCTCAGTTGGAGCTTATATAAAGTCTGATCAGAAAGCAGCGGTTGGTCAAGTTGTTACACCTGTAAAAAGCTATTTATCTAAACTTGATTTCTTTATTATCAATGCAAGAGTGAAGGGTGGCAACAGTGGTGGTCCTGTCATCAATGAATATGGGAAAGTCATAGGAACAGTAGTACAAATTCCGTTTGATAACCAAGGAGGTTCAGGAGGTGGTCGTTATGACATTATGGGCTATGGTGTATGTTTGCCTTCAAAATACATCAATAATTTAATTGATAATCATGACACAAAATCATTGGTTGTAAAGGATGAATATTACAGTATAGAGCATGACTGGAAAAAGTAGAGGGTATCTCTCCCCCCTTATAAATAGAGAATGACCCTCGTTACTTCAATTTTCGGTGGCAAGGATGGCCTGAAAGGAGAGTCGTAACATATTTATTCTCAAAACTTAGGTATCGGCATCCGTGACAGCTTAAAAATTAATCAAGTAAGAATATCCAATATTTGGAATCCCAGTGCCCATTTCTCTATTCATTACTGTGGCGATTATAAATTAAACTTATTACTTTGTTATCTCTACACCGGTACGCACCTTCTCCACTTCTTGCCGCAGTCCATCAGGAAAATCGCAATCCGGAATCTGAGCTGTTACCTCACAATACAGTTGACCTGTACCTAATTTCTGCGAATCTATGCAAGCTACGTAGTTATCTGCATCTATACGTATCATATCCTTCTTCTCCAATTTTATAACACGGTTGCTATATACATAAAATCGGCAGGAGAAGTCGTAGTCATCCATGTGGTAGCCACCTATTAGCTCCACATGGACATTTATCTTAAATTCTGTACCAATACTGCTCATATCAATATAATTTTCATTATTACCATTCCTATGATAACTCCCATCGAAAATGCCGCCACGGAGATTTCAGCTACATGTTCCGTTGTAAATTTCATATCCATTCTATAAAACTGTTATTTTACAATATCCATTACCACTGTGTCCGGTTTCATTTCCGCCGCTTGGAGAGGGGAAAGAGGTTGCACCGTCTTTGGTAGAGCCACTATCCAATTCCAAGCCTGTATATCCTGAAGGTCGGTAAGAGGCATTGGTTGGCGTATTGACAAAGCCACTACCACCACCCGAAGAATTGATCTGACCCGTAGAGCTGTCAGAGTATGAGGAGCCACCGCCGTACCAACCGCCACCGCCTGCACCTGATGCATAACGGTAATTGGTAATATCTTGATTCTTACCCTTACCGAACTCACCGCCGCCACTGTTCTGCGTACCCGGCGAGGTCCCTCTACCGGATGTTCCGCCGCCCTGTTGGGAAGCATTGGAAGAGCCGGATGAGGTATCTGTAGAAGATGTAGTATCCGTCTTTTGCTTCTGAAGATCACAGCCGACACCGCTTGTCCAAGCGGTGTAGAAGATTACAATGTTCATTGTATCAGCTCCAGAAGGAGCTGTGCCGGAAGTACCCCCGCCGGAAAGATACTTGCCGCCGCCCCAGAATTCAATGCTATATTTGTACGGGGAGGGAGAAACATTGATCACTCGATAAGTTTCCCCGGCAGAGACGGAGCGGCTGAAAGATTTATATACCAGACTGCCTGAAGCCTGATCAGCAACACCGCCACTGAAACTGTATACATTCTCCCATGATGTGGTAGTTGTAGTTGTTGTAACTTCAGTATATCTCGCGCTGCCACCGGCACCGCCACCAGCAACAATACAACGAGACAGCAATGAGGCAGCAGACCGGTTGTTGCGTTTGCTGCTATATGACATATCCGATGTCATTGTAGCAATATCCGTAGCTCCACCACCGCAAGCAGGATAAGACCGCCCGTATGTATTACCGCTGTTGTATGACGAACTGCCTGTACTTCCGCCACCACCGTTCCAGCCGCCATTACCGGAAGACGCTCCCTTGCCACCGACAAATACATAGAAAGTGGTAGTCTCAGCTAACGTTATCTCTCCCTCTGAATACCCGCCCTTAGAGCCGGTACCAGAATAAGAGCTACTATTCCCTCCCTGAGCGCCCCAACACTGTAACTTATATCTTCCAGGTGGTAGGGTGACTTCCTGCACAGCCCCAGTGTAGTCGAAATTGAATACTGTGCCAGCAGGGTATCTCTTTCCATGCAAAGTAATAGTCTTGATTGCCGACTCGCCACCGCATACCGCACGAACTTTGATAGTCTTGTTCTCAAAACTATCATTAACCTTAATCAACTGGAAGCCGACGGGCTGATTTATGCCCGCCCCTCCAGACTGCGGAGTAAGAGCTAACCAGTCAATGTTCATCAGATAACCTCCTCTATATACCAATCGGCGTTTGCCGTCAGGTTATTCTCCTTAATAGTATTCAAGTCTTCATTGGTAAATGACAACGTGTCACTCTCCCAAGAAATAGAGTAATCCTCTCCTGCTACCTGCTTGATAGCTAACGTGCCGATTACACTACTCGTAATATTCGATTTAAACTTGATGGATGCTTCACGTGCCGATGCGCCGACAGCCTGTGCATCTACGCTAATGGTCAGGTCTTCGGTTGATGCCGTACCCGATTCTCTTGACAGATGGATCCATGATGTCTCGACATCACCCTGCACTTCTGCCGAGTAGGCAATGTTGGAGTTAATAGATACCGTCTGAGCACCTCCCTCTTTTGCAAAATCAGTTAGCGTAGCCGGTGTCACCGTAAATGACACATCCGCATCAGAAGATGACTGGATGATATTGTGCGTACCTCCAACTTGCCACTCCGTACCGTCCCAATACTCCACTTGCACCGGTATAGTAACAGCCCCACTCGTATTGTTGGCAAGGAACTGCAACTTGATGGCGACAGCTCCTTCTACCTGCTCACCGAACCCGGAAGAGAAGATACCAACATTTTCAGACACTGTATAGCCTGTATTTGTCACAAGGGTAATTTCTTTGCCCGAAGAAGTTACACGGAATTTTTCTGCGTTACTTTTGCCATTGATAGTAGCCGTTGTCACACTGTATGCAATTTCCGTTTGCGATGTATTCAGTTGCAGAAACGGCGTGAGAGCTTCCACTTCCAACTTTTCGATAGCACTCTCATTTGCGCCAAGCGAAGTAATGCTTGCGCGTACAAGTTTCTGATACTTATTTCTACCTGTGTGCTTTTCGGTCAACTTGTGCCCGATTGCCACTGTCCCGGCATTTCCGCTTTGGGGACTAATTTCAAACTTTCCAATCTTTAGTGATCCCATAATTATTTATTTTAAATTCTACAATAATTCTTCTATTTCTACCTCAGCCAACGACCAGTCGCCTGTTGCAGTCAGATGATTATATTTGACTACTCCTATTTCACTATTCAGCCACGACAGATATTCGTTAGACCATAATATTTTCATGTTACTTCCGACCGAACACACCAATCCGCAAGAAACTTCCAACCCATTCCCTACGCGTTTGACGTCTGCCTTAAGGCCCTCACCGATCCTCTCCGTATGTACATTCAGGCATCCCATAAGCTATACTTCTTTGCCGGTAGAATCCACCCACTTGGTACCAGTCCACCATATCGGCTTCCAAAGGGTTGTATCAAAATACTGGAACCCCGGTAATATATTCTTTACCGGCCTTGAATCTATCTTACCTGATCTACACATATCCGATCCATTCTCTATCCAGTCAAGATTATAATACTTGCTCACCTGGAGTGCGGCAGTGTTATGACTAATACCTTTAGGAAATTTCATATCCCTGAAAAGAACAGAATATGATTTAGTAGATGGAATATATCCCAAATCAAAGAGAGTGTCTATTGAAGTCCCGTCAGCATATACCTTATCCGGGTTGACAGAGCAACCATCCAGTACGACATCATAAGGATTGAGTTGACCGACAATACTGGCATTGCCGATGATCAACATCTTATCCCTTGTTGATTTTAAGATGGTCTTCCTTATTGTAAGCGGACTGGATGCGTTGGAATTCTTGATTACCAACGCATTAGAATTGACATTGACAACGCAGTCGAAAATCTCCGATATATATTCTGTGACATTGATATTGCTTTTCACATCAATATCACACTTGTGTAATTTAGTTATGCATTCTCCGGCGCCCTTTATTTGGGAAGTCAATCTGTAGCAGTTGCTCACACCATCCACGGATATGTTACAATTCTGGAAAAGAAGTTTATTCTGTAAGTCAATGCCTGCGGAAGAAGTTGCCACCTTGCCGATCCTTACTATAGAGTAATTGTTACTCTTACAATCGTCTCCATTAATGTCTATGTGACAGCCCGTGAAAGTAGTATCACAAGGAAGATTGTCTTCAATAATATTGATAAGTCCATCAATGCGGCAATTATCAAAATCAACGATAGAACTTCTAAGAGATATATTTGATTTGACGTTTACATTTTTAAAGATTATTCTATTGCCATTTCCTCTGGTCAGGATGCTGTCTACTGACACACCGTCAATCACAATTCCTTTGGTGCGGGCACTATTGACAGGATAGACACATAGTGAGTTGTAGCGGTTTCCCAGCAAGTTGCAGTTGGATATCTGCACGTCTTCCACATAATTGTCCTTATGCCACGGCTCAATATCAATACCTGCACCTGGAAAACAGCCGACAGTAATCATGCCGTTACCGGAGCACTGGGTGTCGCTTATCAGGATGTCCTTGCCACCTTCCAACGCGATACCTAATCTTCTGTTGTTGTTACAGATACAACGGCTTATGCGTACGTGCTCCGGTACAGTTTCCTCTACTCCGGCACTACCTGTTTGGACATTAATACCATCCCCCATAAACTCATAGATACTGCATTGCACCACAGAGATGTTTTTTCCACCGTTAACACGGATTCCGTGCCCCACAGCTATGTCTACATTGTTGGCATTCTGATTGGATTTCGCATCCCCGTAAAGGATAATTCCCTTGAACTCAATATTTTCATCTCCTTGGTTCGTCTCAAAGATTGAATTCGTCGAGGACAGGTTAGAGGATATGAGATATATGATACCACCCTCTATACGTGTGTTGGATGGCAGGGATATATGAGGCATGCTGGCTGTCAGTTTCACGCCTATTCGACCTTCGATGTGTATGACATTTGTGCGGTCGGCATGGGCAAGCCGGATAGCATTCATGAGGCAGGCCAAATTATCGGTAGAGGACAACTCAAACCATGACAGATATATTTCCGCGATGTCGAAGGTACCTGATATGCTAACATTTCTAAAGATGTTATTGGACACAGAGCGTATGCGGGTATTGTTTCCTTTTATCGTTCCATTTTTAAAACTTCCTCCCTGGAAGTCCAGCGTACATCCTTCAGGAATAGTGAGTGTTTCCCCATTTAGATCATAATCATACTGGACAATGAACCTCGTATTAATCCCAATAGACGGAATCATCGTGCTGTCGAGTACGTTCTTTCCACCCACAATATTCTTTCGCAAGTACACACGGCCAAGTCCACTGAAAGAAGCTGCATTGTACGCTTTGTTATTGAACTTCAACACACCCTTCCCCTCAATGTCATCTACCGATACAAGGTCTTCATCGTCCGGGTGATTCACAATATCCCCGATGTATTCATTATGAACTTCGGTCAAATACTGCTCAGTGACATGCTTCTCGGTAACTTCCATTCCATAGCCACCACCTGTCTTGCCAGTAGCCGTCCACACACCATCAGTAGTACATTGGTAGATTTCGCCGGGGATAGTATCTCCAACGATAGCCCAATCACCCACCTTTGGGGAAGGAATGGCGCTGCGCAGTGCAGCGGCAGACGGGTACAGTTTGCTGTTATAAGCCGCGTATTTTAGCTTGTCAACTTCAAGGCCAACCTTCGAGAAGTTCTCATTCAGGCGGGAAGATGAGCTTCCCCAGTTGCCGGTATTCTTGATTGTATTTAAGTCCATAAGCTATTTATTCATTTGAATATGTTTTTGTTATCACTCCATTTTTCGAGAAAACCAATCCAAGCGGGCCGAGTGTATAATCGTAGATATTACTGTTTTGGGATGAATAACCCATAAGTGCTGTAGCTGTTATATCCATTCTACCAATTATGTCTTTGCCCGAATATCGGGACAGTGTCAGTTTGGGATAATAATTCGTTGTTCCAGCCCATTCTTCCTCAAGGAAATTTATTTTCCCAACTTCTAAATTATCCTGATTATACATTTTGATAGAGTTGTCTTCCGGGTCAATCTCTATACGAGTCCCATTAACGGATGTGGTTACTTTTCCCTCTATTATAGGGTTTCCGTCAGTTCCCCAGCGTATCTTCCCACCTGCGAAGCTCACACTGCCATCCTCGTTCATCTTGTTGAATCCGTTTGCCTGTTCAACCTCGCCCATGAATTTTCCACCAAGCGCATAAACAATCCCCCGGAAAACGGCATCATTCAAAATTGCGCGTCCCCCGTGTGTGATGACCACATTAGCCATGGATGCAAGTTCTTCCTTCGTAGGCTGGTAGCTCGGATTATTCTTGAACATCATCACGGTACGGATAGCCTGTTCAAAAGTTCCGCCGCCCCACGTATATACATCATCATCATCGTTATAGATACCACTTATGCCAGCCGTAACCTTCTGCATCTTGCCATCCTTGTAATTGCCAAGCTGGATCATGTTGGCGAGGATAAGACCGCCGATAAAATCAACGGAGCCATTCTTCAGTACGTCATAGATGTAACTCAACGACTGAAATTCGGCCATACTCTTATCGTTGTCAAGAGGTGACGGCTTCCAATCGGTGGCTATCGTACCCCGCTCTAACTGAACGTCACAAACGGTTGCGGTACCACTGAGCATGAATACACCTGCACCTGAGAAGGTAAAGCTGTGCTTGTAACGCTGGTATTCGGATGTGAGAGGCTGAACCACGCTGAAATCACCGCACGACACAGCAACCGAGTCACCCTTTGCTTTATATGATATAACATACAATTCTTGATTTATCAATGAAACTACTTGTGACAGGCTGCCCAATACAGCAGAACGCCCGGATACTGCCGTTGCATCTTCCTGAACCGTAGCAATGCCCGTCCAAAACTCCAATGCCTTGCTGTACAGTTCGGAATCGGCAGTCAGTTCCGTATCAGGAGACAGTTCTTCACTTTCGTAATCACCTGTAAATCCACTGTTGCGAAGCAGGTTCACCGTACCCATCTGCTGCGCTTTCTGGATGAAGCCGGGGAGATCGGACAGATTGGCTGCACCGGTAGACCCCGGCTCAATATGGGTTTTCCCAGTGAATTCATTATCACCCGGCTTTAGCTGTGTTTCCGGTTTCGGAAGGTGGAAGGAATTAATGCCTACATATTGGCGATAATACGGTGCACCTTCGCCAGCACCGGCGTCAATCACCGCTACCTGACGGCTTGCATCATCGGTACCTCGATAACCCAATTGCACAATGTCGTCAAAAGCTTTCGGAGCATCAGAGGCAAGCGCTGCAACAGCTTTAGAAAGGTCTATGTAGTCATCACCAACAGCAGTGACGAGCCGCCAAAAGAAATGATTCCCAATGGTTCCGTCAGCCTGTTTTTCCAAATTGAAAGTCTGAACATACGCCTGGTCATTCACTTTGAATTGGTTGTATATCACCTGTCCATCCTCGTCGGTTGTGTTCATGTAGCACCGGTAGACATCTTCCAATTCCTCGACCCTGATGCACTTCATGGCCGCGGATGTTTTGACTTGAGCACCACCGATGTGGAATACTTTCTGAATTTCAACGTCCTTAGCCGTGAACTTCATCCGCACATCCAAATAGTCTGTTTCGATGTGCCAGTTTCCGTCCTTATCCTGATAGATGCCCACGCCCGTACTGCCTTGCTTAAACTCACCAGCTTCAAGACCGGCAAGGAACCTTATAAGGTATTTCGTCTCATCCGGGTACTTCTTGCTCAGGAATTCAGCTCGCGAGCGCAACGCAGAGAACACATTATAGTTACTTGGTTCCTTGATGTCCCAGGTTTTCAGTACCTCAAGAATGGTTTGTTCCAATTGCTTGTCTACGACATACTGTAGTTGGGTGATGCTACTGTCTACCTGCGATTTCCATCCCTTTCCCACCTGGTCGGTACACTCAATTGTCGCGATACTCAAATTGTCCAGCTTCCGCACTACTTTCGTCATGCGCGTGTCCCGATAACCGCCACCCGCAGAGAAATACTTATCGCTCAGCAACCGTACGCGCTGCCCAGGCAGCAGAGGTACGGACTGCCGGTCGATGTAGATATAATCCGTATCACCCCCGTACTTACTCACGTCATCGCTGTACTGCGCCAGATAATCATCCACCGCAGCCTTGTAATCCTTTTCTGCCTGTATCTCATACTCTTCAGGCATGCGGAAGTTCCAGGGAATATACTTGTTACCGATTGCAGGTACCAGGTGCCCGCCCGGTATCTGTGTCTCGTCGTCCGGGTAGGTATTGATGATTTCCCACTCGCCGGTCTCGGTCTTGTAATTTGCCTCGAAGTCGCGTCCGGCAAGGTCGCCTGTCTGGAAAGAGACATGCTTCACCAACCCGGCGATCTCGTTGGCACAAGGGTCGAAGTCCATGCCACTGTCCTTGAAGTAATAGACGGTGAAAGGCTTCCCGTCCTCTCCGGTTTGCTCTTCTGAGCGAACCTCAGTAATAGTACCGGTATAGTGCGGAAAGATTTCAGCGAAAGCCGCCTCTTCCACATATTCATATAGCCCGTACTGGGTATTCCGGTCTACATAGGTGGACCTGTCAGGCAGTTGCAAACGGGTAAAACCGTAGCGGCTGCGGTCAATGTTTTTTGTGGATCCCAACGGAATAAG
>OGZX01003305.1_pt1 | contig 11228 bp, 10 predicted proteins | sample 1576881 | NCBI WGS metagenome assembly OGZX01 (sample SAMEA3541542, study PRJEB24748) | human gut metagenome | biome: human gut; feature: human-associated habitat; material: faeces | place: China | collected 2012
CGTAATACCCCTTCTAGGGGTTGTTCAAACCACTAGTTTACTAGTGGTTTTGATTTTCAATGGGAAACTTTTGACAGCAAAACAACAGTTTCTACATGCACCGTATGAGGGAACATATCCACCACCTGTACCTTTTCGATGGTATAGCCTTTGGGGCAGAGATATGCCAAATCCCTTGCCAATGTGGCAGAATCACAGGATACATAAACCACTTTTTTTGGAGAAATGGCAGCAATGGTATCCAGCAGGACACTGTCACAGCCTTTCCGAGGAGGGTCTACCACTACCACATCAGCAGTGATGCCTTTTTCCTCATAAAGTCTGGGAATCACATCTTCTGCGGCACCAACGGCAAAATCTGCGTTGTTCATGCTGTTAAGAGTAGCATTTCTTTTGGCGTCAGCAATGGCTTCCGGTACGATTTCCACGCCAAAAACATGTTTTGCTTTCTGGGCAAAGAACAGGGAAATGGTGCCGATGCCACAGTACAAATCCAGTACTGTTTCGTTTCCTTCCAGTTCCGCAAAATCCAGAGCCGTCTGGTAAAGCACCTGTGTCTGCAAAGGATTTACCTGATAGAAGGACAGGGGAGAAATTTCAAACTGTACATCTCCGATGTAGTCGCGAATGGTTTCTTTACCCCAAAGGACATGGACTTCTGTTCCTAAGATTACATTGGTCTGGTCTGTATTTACATTTAATACGATGGAAGTCATGCCTTCGATTTCCCGCAGGCGTTCTACCAATACATCGCAATGGGGCAGTTTTCTGCCGTTTACCACCAGACAAACCATAATTTCTCCTGTGCGTCTGCCCATACGAGTCAGGATATGACGTACCAGACCGCGATGGATGGTTTCATCATAAAGGGGAATTTCGTATTCCGCCAAAAATGCACGAATGATTTTCACAATCTGGTCATTCACTTCATTTTGCAGCATGCAAACTGGGGTATCGATGATGCGATGGCTGCGTTTGGCATAAAAGCCGATTTCTGGTTCACCGGTTTTTCCGCCCACAGGAAACTGGGCTTTGTTGCGGTAACGCCAAGGTTCTTCCATACCTTTGGCATAGCCTACGGAAATGCCGGAAAAACCACCAATCCGTTCCAGATGGTCTTTGACTTTTTTTGTTTTGAAAGCAAGCTGCCCTTCATAGGAAAGATGCTGCAGCTGACAGCCGCCACATTTTGCGGCAACAGGACAGGCAGGGGTTACCCGATGGGGGGAAGGTTCTAAGATTTCTAACAGCTTCCCGTAACCAAAATGTTTTTTTGTTTTGACAATGAGGACTTTGATGACCTCTTCCGGCAGAGCACCTTCCACAAAGACGGTGTAACCGTCAATGCGTCCGATGCCTTCGCCATTGGTGCCAATGTCTGTAATGGACATGGTGTAGGTCTGATTTTTCTCAACAGGAAGTTTCATACTTCCCCTCCGTTTCTATGATATTGACCATAGGGACATACAGTGCCGTTGCAGATGCAGTGGCGGCAGGTGACAAAGCTGGCGTTGGGGGTTCCTTCGCCGTCCTCCAGCATTTTCCGCATGTCTGCCATGGTTTGTTTCACTTCTTTTCTCAATTTTCTGGTATTTCGCACATAAAACATATAATCGCTGTATTTCAGCCAACCGTAAGACGGGCGTTTGCCGTAAATATCCTCCAAAAGAAGGAAGTAGGCTGCCAGCTGTAATAAATCTCCTGGATGGGGGAGAGGAGCGTCTTTGATGGCACCGCTTTTCAGTTCTACGGGAACGATAGCACTGCCCAGTCTTTTTTTGAAAATATAGTCTGGTTTTCCCTGTAGATCGTACTTTGCGGAATAGAGCAATTTTCCAAAGCCTTCACTTTTTTTGCCGGATTGCTTCTGGTCGGCGTAAATCAAAGTAAAGCCAGGCATGATATCTTTTCGGGGCTGTTTTTGCAGATGGGGACGGCGTGTTCGCCAAAGCAGAAGCACTGCCAAGAGAATCAGCAAAAACAGAATGCCAAAAGACAGCCAGTTTGCAGTGATTTTTTCAAACATGGACATACTGCATCACCCAAAAAACAAGTATCAGCACCAGCAGAGCAAGAAGGGCAATTTTCCCCAAAAGCCGTCGCAGGCGATACTGGCGGTAAAGCTTTCTATGGAAGGCTTCGCCTCGTACAAAATTGGCCGTGGTGGAATCTTCCAGACCAAGTTCTTCCAGATATTCTTTGCGCATACGGCGCAGTTCTGCTCTGCCATATATTTTTTCATAATACCACTGATAAGGGCAGTAGGTATATTTGTTCAGTTCATGTGCGGAAAGGGTTTCCTTTGCCATGGTTCCACCTGCTTATTCGAAGTCGGAACGGCTCAGGTTGCGCTGAAGCATGCGGTTGTAGCCAGCCCAGTGTCCCTGGGTGCTGTCTGCCGCAAGGGCTTCTTCAATCATTTTTGTTTTGGCATCCAGATTGTCTGCACAGTGGAGCAGGAAAGCTTCCGGTGTGGAAGGCAGTTTGGGAGAGCCATACTCGTATTCCCCATGATGGGACAGCATACAGTGCTTCATGAGGGATTCCAGACGTTTGGGGAAACCATCAATTTTCGCAGCAGCATCCCGAATGAGTTCGGAACCAAGAATCAAATGACCCAGAAGCTGACCGTCGTCGGTGTAGTCATTGGTGGGGAAGTCGGAGAGTTCCAGCACTTTGCCGACGTCATGGAGCATAGCGGATGCCACAAGGATGTCGCGGTTTACATAGTTGTAACGAGGTGCCAGAAAATCACAAAGCTGTGTGACAGACAAGGTGTGTTCCACCAGACCGCCGCGGAAGCTGTGGTGCATAGCTTTTGCTGCGGAATGATATTTGAATTCCTTACTGATGACAGGATGACGCAGGAAGATTTCTTCCAGCAGTTTTTTCAGATAGGGATTTTTCATGGTTTTGATATAGCCCATGAGCTGATCATACATTTCATCGATGTTTTTGTCGGTGCTGGGTACAAAATCCGCAGGATCGTATTCCCCTTCGCGACTGCGGCGGATGCGTTTGACATTGAGCTGCAGTTCGTTGTTGAATGTGGTGACAAAAGCATCTACTTTGATAAAGTCGTTTTCCTGAAAGCTCTGGATATCGTTGTTCAGATCCCAGACTTTGGCGTCCACCATACCGGTTTTATCCTGCAGTTTCAAAGACAGATAATTTTTACCGTTGCGGCTTTTCATAGTCTGTCTGCTCTTGCACAGATAATGTTCGATGATGTTTTCACCTTCATGCAATTCATTGATATATTTCATAAATGTCCTCTCTTTCTATCTCATTCCTAATCTCTTATTATAAAAGAAAACAGACAAAATTACCAGCTTTCCAAAAGTTTTTTCAAATTGGGAACGAAAGGGTGTTTTTTGCGTCTAAAATGTTAAAAAACCGTAACGGCAAAGAATGGGAAAATATGGTATGATGGAAAAAAGAGATGGTAAGGAGGAATGAACATGAAACAGAAAAAAGTACTTTGTGCAGGGCTTGCGGCGGCAATGCTTATGGGATTGGTTCCCCAGCCAGCTCTGGCGGCGGAAAACGATATTTTAGACTATGATTTCCGCACATATGATACAGACATCAGCGGTGACGGTTGGGACTGGGATGCAAGCGGCAGAATCTTGACCATTGATGGATTGTATGTCAATGCAGATGAAAGCAATACCAATGGCAGAGAAGGTGCCATCTGTCTGCCGGAGGACAGCATTCTCTATCTGGATGGGGACAGTGAAATCAATGTGGATGGATATGGTCTGCATGCCATTTACGCAGAGGGGGATTTGACTGTAAGAGGTAATGACGATTTGGTGGTAAGAACCACAAGCGCTTCTTCCAGCGTTATTTATGTATATCGTGGTGATATCAATCTGGAAGACAACGTTTTTCTGGAAGTTTATCCCGAAGGTCATGTGCTGTATGTGGATGAAGCCAGAGGCAGTGATGGTGTGGTGAATATTTATGATAAGGCAAAAGTTGAAGTTCACGACCCTTATGACGATAACTTCTATATGATGGATACAGACGAACTGGTAAAAGTCACATACCGTTCTCCTGCAAAACCCACAGACGAATGGCTGAATTTCAGCGAAAAATATGATAAGGATTATGAAACCATTACATTCTACAGAAAAACCGTTGTAGATCAGCCGGAAGAACCAGAAGAAACGCCGGAGGAACCAGAGGATAAACCCGAAGAAACACCGGCAGAAACCCATGTTTTCCAGATTAAGATTGGGGAAACTTATCTGGTGAAAGATGATGAGGAACGTATCGCACTGGATGCACCTGCATATCTTTCCGAAGATGGTTACACCATGTTGCCTTTACGGGCACTGTTGAATGTTTCCAAAGATGGCGTGCAGATCGACTGGAATCAGAAAGACAAAATTGCAACCATTACTTATGACGATACCACTGTTGTGATTCCTGTAGAAGGAACAGACAAAACCGTTACCATCAATGGGGAAGAAACAACACTGGTAACAGCACCTCAAACAGTAAATGATCGCGCATTTCTGTCTCTGCGTGACTGGTGCACTGTGACAGGCATGTCCACAGATGCGCTTCAGTGGGATAGTGCAACAAAAACAGTGACTATGACTGTGGAAAAATGATGGTCCTTGTATAAAAAATACAGCTCCAAAGAGATTGTATCTTTAGGTGTTGGTTTATAAAAACAAAAATAGCTGGAATTCTCATGATACAAAGGATTCCAGCTATTATTTTTTTGCCGAATTCCTATAAGGAATATTTTCTTATGAAGGCAGTTGTTGAGGGGATTTTTAGAGGGTATAAGTGGAAGCAGTGGCAGAAAAATGGTAAAATAAAACTGATAGAAAGTAAGTTGAAGCGGATTTTGGATTTCGGAAGGGGGCATCGTGTTGGTTCAAAAGATCAAAAGGGGTATCATTGCAGGAATATGTATCATTTTGGCGATATTTTATACATTACAACGCCCTGTACCTATCAATAAAGAGTTGGAAGCGATGGTTTATACAGCAAATCAGGAAGAAGGCGCAACATCCATTGTTATTGATGGATCAATCAAGAAGGAACTATTTACAGAAGAAGCTAGTTTTGTTGGGTACTTTAAAATAAAATGTTATCCAAAATCTTATTACGCAGGAACAACGGCAAGAATAGACTGGCATGATGTTATTGCGAAAAATATACGCTTTATGTGTGCTGGGACAATTTCTACATTAGATATAAAGGACATCGAAATCGATAGAACGATGGATCATATCAAGATTCTTTTACGTGATGGAACAATCATTTCTACAATAAAAGAGGATACTTCGGGTGAACACGGAGTATCCTCTTTTTGAATGATTATAGGTTTGTTCAGAATCAATGTCTGAGAGACCTTGTTCGTATTTGGAATTTCATTATCTTTTATGGAATAGGTAACGAAAATTAAAATTCATTTCCGGGGAAGCGAGGAATGCCATCGAATCCCTGTTTCAGATCTTCGTCTGTGGGGATATAGTCTGTCATGGTGCCATTGTTGAATTTTTCGTATGCAAACATGTCGAAATAGCCAGTACCTGTCAGTCCAAAGACGATGGTTTTTTCTTCGCCGGTTTCTTTGCATTTTTTCGCTTCTTCCATAGCTACATAAATAGCATGGGCACTTTCAGGAGCAGGCAAGATGCCTTCCACCCGAGCGAATTCCGTAGCGGCGGCGAAAACGGCTGTCTGTTCCACAGAACGTGCTTCCATAAGTCCATCATGGTAAAGCTGAGAAAGGATGGAACTCATACCGTGATACCGCAGACCGCCTGCATGGTTGGCAGAGGGAATAAAGTTGCTGCCAAGGGTATACATTTTCTGGAGAGGTGTTACCATACCGGTGTCGCAGTAATCATAAGCAAATTTCCCTCTGGTGAGGCTAGGGCAGGAAGCGGGTTCTACAGCGATGATCTGATAATCCCGTTCGCCGCGGAGTTTTTCGCCCATAAAAGGAGAAATCAGACCGCCCAGATTAGAGCCACCGCCGGCACAGCCGATGATCATATCTGCTTTCACGCCGTATTTATCCAAAACGGCTTTGGTTTCCAGACCGATGATGGTCTGATGAAGCAATACCTGATTGAGGACGCTGCCCAGTACATAACGGTAGCCATCTTGTTTGGCAGCCATTTCTACGGCTTCAGAAATGGCGCAGCCCAGACTGCCGGATGTACCCGGATGCTCTGCAAGGATTTTTCTGCCGATTTCTGTTTCCATGGAAGGGGAAGGTGTTACTGCCGCGCCATAAGTGCGCATCACTTCACGGCGGAACGGTTTCTGCTCGTAGGAGCATTTTACCATATAAACCTGACAGTCCAGACCGAAGTAAGCACATGCCATAGACAGGGCGGTCCCCCATTGTCCGGCACCGGTTTCTGTTGTGACGCCTTTCAGTCCCTGTTCCTTTGCGTAATAAGCCTGTGCAATGGCGGAATTGAGCTTATGGCTGCCGCTGGTGTTGTTGCCTTCAAATTTATAGTAGATTTTTGCGGGAGTCTGCAATTTTTCTTCCAGACAATAGGCACGCACCAGAGGCGCAGGACGGTACATTTTATAGAACTTTAAAATGGGTTCTGGAATATCAATGTAAGGGGTATCGTTGTCCAATTCCTGTTTTACCAGTTCTTCACAGAATACCTGACTGAGTTCTTCTGCGGTCATGGGTTTCAGTGTGCTGGGATTGAGCAGGGGAGCGGGTTTGTTTTTCATATCTGCCCGCAGATTGTACCACTGTTTTGGCATTTCCTGTTCGTCTAAATAAATTTTGTAAGGGATTTCTTTTGTGTTCATGGTGCATGCTCCTTTCTTTGGTTGATTTTGATTTATAAAAAAACGCCTGTCCCTGACGAAATCGTCAAAGGGACAGGCGTAAAATCCTGATTGGCAGAAAATCTGCCCACTCATGCATACGATCATATGCGTCCTTTGTTAACGAAGGGAGATCTCCGGCGCACCTACTATTTTCGGTTTGCCCTCAAGAGCCCATTCCCTCATCCCACTGCTGCTGTGATCTCACCATCCACAGCTCTCTGGAAACAGCTTCCGGAAAAGGTACTTACACTCTTTCTACGGTTTCTGCTTTTCAAAAGTTATACCATGTCAGGAGGACATTTGTCAATACAAAATTTGAAAAATGTTCTTTTTTTCTGCATATTACAACAATTCCCCGTATTTGCGGATATACAGTTTTTTCATGATGGTTGCCAGTGTTACATAAGCAACGATGATACCTGCCAGCCATGTAAAGTAAACGGGAGGCAGTGCTGCCAGACCGATATGTGCGCCGAAGGGCAGGAAAGGAATGGCTGTCAGTACGGCAATGCCTGTGAATGTCAGAAGTACAACGGGAACAGAAGCACGGCTACGCAGGAAGGGCAGTTTAGGTGTGCGGATCATGTGAATAACCAGAGTCTGGCTCCACATGGATTCTACAAACCAGCCTGCCTGGAACAGTGCAATAAACATAGTCTGGGATGCGGGGTCCAGGCTATGGAAGGAACCGCCGCATACTGCAGGACAGATCACGAAGTACATTACCAGATAAGTTACGATGTCAAATACGGAGCTGGTTGGTCCAATCCACAGCATGAATTTGCTGACGGAAGAAGCGTCCCATTTCCGAGGTTCTTTCAAAAATTCTGCGTCTACGTTGTCCCAAGGAATTGCAGTGCAGGAGATATCATAGATCAGGTTCAACAGAATCAGATGGATGGAAGCCATAGGCAGGAAAGGCAGGAATGCAGATGCTGCCAATACGGAGAACATGTTCCCGAAGTTGGAGGAAGCTGTCATTTTGATGTATTTGATCATGTTTGCATAAGTTTTTCTGCCTTCAATGATGCCCTGTTCCAGTACCATCAGGTCTTTTTCCAGCAAAATAACATTTGCGGATTCTTTCGCGATGTCTACAGCAGTATCTACGGAGATACCTACATCGGATGCTTTCATGGCAGCGGCGTCGTTGATGCCGTCACCCATGTAGCCAACGCTGTGACCGTTTTCACGGAGGAGTGTTACCACTCTTGCTTTCTGCAGAGGAGAAAGTTTTGCGAAAATGGTGGTGTTTTCTGCTGCTTTTGCCAGTTCTGTGTCTGTCATGTCGTCCAGCTGATCGCCTGTCAGGATACGGTCTACGGACAGACCTACCTGTTTGCAGATATATTTTGTTACTTTTTCATTGTCACCTGTGAGGATTTTTACGGCTACACCGTATTCCTGCAGTGCTTTGACTGCGGCAGCAGTGGTTTCTTTGGGAGGATCCAGGAAGGCCAGATATCCAATGAGAACCATGTTGTTTTCATCTGCTACAGAGAATGCGCCAACAGGGGAGGGATTTGTTTTCTGGGAAATGCCCAGTACACGCATACCGCTGTTGTTCAGGTCGTTTACTTTCGCCAGTACCATTTTTTTCATTTCATCTGTCAGTTCTACCACTTCGCCATGGTATTCTACGAATGTGGAGATAGACAGCATTTCTTCGATGGCGCCTTTGGTGATCATCTGTGTTTTGCCTTTTTTGTCTGCAACTACGATGCTCATGCGGCGGCGTTCAAAGTCGAAGGGAATTTCATCTACTTTTGTATAGTTGTTTTCCAGTACAGCAAAAGCAGGTGTTCTTTCGATGAGTGCGTGAGTCCGTTCGATGATGGCTTTATCCATGAGGTTTTTCAGCCCTGTCTGGTAGTAGCTGTTCAGGAAAGCGTGACGCAGGATGCGGTCATCTTCTTCGCCCATAACATTCAGGTGGTATTCCAGAGCTACTTTGTCTTTTGTCAGTGTGCCGGTTTTGTCTGTGCACAGAACGTCAATGGAACCCAGGTTCTGGATAGCATTCAGATCTTTGATGATTACTTTCTGACGGCTCATGGCAACGGCGCCTTTTGCCAGACAGGTGGTTACGATCATGGGGAGCATTTCCGGTGTCAGACCAACAGCAATGGAAATGGCAAAGAGGGCTGCATTGAGCCAGTCCCCTTTGGCAAAGCCATTCAGGAACAGTACGATGGGTACCATGATGAGCATGAAGCGAATCAGTACCCAGGAAACAGAGTTTACGCCTTTTTCAAAAGAAGTTTTTGCAGGTTTTTCAGACAGGTGTTTTGCCATGTCACCCAGCATGGTGTCGTTGCCGGTTGCAATAACAACGCCGGTTGCGCTGCCGCTAATAACGTTGCTGCCCATGAAAGCCAGGTTGGATGCTTCTGTGATGGCACCTGTGATTTTCTGTTTTTGAGGCAGTTTTTCTACGGGTTCGCTTTCGCCTGTCAGAGCAGACTGGCTGATGAACAGGTCTTTTGCTGTTACGATGCGCAGATCTGCAGGAATCATATCGCCGGCGGACAGGGTAACGATGTCGCCTACAACGATTTCATCCATGGGAATTTCCTGTGTGCCGTGATGTTTTCTGGTAACGGCTGCAGTTGTGTGAATCATGGCAGACAGCTTTGCTGCCGCATTGCCGCTGCGTGTTTCCTGTACAAAACGCAGGATACCGGATACCAGTACCATAACAGTGATGATGATAACGGTGGTGGCATCTTTTTCGCCGGGCGCTGCCCAGATGATTTCTGTGCAGGCGGAAACGATTGCCAGAACAAATAAGATTGCGGTAAAAGGATTGATGAATGCGTTGCAGAGTCTTTTGAAAAGAGATTCTTTTTTGCCATGGGTTACGTTGTTGTCACCATGGAGTTCCCGCAGCTGTTCCACCTGTTCGTCTGCCAGACCTTCCTGAGAAGTGCTCAGGGCAGAGAATACATTTTTTCTGGAATTTTCTGCGGCAAATTTCAGTCTGTCATTGATCTGATCGCGGCGAACCATGTCTGCTGCGATTTTTGTTTTGAGGATTCTTTCTTTCAATGTTTTTTTCATAGGTCCGTACCTCCATATTCTTAGATTTTTGTGATTTTGGATTGTACAGACAAAAACAGAGAACTTTTCGTCAGAGCGGAAGCATGTCCGCGGGAGGACGTTCATCCGTTTGCCTTCGTTCTGTTGTTTTTGTGCTGTTACTGCCTTCTACGTCCATGCTTCTCACCTCGCTTTTTTGATTGGAATGATTTATGAAAACCCTGAAATCAGGGGAATTTTCCCGAAAAAAGGGCGCAAAAAAAACACCGCATGAAAACTATGTTTTCAAAATTTTCAAATAGCCCCATAGGAGGGCAATCGTGAAGCGGTGCAATGCCAATTTTTCGATCTTATATTTTCAGAAAGAAACTAGATTATGGATACAGATGTCATGCCCATCTGTTCCATAAAACAGTTTGATTGGTTTGCCCGCTGGATGGAGTTGTAATTGTCTGGATGACCTGCGTCCATAATCTCACCTCTTTTTTGCATAAAAAAATCCGTACAAGCTCCAACGGTTGTACGGAAAATCAAATGCCATTTTATAAAAAATGCAACCGTTTCGAGCTTTAGCTCTGCAGGGCGGTGAAACTGCGTTATGCTACACCTTGGTTTCGATGTAACCTGTTCAAACCATCGCATGATGTCTCCATCATTTTGCGGCAGCAGTCCATATCCCTGTAGTAGCCTTACCTACCGGAACTATTCTTTTCGGGTTCATCATACGCCCATAGGAAGGATTTGTCAACGGTTTTTCGAAAAAATTAAGATTTTCCACAGGAAAAGTAGGAAATAGGATGAGTTCTTTCCTAATAATTAAAAAGAAAAAAGATGTTTGAAATAAGTATACAATGTACTGATAAAAGAACCACAAAAAGTGTTGACAGAACCAGAAGTCGATGGTAATATATATTTCGCTGTCGGAACACAGCGAAAAAGTTCCAAAAAAATTGAAAATAGTTGTTGACAGATCGGAAACGATGTGATAACATACTATTCGCTGCTGAAACACAGATAAAGCAGCAAAGAAAAAATTAAAAAAGTTCTTGACAAGCGAAAAGCTTTCTGATAAAATGTTTTTCGCTGTCAAAACTTGACAGACAAGTTCTTCTTTCTGAAAAGAAAATGTTCGAAAAAAAGAACTTGACAGAAAAATGAAAGAGTGATAAAATATCACTCGCCGCTGAAAAAGCGGCACAGACTGATCCTTGAAAACTAAACAGCAGAAATAAACTTACAACCCATAGTCAATTCAACAGCGACAAAGTCGCTGATAAAATGACAAGAGTTTGCCGGTTTCGAGAAAAACCGGAGGATAGCCAGATTAACTGGCTAGGCATTAAACTTTAACATAAGAG
>OGZX01003306.1_pt1 | contig 11222 bp, 14 predicted proteins | sample 1576881 | NCBI WGS metagenome assembly OGZX01 (sample SAMEA3541542, study PRJEB24748) | human gut metagenome | biome: human gut; feature: human-associated habitat; material: faeces | place: China | collected 2012
CGGTGAACTCGTGCTTTCCGGGGAACGCGAGCGGGCCTTCGCCTTGGTGCGGCCTCCGGGACATCACGCCATGCGCGTCACCCACGGCAACCGCGGCTTCTGCAACGTGAACATGGAAGCCGTGATGATCGAAAACCTGCGCCGCCGCTTCGGGCCGCTGCGTGTGGCCATCGTCGATACCGACTGCCATCATGGAGACGGTACGCAGGACATCTATTGGAACGATCCTGATACGCTGTTCATTTCGATGCATCAGGACGGCAGGACGCTGTATCCCGGCACGGGGTTTCTGCCGGAATGCGGCGGCCCCGGCGCGCTCGGACGGACGGTGAACATCCCTCTCCCGCCCGGAACCGGAGACGAAGGTTACTTATACGTCACAAAAAACGTGGTACTGCCGTTATTGGAGGCGTTCAAACCCGACCTAGTGATCAACTCGGCGGGGCAAGACAACCACTACACCGATCCGCTCACCAATATGCAGCTTTCCGCGCACGGCTACGCCGCCATGAACGCGCTCCTCAACCCGCATATAGCCGTACTTGAGGGCGGTTACTCCATCCGCGGCGCCCTGCCCTACGTCAACCTCGGCATATGCCTCGCGTTGGCGGGCCTGCCGTTCGAACACGTCCATGAGCCGGATCACGACGCCAAGGCGCTCAAGCAGCCGGCTGGTCGCTGTTTCCTTACAGTCCAGGACTGCCAGGGCAATGTCCTGGACATAGCTTTTCACTTTCCCCTGCTCCGCCTGCTTCAGAAGCTGGTACGTCTCTTTTTTCCATGCCACTGTTTCCTCACGTTCCGCTCCTTCAAAGGTCTTTCCCTTTTCTGAGACGTGTAGCCCCTGCTCCCTGCTCTGTGCGTTGCACCGCTCCTTCAGCTCCTGCAGGTCGGCGCTGCTCCACTGCAGCTTGTGCCCGTCCTCAAAATTGACGGAATTGACGATAAAGTGCGTATGGATATGTTTTTTGTCCTTATGGGTAGCCACAAGCACCTCAAACCCTTTCCATGCCGACGTATTCTCTGCAAGCTGTAAGGCGTTCCTGTGTGCCTGCTCCGGCGTGATTTTCTCGTCCTTATGGTAGCTCTGGACAAAGTGCTTGTATGTCCTTCCCCCGGTTTTCTCCCATAGTTCCTTGGTGGCTTGCATTTCGTCCTTTACTGTATCTGGTTCACAGTGCAGACCGCTGACAAGCTTATCCTCTGTCTTTTCCTCTTTTGTCACATAGTCCAGTGCTTGCCCTATGCCTGCTTTTGAAGATACTGCTTTAATAACTGCCATACTTCTCTCACCTCTTTCATGGTGTTAGGAAGCTCTTGCTTATAGTCCACATATCCATTTTCATTCAGCTTCTTGGCTATCTGGTTCAGATTGTTGCCTTGCCTTTTCAGCTCTGGATATATCTCTTTCAGTCCGTCCAGATTGACAATGTTCGACTGTGTGAGGGCTTCAATGATATATTGCTGTTGGCTCTTTCCAGACTGCTCTACTTTTTCTTTTATCTGTGCAAGTTCTTCCTCTGACACTCTTATAACTATCTGCTTCGGTCTTGTCCTATTCATTGATGAAGTCCTCTCTTTCCTTTACCCACTTCTTAATGAGTTCGATTTCCTCGTTCATGTTCGGCTCTTTCTCTGGCTTCCAGTCCGCTCTCATGTCTTTCAGTTCTTCCAGTGCTTCTTCTAAGTCTGCCTTATAGCTTTCTAAATCTTCTTTTTCGCTTGCTATATATTCATCAACACTATTGTAACAAGGCACACACTCATAGCTTGTAAAATCATCATTATACTTGTGGTACACAATGTCTTTCCATTCATCACTTGGCTCTGCTATGTTCTGTTTAGTAATTTCAATGTCGGATTTTATTGTCTCTACGTTCTCCAACATATCCAGATAATGCTCTGGTTCATAACCCAAATTCAATAAGTGATTCAGCAGTGTAGGCTCTGGGAACATTCCGAACCAACAACGCTCGAACCACTGGTCAGCATAATCTCTTTCATCACTTCCATTGGAGTAAGTACCGCCCACCAAATCTCCGACAAAATTCTCTATCAGCTCTCCGATTGTCAGACCATGCTTCCCACACTTTCTCGCCAGTCGGTCACAATCTGCGTCCGACAATTTCACTGTGATTTTTCTCTCTCTGATTGTCTCAATTTCTTTCTGCTGTTCCTCGCCCCAACTCATGCTTTTACCTCTCTTTCTTCTTGGCTATCACTCAACAATTTACCGCATATCTGCGGTCACTCAAAGGGGGATTGAAGGGGGGCTTTGCCACCCTCACAAGTTCTAAAGTGTAGCCGTTAGGCTATCACTTTAGGGAACTTGCAATATATCCGCTACACATAATATAGCATAGTGATAGCCACTTGTCAAGCGGATATATTCGTGCGTGGATTTCGCCAGAAATACAGTGGAGCTTACTTCCTCTTGGGCGACTTTGGAAGTGTAGGAGGGAGACAGTCAAGGGCTTGTTTTTTATCTGCAGTATGAGCTTCGGCTTGCCGATCAGCGAATGCAGCAGATAAAAAATGGTCGCAGACCACCCTTTACTTTCTTCCGCCGGAACAGACAATGAAGCACAAGGGGAAGTGACGGAACGGACGGACAGCCGTTTCCCCCTCCGGCATGATAGCCAACAAAAAAGAGTATCAAGGGTAAACGCTGCGGTCTTTCGACCGCCCTTGACACTCTTTTCCTTATGGCTCTGATAATAAACAAGGGGAAATGGCTTCTTGTGGCATTTCTGCCACTATGGTATAATGGGCAACGCTACCACCCCTATACAGGTACAGAAAGGGGGTGTGCCACCATGAGTATATTTTCGTCTTTCTTACTCTCTGTCTTGGCAAGTGTAGTCGCCTACTACATCTGCAAATGGCTGGACGGAGATAAATAGGCGGTAGCCAGCCTAAGGCATAAGCCACCTTGCCACAACGGAATAGAAAAGCCCCGGAGTTGCGACCTCCGGGGCTTTTTGCGTGCCACATGAGCACTTTCGTCTTTCTTGCCTATTGGCATTATAGCATATGCCTTTCGGCATTTCAAGTATGCCCTACTTCCACCACTTATAAACGGTGGGTTTGCTCAATCCTGTCTCCCGTATGCAGTCTGCTTTCTTTCCGTCCGGGTGCTGACGCTGCCATTCTTCGACAATCTTCGACTTTTCTCCGCTGCCTTTTGGTCTACCATTTCCCTCTCTCCAATCCCTATCCTGTCTTTTCATACGAATATCACGAATTGCCCTTGCTTCTTCTAAGTGATCAGCCTGTTTTTGGTAATTCCTTTTATTCGCTGGCATAGGAATAGCCGATACTCTTTCCGCTTCACTTCGACTATATGTGACATAATTTTCTTGATAAAACTGCATAGCGTCCATTATATCACGCTTAGTAAAACGGTTATGCTCATCATCTGACATATCATCAAGAAACTGCAATAGGGAAAAAGCGTCCGTAAAAAGCTCATCTTCCGGAATATCGCACTTAACGGCATAGGACGCCAAAACGCAAAGGCAGCTGTATCTATGCCCTACAGAAGCTCCCTCTTTTATTTTCCGCAGCCACCAATCATATAAGTCCCTTTTGATATGCCAACGCTCACGGCGCTCCCCTTGCACAATTCGCTTTTCATACCATTCCGGGTACTTTTTGCGTGCTTCTGCAAGGCTTAAATCGCTCTTGTAGTGAAAATCTGTGACCGCCTTGCTCTTATCCATGAGATAACCGTTCAAATACTCAATTGTCACTCTTTCGCCTGTTTCAAAAGCCTTTACCGGGTATCTCTTTCCCAGTTTTGACTGCGTTCCAACCATACGGAATCCCTGAAAAATCCCCTGATACTGAACCTGCTCCCGTTCCGTGAATGTACTTGTATATCGGTTCCAGACTTTCGCAATCAGCTCATACTTGAACTCTCGGAGCTTATCCTGCAAATGCTTATACAAAGGGACCGGCTTTTCCAGCAGATAATATAAATGCAGCCCGTGACCGCTATTGATACAGTAAGTGCATTTCGGAATAATATCATGATTCATTTGATGGAACACATCACGGAGCTGCGGCATCTCCACCCCGTCAAGGTCTATCGCTATACCATACAGCCACCTTGCATTGGCTGCCGTCCTATTTCTGCCGGAATACGCTACAGGGGACATGACAGCAAACTCCGCCCCTTTGACCTCATCGATGACTGACAAATCATCAAATACAATCCGATTCTTTGCCTTATCGTTTTCGACTATAGTTATAATGCCATTTGCTTTTCCGTCCTCAAAATGCCCAGCTCTCTCAAAACTTCCCTCCGGGAAAACAGCCCGATAAAACTCTTTCGGCTTCACTTCCTCAAAAAACTGCCCAAGCCATTCATTTTTCAGCTTATACAACTGCTTTTCAGTCGGTTTTTTTGCCATAAGTCCACCACCTTTCTTCTCCCCTCTAAAACACCTATAGGGGGCTTATATTATCAATATATTTTATTTTACCTTTTTGACCTCTTAAAAAAGGGCGATTTTTCTCTCCCTTTTCCCTACCAGTATAGCACTACTATTTTTTCTTCAAAAAATAAAAAATTATCGCTACTATCAACATCACAACACCTATCGCAATAAGCAAGATGCTGACAAGAACACTATTCAACTTTCCTGCGACAAATACCGAGGTAGGACCATCTACACCTCCGATTATAGCAATAGCATTATTATTCATCTTCAATGCAACACCCACAATAACAGATATTATTCCAACAACACCAGCAACGATTCCTAATATTTTTTTCATTGACTAATCTCCTTTCTCAACCTTCCGATTTGTCGATTTCTTTTTACTTACCAAGCATACCATATAACAGCATAAGAAACACTAAAATATTACAGACCATACCGCCCCAAAACAGGTACAGCTTTAAGCCCTCATATCTGAAAAAGCTGTTCTTACTTTCCTCCAGCTCCCGGATCTTTTGCTTCATCACGCTCGTAAGTGTATCAGACTGCTTCTCAAGAAGCTTTGTAGCCCTCTGTATAGCCTCTATATTCGCCTGTAACGCCTTTCTAACCTCTTGGACGGTGTTTTCCTTAACCTCATCTTTCAAACTCCCAATCTCGCCCGATATAGCGTCTTGAAGCAATTCGTTGCTGTTCTTCAGCAGCTCTACGCTCTGCTTCAGCTCGCTGATGAGCTTCCTGTTCTGCTCTGCGTCTCTCTGCCTGTTCTGCTCTGCCCTTACTTGTTCTTGATTTGACTGCTTCATCAATTCCTCGCAGTTCTCGCTCGACATCGCCAACGCTTCTTTGAGCAGACTGTTTTCCAGCTCTGTCCGGCTCTGTCGGTTTAACTCTTGAAGCTGCTCTCTTGGACTGCTCTGCTTCTGCTGTTCGTGCATTTCTCTCAAACTCATGCTCCATGCTCTCCTTTCCAAAATCCATATTGTAGTATTTTTCCAGCTTGTTATCCCTGATTTTACAAGCCTTTTCTCCTGCCTGTTCCCTGGCTAAGTCGGTATATGTGATGTACTTGTGGCTGTCCTGCCAGTCCACTCCGTACCCTCTTTCATTCATCAGCCGGATAAAGGTTTCCCGGCTGGTCGCTGTTTCCTTACAATCCAGCACCGCAAGGGCAATATCCTGCACATAGCTTTTGACCTTTCCCTGCTCTGCCTGTTTCAAAAGCTGGTAGGTGTCTTTGCTCCATGCCACCGTTTCTTCCCGGACTTCTCCAGCAAAGGTCTTTCCTTTCTCCGGCACATGCAAGCCCTGTTCCCGGCTCTGCTCGTTGCACCGTTCCTTTAAGTCTTTAAGGTCGTGCTTACTCCATTGGAGCTTATGACCGTTCTCATAATTTACGGAATTGACAATAAAGTGCGTGTGTATATGCCCCTTGTCTATATGCGTGGCTATCAGAACTTCATGCCCTTTCCATGCCTTTGTATGCTCTGCCAGCTCGACAGCGTTCTTGTGAGCCTGCTCCGGGGTTATTTTCTCGTCCTCATGGTAGGATTGCACATAATGCTTATAGGTTCTTCCATCCGTCTTGCCCCACAGCTCCTTTGTGGCTTGCATTTCTTCCTTGACCGTCTCCGGCTCACAATGCAGACCGCTGACAAGCTTCTCCTCTGTCTTTTCTTTTTTTGTCACATAATCTATGGCGTGCCCTATGCCCGCCTTTGAAGATACCGCCTTAATGACTGCCATACTTTGTTCAGCTCCTCTCCATGCTTCCGCACTTCCGCTTCACTCGGCAACATTCCCCCCTCATTACACCGCTTTGCTATTTGGTTGAGGTTGTTCCCTATCCGTTTCAGTTCCGGGATAAGTTCCTTGATACCGTCCGTATTCACAATCTGCTTCTCCAGCACACAGGAAAGGATATACTCCTGCTGGTTCTTTCCGCTCTTTGAAATCTTCTCCTGTAACTGCTGGTATTCTTCTTCACTTACTCGGAATGATAACTGCTTAGGTCTGCTTTTATTCGCCATTATTCTTCCTCCAAATAAATGCACAACTCGACTTTATACATTCCACCGCCAATGATATTAAAATGGTCTACTTGCTTGTTTGCTATCTTCTTGAATGTATCAGATGCAAGAATATCCTCTTGTGCTGCTTCCTCGAAGTACGTCTTTACATATCCATGCTTTTCATGGTCGTATGGTTCTTGCTGGATTGATACGCAAGCCACACCGCCCTCATGCAATTTCAAAAAATTTCTTACTGTCACTTTTGTTTCCCTCCTGTTAATCAATTTCGGACAACTGTACTAACATGCTATCGCCGGTCTTGTCCGTTACCTTTATCGCATTTGCTCCGTCAAATTCCCACTTTACAGAACCTTCAACAAAATGGCTATCAATCCATTTCTGAATTTTCTTGGCTCTGATTTCTTTGTATTCCGCTATTGTTTTTGCTCCGCTGATTTTCATTTGCGACCTCACTTTCTTCGGTGCTACCACCGTCACATTATGAGCCTTTCGGCTCTGCTTCAAGGGGGATTGAAGGGGGGCTTGCCACCCTCACAAGTTCTAAAGTGGTAACACTTTAGGGAACTTGCAATATATCCGCTACACATATTATAGTATGGTGGTAGCACTTTTGTCAAGCGGATATATTCGTGCGTATATTCTGCCAAGAATATAGTGGAGCTTACTTCCTCTTGGGCGACTTTGGAAGTGTAGGAGGAAGAAAGTCAAGGGCTTGTTTTTTATCTGCAGTATGAGCTTCAGCCTGCCGATCAGCGAGTACAGCAGATAAAAAATGGTCGCAGACCACCCTTTACTTTCTTCCTCCGGAACGGACAATACAGCACAGGGGAAGTAACGGAACGGACGGGCAGCCGTTTCCCTCTCCGGCATGATAGCCAACAAAAAAGAGTATCAAGGGTAAACACTGCGGTCTATGACCGCCCTTGACACTCTTTTTCTTATGACTCTCCCAGTAAACAAGGGAAAACGGCTTATTGTGGCATTTCTGCCCCTATGGTATAATATTCAGCGTTGTCGCACCCAATCTGGCTATTTGTTGCCAGATTCTATCTTCTTCTTTCCATTTCTTCCAGAATAGAAACTATTTTCTTGCTCAAATTCTTTCCCCATTCTGTGTATGTCGTTCTATGTTCATAAACAAGTGAAGCTTCATAACGCATATACTCCAGCACATTTTCATCACCATACTCAACTGGGGTAGGATAATCGAATGACACCCAACTTTGTCCAGATGTTGCTATTCTTTCACCATCAAGATATCTCTTTTCTTCATCCGATATAATTCCTTTATCACGAAGATAGCTTACAAATTCCTTATATTCATCCCTTGACATATGAGTCGGATCCCATTTGGAAGCCAGGTCATCATAATCATCATCTTCCAATTTTGGTGGTTGAGATACACTGTGTCCTATATATTGATCACCTTTTACTTTTTCTGCCTCCAATGCAATAGAATTTGAAAAAAGTCCATTTACCCCAGGTTCATTTACTTTTCCAATTCGACGATTATTCATCTGAAAGCATAAAGAATTATTTAAACTAACTTTCATAATATCTCCTTACCTATTGAGCATCTGAACTTGAAGAATTTAAATAAACATAACCTCCTGCTTCTAAAGATACAACATTTCCTGTTACGGATGTATAAGTAAATGTCCCCTTATACCCATTTCCATATTTTTGGGTTGTATTTTGAACTGGAAATACTAAATCAAATGTACGGGTCATTCCACTATAAGCTCCTCCTGAAGCAGTTACTCCACCATCTAATGACTTGAATTGATATCTCAATGGATGTTTATATGTATTATAACAATCCATTTCCATTCTCCATTTTACAACCTGATATCCTTGTTCATCAAAGCTATGAAGAAGTCTTTCTGTGGTTTCCGGCGACACCTCTAAAAAGTTATTTTGCCCCCAATCATTTCCGGAAATATTATGTTTTACATATATATTCGAATCATAATAATCTTCAGTATCTCCTGGCTTCTGATATACCGGATACACTCTTACACTTTTCACTTGAAATTTTTCTATTTGAGGAAGAAAAGCAGCTAAATTATTTGCATCTGCATTTTCTAAATTTCTTGGATTGTCATACACAACATCATTAGTAAAATTTTCTGTTGCTGGTATTTTCTTTTCACTCGCAAAGGCTGCAAAGCAAAATGTCAATGTGAATACTACAGAAAAAAATAATATTTTTACAGTTTTCATAATAATTTCCTCCCTAAAAATATTTTTTTATTATTATAGCACGATTTTCCATTTATTTCCACCACTTGTAAACGGTTGGCTTGCTCAACCCTGTCTCCCGGATACAGTCCGCTTTTTTTCCTGCTGGGTGGCTCTCCTGCCATTCTCTGACCGTCTGCTCCGCATTAGGTCTGCCAGCCCACTCATGATTTGGATAATCTATATCCTGTACAGCTCTTGCTCTTGCAAGATGCACTTCCTGCTTTCTATAATTCCGCTTATTGGCTGGTATCGTAACCTTGGTGTTATCCTCTATCCATTCCCGGCTTGCTATCGTTGACAGCCGTTTTCTGTCCCCTTTCAATGCCCGGAGAGCGTCTTTCACATCTGCCCGGCTAAAATGGTTGTCCTCGTCCTCAGTGAGACTCTCTAAATGCTCCAGGAACGCATAGGCGTCACGCCTTATCTTCTGCTCGGATATACCACACTTCAATCCATAAGAACATAACGCCATAATGGAAAAATACCGCCCTCCGGCTTTCACTTCCTCGGTTATCTTCCGTTTCCACCACTCATACAATGCTTCGTTACATACCCAGGTACCGCCCTGCTTCTTACTTTTCTGCTTCGGCTCTCCCTGCACAATCCTCTTTTCATACCACTCCGGATACAGCTCCTTTGCTTCTTCCAGCGTGACGGTGCTTTTCCTCCTCGGCTTCTCATACAGAGGGGCAAGGTCAACCTTACAGCTGGGTATGCTGGCTTTTATATCCTCCAGCGTGTAACGGTTCTCAGACAGCTTATAGGCTTTTACAGGAAAGTCTGCTCCCAGCTTCGACTGGCTGCCCACACACCGAAACCCCTGATAGATTCCGGTTATATCCAGGCTATCCGGACGGATGGAGCTGGTATCATTCCATAACCGCCGGATAAAGGCTTCTTTCAGCTCCGCAAGCACCTTTTCCCGGTTTCGATACAGCTGAACCGGCTCCTGCAAAAAATAGTAAAGATGTACACCTTTTCCGGAACTAACAAGATAGGTCGGACGGAGCTGCACACCATTCCCGAACTGCTTCAGCAGGTTCTTCAGCTGCTGTTTCCCTACATAGTCCACATCTATCACCATCGCAAACAGCTCATGGGCATTCTCTTTCGTATGTGTCTTTCCGTAAAAACTGATGGGTGGTATCAGCCCAAACCTGTCCCCTATGACCTTATCCAGCATTTTCAAACTGTCATCAATCACCCACTGCCGAGTTCTGCCTTTCCCAGACGGTCTAATCTGCGTTGCTATGATATTTCCTTTTCCGTCCTCCGGCTCCTGCTGGAGACTGCCAGCAGGAAACAGCTCCCGGTAGAAACCATAAGGGCTTACCTCCAGGTATCCCCTCTCCAGCATAAGGGCTTCTTTCCCCCGGTAAGCAGACTTCCACTCATATCTTCTTTTGTCTCTGCGTCTCTGATATTTTGACATAGTCTCTTCCCCCTACTCCCTGTCGCCTTGACCGCTAATCTTATCAATACATTTTTTTACCTTTTTTTATATACTAAATCAAGAAGCCGTTACGGCTTCCTGATTATTCATTTACTAAGCCAAAAATAGATAATAAATCAGCAATATCAGTGTCACGATATTACAGCCCATCCCTGCCCAAAACAGGTATAGCTTCAAGCCCTCATATCTGAAAAAGCCGTTTTTGCTTTCCTCCAGCTCCCGAACTTTCTGCTTCATTACGCTTGTAAGTGTATCAGACTGCTTCTCAAGGACTTTTGTTGCCCTCTGTACAGCCTCTATATTCGCCTGTAATGCCTTTCTAACCTCTTGGACGGTACTTTCTCTAACCTCATCTCTCAGGCTCCCAATTTCGGCTGATATGGCGTTCTGAAGCAGTTCGTTGCTGTTCTCTAACTGCTCGACGTTCTTCTTCAGCTCGCTGATGAGCTGCCTGCTCAGTTCCGCGTCTCTCTGCCTGTTCTGCTCTGCCCTTGCTTGTCCTTGATTTGACTGCTTCATTTTTGAATACGGCCTCCATTATCAACAATAGCCAAAAGCTCATCTTCCATATCGGACACTTTATGATTCACCTTAAACAGTCGACGTACATAAGAATTGTCATCGCTACTTTTATAGATATATCCCCTATTAGTTGAAATAATCTGGGCACCATCTGCACGCAAGAGTGCAATATCTTGAACAATGATTTGACGTGTCACACCAAAATGCTCCGCCAAACTCTGTCCATTCATTGCCTCTTTAGCTCCCTTTAAGAGTGCCAATAATTCTTGTTTTCGATTTGAAGCCATAGACCAACCATCCCTCTTTCAATTAGCGTATTTTTCGAATACTTTTGAAAATCGTTAATGCTATAACATAGTCTATCATACTATGGACAATAGTGCCAAAACCAACTAAAACAAAGAGAACATAGAATAGTTTTTGGAAATCCTCTCCTGTTACGGAATAAAAAATCACGCAAGCAAGAACTTCACCTATGGCATGGATAAGACCTAAAACAAAGTTGAAAAGTAATGATGATTTATG
>OGZX01003310.1_pt1 | contig 11210 bp, 7 predicted proteins | sample 1576881 | NCBI WGS metagenome assembly OGZX01 (sample SAMEA3541542, study PRJEB24748) | human gut metagenome | biome: human gut; feature: human-associated habitat; material: faeces | place: China | collected 2012
GCCTCTTCCTTCTGCACGGAGAATCCAAGTATTACGACGTACTGGAACGTACCTTATATAACGGACTGATCTCCGGCGTATCACTGGACGGCGGCAGCTTCTTCTACCCCAACCCGCTGGAAAGCATGGGACAGCACCAACGCCAGCCGTGGTTCGGTTGCGCCTGCTGCCCGTCTAATATCTGCCGCTTTATTCCGTCATTGCCGGGATATATCTATGCGGTGAAGGATAAAGACGTTTATGTCAATCTGTTCATGTCCAACACCTCAGACCTGAAAGTGGACGGCAAGGCAGTCTCCATCGAGCAGACTACCCGCTATCCGTGGAACGGTGACATTGCCATCGGCATCAAGAAGAACAACGCCGGACAGTTCACCCTGAAAGTACGTATTCCGGGATGGGTTCGCGGCCAGGTAGTTCCCAGCGACCTCTACACCTACAGTGACGGCAAGCGCCTGAAGTACACAGTAACCGTAAACGGCGAAGCCATGCAGAGCGAGCTGAAAGACGGCTACTTCTGCATCGACCGCCGCTGGAAGAAGGGTGACAAAGTGGAAGTACACTTCGACATGGAACCCCGCACCGTGAAAGCCAATAACAAGGTGGAAGCCGACCGCGGACGCATTGCCGTAGAACGCGGCCCGCTGGTGTACTGTGCCGAATGGCCCGATAACGATTTCGACATCTTCAGCGTATTCATGAACCGTACCCCGAAATTCGAGCTGGTAGAAAAGCCCGACTTGCTGTATGGCATCAACCAACTGAAAACGGATGCACAAGTCCTGGGCTATGACGACCAGGGACGACTGACTACCACCAATGTACGCCTTACGTTGATTCCTTATTATGCCTGGGCACACCGTGGCTCGGGTGCCATGGACGTGTGGTTGCCGCAGGAACTGAGCGCATCCCGCCCCACGATGCCCGCCACGCTGGCTTCGGAAAGCAAGATAGACGCATCGCACAGAGTAAGTTCCCTCTCGTCCATCAACGACCGCCTGGTACCGAAAGATGAGAACGACCGCTCCATGCCTTACTACCACTGGTGGCCCAAGCAAGCAACTACCGAATGGATTTCTTACGAATTCCCGGCAGAAGCAACCGTGTCCAGCGCCACAGTATATTGGTTCGACGATGCCCCCTGGGGCGGTTGCCGTGTGCCGAAGGACTGGAAAATCTATTACCGGAATGCCCAGGGACAGTGGCAACCCGTCACCGGAGCCGACAAGTACGGAGTGGAAAAAGGCACGGGAAACACAGTGAACTTTGACCCAGTAAAGACAAAAGCCGTGAAACTGGAAGTGAGACAGCCGGACAAGTATTCATCGGGGTTGTTTGAATGGGAAGTACAATAAAGGTGAAGCAAAATGAAAGTGATTAGATTAGTATTATCAGTAGCCATGCTCCTTTGCGGGGGCATGGCTATTGCGCAAGGTACGGTGGAAGATTACAACCGCGCCTACTCATTGAGAGAGAAGTTCAGCGCGAACAAAGTATTCTATTCCAATGTCAGCCCGCAGTGGATAGAAGGGACGCATCAGTTCTGGTATGTACGCAACACGCCCGAAGGACGGACGTATGTATCGGTGAATGCCGACCGGAAAGCAAGAAAGGAACTGTTCGACCATAACCGCCTGGCAAGTGCGCTCGCCACAGCAAGCGGCAAGGAAGTGAAGGCAGGGGAAATCCGCCTGGAACGGTTGTCTGTGAACCCAACGCTGGACACGCTCCGGTTCGTCTTCAATAACCAACGGTGGATGTACGCCGTCCGGAAGAACCAACTGGCAGACGAGGGCGTCCTTCCCGTTCCCCCCAAGCCCAAACACTGGATGGAAGTGGACGATGAAAAGACCGCCGAGCCCATTGCCTCGCCCGACGGAAAGTACACGGCATTCATCAGGAACCACAACGTATATGTGAAGGAGATTGCCACCGGAAAGGAGAAGCAACTGAGCCTGGACGGGACACTGGGGAACTACTACTCGGCTTATATCAGCTGGTCGCCCGACAGCAAGAAGGTGGCTTCCTGCAAGATTCGCCCGGTAGAGAAACGGTATGTATATTATGTAGAGTCCTCGCCCACCGACCAGCTTCAGCCCAAACTCCACAAACAGGAATATGCCAAGCCGGGCGACGAGCTTCCCTTCAAAGTGCCTTGCATCTACGAAGTGGAGACAGGTCGTGCCGTGATTCCGTCCACTGACCTGTTTGCCCGGCAATATGAGTTGTACGGCCCCGAATGGAACAGCGACAGCCGCGCCATCACTTTCGAATACAACCAGCGCGGACACCAGGTGTACCGCATACTGGAGCTTTCCGCCGAGACGGGCCGGGTACGCCCGCTGATAGAAGAAACCAGCGACAAGTACGTGAACTATGCCCGCCGTTTCCGCCACGACCTGAAAGACGGCAAGCAGATTATCTGGATGAGTGAGCGCGACAACTGGAACCATCTGTATATGTACGACCGTGCCACCGCACAACCCTCGCACCAGATTACCCGCGGCGAATGGTATGTGCGCGATGTGCTCCGTGTGGACGAGAACAACCGCCAGATTTACTTCTCCGCCAACGGTATGCAACCCGGCGAAGACCCTTACCTCATCCGCTATTACCGCATCGGCTTTGACGGAAAGAATCTGACCTGCCTTACCCCGGAAGAAGGAATGCACCGTGCCTGGTTCTCAGCCGACATGAACTACCTAGTAGACGTTTACTCCCTGGTGGATAAAGCCCCCGTAGCCGTGCTCCGCAGTGCCCGCGACGGCAAGGTAGTGATGCCGTTGGAGACTGCCGACATCAGCCGCCTGGTAGCCGAAGGCTGGAAAGCACCCGAAGTATTCGTTGCCAAAGGCCGCGACGGGAAAACGGATATGTGGGGACTGATAGCCCGTCCCACCAACTTCGACCCGAACAAGAAGTATCCGGTTATCGAATACATCTACCAGGGGCCGGGCGACCAGTATGTACCCAAAACCTTCATCCCCTACAACTGGTACATGACTTCACTGACCGAACTGGGCTTCATCGTCGTCATGGTGGACGGCATGGGAACTTCCTTCCGTTCGCGCGAGTTCGAGAACGTATGCTACAAGAACCTGAAAGATGCCGGCCTGCCCGACCACATCGCCTGGATAAAGGCGGCAGCCCGGAAGTACCCCTACATGGACATCGACCGCGTAGGCATCTACGGCTGTTCTGCCGGCGGACAGGAGTCCACCACGGCCGTACTGCTGCATCCCGAATTCTACAAAGCGGCTTACTCCGCTTGCGGCTGCCACGACAATCGCATGGATAAGATATGGTGGAACGAACTGTGGCTGGGCTATCCCGTAGGTGACCAGTATAAAGAAGGCTCCAACGTAGAGAATGCCCATCTGCTAAGCCGCCCCCTGATGCTGGTGGTAGGCGAACTAGATGATAACGTAGACCCCGCCTCAACCATGCAGGTAGTGAATGCCCTGATCAAGGCAAACAAGGAGTTCGAACTGGTCGTTATCCCCGGCGCCCACCACACGATGGGCGAAGACTTCGGCGAACACAAACGCTACGACTTCTTTGTACGCCATCTGCAAGGGGGGACTCCGCCGAAATGGGATGAGATAACCTATCGCTAAGAGCTACATAGCAAAAGGCAGATATTCGGAGAATTAAAGGAAAATATAAACAGAAACAGTTGATATATGGATAGATTCTTTGCACTCGTAACCGCTAACTTTGTATTCAAAACTAAATGCTGTTATGAGAAGACTACTGTTCATTTTTTCCTTTCTCTGTCTATCTGCCCTAAACATAGGTGCACAAGATACTCTGACTTTAGAAAACTGTCTAAAAATAGGCATTGAAAACAACCTTTCCCTACAAAGCAAACGCAACGAGATACAAAAGGGAAAGTATGGCATCTCCGAAAACCGAACGAAGCTGCTACCCCAGATCAACGGCTTTGCCAACTACAACGACAATATAGATCCGCCGGTATCCGTCACCGACGGCTCGGCTTACGGAACACCCTACAACGTGACCCATACCCTGCAATATGGCGCCAATATGGGGCTGCAACTCCAAATGCCGCTTTACAACCAAACCCTCTACACCACTATCTCCATTGCAAAGACCATGGACGAAATGAATCGGCTCTCTTACGAAAAAGCAAGGGAAGATCTCATCATGCAGATCAGCAAGATGTACTACCTGGCACAAGTCACCACCGAACAGATAGCCTTGACCAAAGCCAATATCACCCGCCTCGAGGAACTGAAGGAAATCACGCTGGCCTTCTACGATAACGGGATGGCCATGGAAGTAGACGTAAAGCGCGTCAACATCAACCTCGAGAACCTGAAAGTACAGTACGACAATGCCCAAGCCATGCTGGAACAACAACTGAACCTGCTGAAATACATCATCGACTATCCGGCAGAACAACGCATCGCCCTGACGCCGGTCGATACCGAGGATATCGTCCCCGCAGCCCTGACCGGATTATCAGAAAGCCTGTACGAACTCCAACTGCTGCAATCGCAAAGGCAGCTCGCCGAGCAACAGAAAAGACTGGTAGGCAATGGCTACCTCCCTTCCCTGAGCCTGACGGGAAACTGGGGCTTCTCTGCATTCACGGACAAGGCTTATCACTGGTTCCACTCCGGCCCCTCCGGGCACTGGTACCGCTCGTATGGCCTGGGCGTGTCGCTGCGCGTCCCCATCTTCGACGGGCTGGACAAGCAGTATAAGACGAAGAAAGCGGTCATCGACCTGCAGAACATCAAGCTGACCCAAGAGGACACCCGAAAGAACCTGCAAGCCCAGTACCTCAACGCCACCAATGACCTGATGAACAACCAGCGCAACTTCAAGAAGCAGCGGGACAACTACCTGCTGGCTGAGGACGTATACGCCGTCACGATGGATCAGTACCGCGAAGGAATCACCTCCATGACCGAAGTCCTGCAGGATGAAATGCGGATGAGCGAAGCGCAGAACAATTACATCAGTGCGCACTACAACTACCGCGTCACCAACCTGACACTGCTCAAACTGACCGGACAGATAGAATCTTTAGTAGAATAACCCGCCAAACCAATGACATCAGAATATGGAAACAATGGAAAATAAGAACGCCGCCGCCAACACCCATCAGGCGAAAGCAAAGAAGTTGAGGAAACTGCGCGGCTGGCACATCACCGTCAGCCTGCTGGGAGTGGCCGTCATGGCATGGGGAGTGGTGCAGGTGGCCTGCCTGTTCCTGGACTACAAGCGGACGGAGACGAGCACGGACGCGCAGGTGGAGCAGTACCTCTCGCCCGTCAACCTGCGTGCGTCGGGCTACATCCGCCGGATCTGCTTCACCGAGCACCAGGATGTGCACAAGGGGGACACGCTGCTGGTGCTGGACGACCGCGAATATAAGATTCGCCTGATGGAAGCCGAAGCCGCCCTGAAGGACGCGCAAGCCAGCGCCACCGTCATCGGCGCCACGCTGCAGACGTCGCAGACCACCGCCTCGGTGTACGACGCCTCCATCTCGGAGATAGAGATACGCCTGGCCAAGCTGGAGAAGGACCGCCAGCGCTACCAGAACCTGGTGAAGCGCAACGCCGCCACGCCGATTCAGCTGGAGCAGATCGAGACGGAGTACGACGCCACGCGCAAGCGGCTGGAGGCCACCCGGAGGCAGCAGAAGGCGGCGCTGTCCGGCGTGAACGAGGGGTCGCACCGCCGCCAGAGCACCGAAGCCGCCATAGAGCGCGCCACGGCAGCACTGGAAATGGCACGGCTGAACTTGTCGTACACGGTAGTCCTGGCCCCCTGCGACGGCAAGCTGGGACGCCGGGCGCTGGAAGAAGGGCAGTATATCACGGCGGGGCAGACCATCACCTACCTGCTGCCCGACACGCAGAAGTGGATCGTAGCCAACTACAAGGAGACGCAGATAGAGAACCTGTACCTGGGGCAGGAAGTGGTGATCACGGTCGACGCCATCAGCGACCGGGAGTTCAGCGGCCGGGTAGCCGCCATCTCCGGGGCAACGGGGTCGAAGTACTCGCTGGTGCCCACGGACAACTCCGCCGGAAACTTCGTGAAGATACAGCAACGCATACCGGTACGCATCGACTTCACTAATCTCTCGAAGGAAGATAACGAACGGCTGGTGGCGGGCATGATGGTAGTAGTGAAAGCCAAACTCTAAAGCGCCATGCCCTCGTACCCCAAGAACTACCCCTTCTACAACTGGGTGCCCAAACCGCTGGGTATCCTGATTCTGTTGTTGCTCTTCCTGCCCATCCTGACGGTAGGCGGCACGTACTCGGTGAACAGTACCGAGATGATGAGCGGGCTGGGCATTCTGTCCGAGCATATCCAGTTCGCCAACTTTGCCACGTCCATCGGGATGGCGGCGTTCTGCCCGTTCCTTTACCGGCTGGTGGTGATCCGCAGGGAGAAGATGATGTGCATTGCCGGCTTCTCGCTGATGTATATCTTCAGCTACATCTGCGCCAAGACGGACAGCATCTTCCTGCTGGCGCTGTGCAGCCTGCTCACGGGCTTTCTGCGCATGGTGCTGATGATGGTCAACCTGTTTACCCTCATCAAGTATGCGGGCAATATGGAAGCCTACGACAAAATCACTCCCGGCAACGAACCCACCAGCGGCGGGGATTGGGACAAGCTGGATATAGAGCGCAGCATCGCCCAGCCTGCCATCTATCTGTTCTTCATGATACTGGGACAGTTGGGCACCTCGCTCACTGCCTGGCTCTGCTTTGAGTACGAGTGGCGGTACGTCTACTACTTCATGATGGGGCTGTTGCTGCTGTGCATTCTTATTATATTCATCACAATGCCCTACCACAAGTACCCGGCTGGGCGGCGCTTCCCCATCAACTTCCGGCAGTTTGGCGACGCGTCCATCTTCTGCGTGCCGCTGGTGTGCATCAGCTACATACTGACCTACGGGAAGGTACTCGACTGGTACGACGATCCCAGCATCCGGTGGGCCACGGCGGGCGCCATCGTCAGCGGCGGGCTGTTCCTCTACCTGGAAGCTACGCACCGCCACCCCTACTACCAGTTGGAAGTGCTGAAGCTGCGCACGATACGCATCGGCTTCCTGTTCTACCTGCTGCTGATGGTGCTGAACTCCAGCTCCATGTTCGTCAATGTATTTGCGGGAGTGGCGATGAAGCTGGACAATCTGCAGAACGCCACACTGAGCAACTGGAGCATGCTGGGCTACTTCATCGGCACCGTGGTGACCATCGGACTCAGCATGAAGGGGGTGCACTTCAAGTACCTCTTCGCCGGGGGCTTCCTGCTGATCGGTCTGGCAGCGCTGTTCATGTACTTCGAGGTGCAGAGCGCCGGGCTGTACGAAAGGATGAAATATCCGGTCATTATCCGCTCCACCGGCATGATGATGCTCTATTCGCTGATACCGACATTCGCCACCCAGCGCATGCCCTACAAGTTCCTTTCGTCCTGGATTTGCACCATGCTCACCGTGCGTATGGTACTGGCACCCGGCATCGGCGCCGCCCTCTACACCAATGCCTTGCAGGAGCGCCAACAACACTACGTCACCCGCTATGCGCAGAACGTGGATATGCTGCATCCCGAGGCATCGGCCTCGTTCCGGCAAACCGTGCAAGGAATGCAATATCAGGGAAAGAGCAAACAAGAGGCTGTCAACATGGCGGCCATGTCTACCAAAGGACGCATTCAGGTGCAGGCTACACTCTCGGCGGTGAAGGAGATAGCAGGCTGGACGCTGTACGCTTGTCTTTTTTGTATGATATTTGCACTCGTTATTCCCTATCCTAAACGGAAATTACTAACTTAGCAGCGTTTTAGAACTTGTAATCTTCGTATGTTATGGATGCTCAGCAAAAACGCTTATCCCGTCTGAACCATGCTTTATTAAGCGGGGAAAACATATGCAGTTCGGAAGGCATGGTCTGCACCTTCCCCACCTCCCTGAAGGAGCCGTTCCTGATAAAAGGGGCAGGTCTGGTTGTTTGCAGGCAAGGAGATTTCACATTCTCCCTCAACCAGAAGTCATTCTCCGGCCAGGCAGGCGAAACGCTTTTCATCCCCGAGGGCTCGCTCTTTCAAGTGCTTGAGGAATCGGAAGACTTACAACTATTCATCCTTGTTTATCAGATAGAGCCGATACGGGATATTATCGGCAATTCGGTGTTGTCCATGTACTTGTACATGCAACTCCGTACGGAGCCTTGCTATGTATGGAATACCGGTGACGAAGAAGAAGTGCTGAAATACATGTCATTGCTGGACAACACCCTGTATATGGAAGACAGCATCTTTAACCGCTATGAGCAGAAACTGCTGCTCCTGGGACTGACCTACCGGATTTGTTCCATCTACAACCGTAAGCTTATGAACCTGAAAACATCCGTAGGGCATAAGCACGAAATCTTTATACGGTTGATTCAGACGATAGAAAAGTATTATACGGAACAGCGCGGAGTAGGGTTCTATGCAGACAAACTCTGCCTGTCGCCCAAATATCTCTCCGCCCTGTCCAAGTCTGTATGCGGGCTCACAGTGCAGGAGCTGGTGTTCAAGTCCATCATCCGCAAAAGCATCTCGCTGCTCAAGAACACGCAAAAAAGCATTCAGGAAATATCCGATTTCTTCAATTTCCCCAATGCTTCTTCCTTCGGTACATTCTTCAGAAAACAGACCGGAATGTCTCCGCAGCAATACCGCAAGAAATAAAAGAATAGGATACGCGGTACCGGCGTAATCAGTTTCTCCTATTTACGGAGTACCTTGGCAATGGCCTTCTGAACCAACCCTTCCATTACATCATATCCCTCGGCAGTAGGATGCACGCCGTCTTTGGTATATTGAGGGTTCAACGCTTTGTTTTCTCCAACTACCATTTCCGAGTAATAATCGACAAAGGGGATACGGTTCTTCTTGGCATACTTCTGCAGGCGGGCATTGAGGGCGGCAATCTTCTGTGGTGCATCTGTAATGCTCTTGTTCCAGCCAAAGGCAGCGGCAGGGAGCGTAGTGGTCAGGATTACCTTTATATTGTTGGCTTGGGCAAGCTCTACCATTGAGACGATGTTGCCGAAGGTACGGTCTTCGTTGTAAGTGCCCGTGTTTTCCGCCACATCATTGGTGGCAGCATTGATTACTACAACCGCCGGAGAAAGGTTGATTACATCTTCACGGAAGCGTACCAGGAATTGATAAGAGGTTTGTCCGCTGATACCTCTCCCTATATAGCCGTTATTCTTGAAGAAATCGGGGTGAATATTCACCCAACCCTCCGTAATGGAGTTCCCCATGAAAACAACCCGCTTACCGTTGTTCTCCTGCTGTTGCAACTCGATATTCTCCTTTTCATAGCGATTCAGATTGGCCCAATCGCGGTTCTGGGCACTCAATTCAGTAACCGACAAAACGGTTGTCATCAACAAAACACAAGCAAATAAATTCTTCATAATTCTATCTTATTTTTAAAGTTCGATTTCAAATCATGCTTTCAGCCGGATAATAAAGCAGCTTCCCTTCCCCGGCTCACTCTGAACGGTCAGCGTGCCGCCATGCGCTTCCACAAAATCTTTGGAGATAGACAAGCCCAAGCCACTGCCCTGCACTTTGGTTCCGGGCACCCGGAAGTAGCGGTCGAAGATGCTTTGATGATAGCGCGGGTCGATGCCTTTGCCGAAGTCCCGGACATACATTTCGACAAAACCGTCGTCATGGCGGGCACCGATCACTACCCGTCCATTTTCCTTGGAGTAGCGGATGGCGTTGCTCAACAGATTGGTGAGTACCCAGGCTATCTTCTCGCTGTCGACAAAGAGCTTGGGCATCTTCTCCTCGGGGTACTCCGCTTCAATCTGGATGTTGAATCGGTCCGCCTGCACCTGGTTGGCTTTGATGGCATACTCTATCAGTTCGATGGGCTTCGTAATCTTAGGCATCATCTGCAACTTGCCTGCCTCGACTTGTGTCATGTTCAGCAGTTCGCCGGTGATTCCGAGCAGACGGTCGGCATTCTCCTTGATGCTCTTGGAGAGTTGCTCCTGCTCATCATTCAGCGCTCCCACCCGTTTGTCCTCCAGCAACTGCAGGCTCATCAGGATGGCAGAGATGGGCGTCTTCAGTTCATGGGAGATGGTGGAGATGAAGGTGGTCTTGGCGCTGTCCAGCTCCTTGAACTCGGTGATGTTCTTCAGCAGAATCACATTGCCCAGGTTCTGTGGTTCGTCGGCGTCCGCCTCCGTATTCTGAATCGTGATATAGGAAGCCTTGAAATAGCTCTCTTTGTTATCCGCATAAATCTTCAGCGGTTCCTTCTTCTCGCCCGGAGTAACCAGCTCGCGAACCAGACGGCGAAGCAAGTCGTTCTTCAGGGAGAGTTCTTCGGCGGAATGGCGGATAATGTCCTCACGCTTCAGGTTCAGCACCGTCAACGCTTCATTGTTGACAAAAAGAATCTCCCGTTCCCGGTTCAGCCCGATGATAGGTTCATTGATGCTGTTCACAATGGCTTCGAGGAACTTCTTGGCCGCAAGGATGTCGTTCAACGTACTGGCACGATACTCCGTCAGCCGTTCCGCCATACGGTTAAAGCTGTCCGCCACTTCACGGAACTCTTCGTGACCGCTCATGTCGAGGCGTTTCTTATAATTATGGTTGGCTATCTCGAGGATGCCGCGCGTCAGCTCCTGGATAGGCTTGCTGATGGAACGCGGAAGCCACACCAACAGGATGATGCTGGCAAGAATGCAGACACCGCCCGTAACGGAAATCCATAGCAATGCACGCTGCAACCCGGGCATAGCCGCAGGGCTATCCGGCTCCGTTGCCGTTAATATTTGGAGATTAACGACCGAAAGGGCAACCAGCAGAATTATCATTCCTGCCAATATCCCTACGCTAAGTATCAATTTTGTGCGAATATTCATAATGCTCCAAGTACTAAAAATTATGCAAGTATAATCAAATCTATGTTTGCTTGCGCCAAATCGCTCACAAATTTTCTATATTTCAAGAGCATGAACAGCGATTCGGGCAAACGGAATGAAGGACTGCCCATGCAGACAGAGGTTATCTGCTTCTCTTTGCAGATGGCAACAATGCTGCCCAGGACATCCCGAGACTGCACCTGGACGACCTCGCCCCCCAACTCGGTCACTAGCTTGAAATGATTCAGCAGATGGCGCTGGCTC
>OGZX01003311.1_pt1 | contig 11208 bp, 11 predicted proteins | sample 1576881 | NCBI WGS metagenome assembly OGZX01 (sample SAMEA3541542, study PRJEB24748) | human gut metagenome | biome: human gut; feature: human-associated habitat; material: faeces | place: China | collected 2012
GCCCAACACGAATTTATCACTTTTTAGGAGGAATTCATCATGGAAAATCTGAACATTGCACTGATCGGCTGCGGCATGATCGGCCGTGAGCACATCGAGCGTATCCAGAACCGCATCCGCAATGCACGCATCGTTGCTGTATGCGACGTATTTGAAGAAGGCGCAAAGAAGGGCGCTGAGATCGCCGGTGCCGGCACCAAGGTTTACACCGATTTCAACGAAGCAATCAACGATCCGGACGTAAACGCTGTTGTAGTTACCACCCCGGGTCAGTTCCACAAGGGTCCGGTTCTGGCAGCGATCAAGGCCGGCAAGCCGGTATTCTCTGAGAAGCCGCTGGCTAACACCGCTGCTGACGGCAAGGAGATCGTTGAGGCCGAGATGGCAGGCGGCAAGCACCTCGTACAGGTTGGCTTCATGCGCCGTTACGACCGCGGCTACCGTCAGGTCAAGGAGCTGATCGACTCCGGCAAGTTCGGTGCCCCGATGGTGATCAAGTGCACCCACCGTGCAGACGGCGTTGCCGATGACTACACCACCGCAATGGCTGTTACCGATACCGCAATCCACGAGATCGACGTTCTGCCGTGGCTGGTAAACGACGAGTGGGACGAGGTGCAGTGCATCATGCCGAAGACCAACAGCAAGGTTAAGAACGCGCTGAAGGACCCGCAGATCATGATCATGAAGACCAAGGGCGGCATCATCAACATGCTCGAGGTAAACGTAAACTGCGGCTTCGGCTACGACATCAACTGCGAGGTTGTATGTGAGAACGGCGTTGTAAACCTGCCGTGCCCGTCCTTCCCGACCGTTCGCTACGCTAACGAGGTTTCCACCAAGATCGAGGACAACTGGATCCTGCGCTTCATCGATTCTTACGATGTAGAGATTCAGGACTGGGTTGACCACGCACTCAAGGGTGAGACCGGCGGCTCCTCTGCTTGGGACGGCTACGTTGCATCCATCACCGCTGACGCTCTGGTTAAGTCCCAGACCTCCGGTGTGCCGGAGAAGGTTGTTACCGGCGGCACCCCGGACTTCTATAAGAAGTAATCCACCTCATATTTTCTATTCATTGCTACTCACTCGCAAGGGTGGCAGAGCTTCCTGCTTTACTGCCCTTGCATATCACCTTAACCACTATACCGCGTTTTACAACGCGAAATTGATACGTTAAAAGGAGTTACTGCTATGAAAATCGGTTTTAACGAAGGCTGCAACCGTTTCTGCGAAAACCACTCCGTACTTGAAGATCTCGACCTGTGCGAGAAGTACGGCTTTGACTACATCGACATCCAGTCCGAGTGCCTCGACCGCGAGATCGCTGCCGGCAAGTACACCATCGATGATCTCGGCGCATGGTTCGCTGACCCGAAGCACCACCTGAAGATGCTGTCCTACAACGCCCTGATCTTCTTCAACATGAAGCAGACCCAGGAGGAAAAGGACGCCGTTATGGCAAAGCTCGATCAGATCATTGCAGACTGCAACAAGCTGGGCTGCAAGATGATCGTTGTTGTACCGTCCATGGATCTGACCGTTCCGGCTACCGTTGACGAGATCCGCGAGGATGCTGTTGCAGTCCTCAAGGAGATGGTAAAGAAGGTTGAGCCGCACGGCATCAAGCTGTCCATCGAATTCTGCGGCGCACCGACCATGTCCATCAACCGCTTCGAGTACGCTTACGACATCGTTACCGAGGTAGATCATCCGCTGGTCGGCATCACCCTCGATCAGTACCACTTCCATGCTATGGCTTCCGAGTGGGCTGCTCTCGAGAAGGCTGACGGCAAGAAGATTTTCGTATGGCACCTGAACGGCATGGAGAATATGCCGTGCGGCGCTGCTTACAACAACGACGAGAAGCGTCTGTGGCCGGGCGAGCCGGGCGACTGCCTCGACCACAAGCGTTACGCAGATACCCTCAAGAAGATCGGCTTTGAAGGCGACGTTTGCACCATGGAGGTGTTCCGTCCGGACTACTACAAGCTGTCCAACGAGGAGAATATCAAGAAGGCCGCTGAGGTTACCAAGGCACATGTTGCGAAGTACTGGGCTGACTGATTTCACAGAGTGAAGATTTAAGGCAACACCGCACAATTAAAGCGGCGGTGCTTTGCGGAAATTTTGTGTCCTGACTTTGTTGCAGTTTCACGGTAATACATCAAGTATTACCGCAAAACTGTGCCTCGTCAGTACGCAAAATTTACTCGCAAATCACTCTTGTTCAATTATGCGGTATTGCCTTAAGAGTGGAGAGTGAAGAACTTTCCACTCTTTTTCTGTATACCCGCAAAAGAGAAAGAGTGGAGTAAATCTCCACTCTTCACTCTTTTATAATACGCTGCTGACTACCGCCGCGACCTCCGTCCCACTGATTCCCTGCTCTGCGGGCACGGTCGGCGCTTTGATGTCAAAGCCGACTGCCTTTGCAAGCTCTGCAAGGGAGTTATGGACGGTCAGCGGATTCGGAATCTGCGAAGAATCGCCGTCTTCGGTCGTAGCATCCGGGTCAATGATGATGGTATCGCCGCTGACCTTTACCACAGCAGGATCGTTGCCGAACAGCGGTACGAACAGATCGACCGGAACATAAAAACGTAAAATACACATAGATACAGCGGCGCCTCTACCATTTTAGTAAGCTTCCGCAGATAAAAACATGACAGTCCGGCTTGCTTGTCCGCCTTCGCGGCAGCGCGGTGGCTTGCAGTGAATGGGCACCACAGAAAGCCCTTTCGGCAGCTTTTTACGCGGTTTTATCTGATTATTAAGCCAAATGATAATCAAATCGCCGTTTTATTTTGCCCTCTCACATAGGCGGTACTACCGCCTTTGTGAGAGGGCGTTTTTTACCGCATGATTTTCGGCTTTAGGGCTTCAAAATATGGACCCCAAAAATCGGGGGAAGGGTTCAAAATTCAAAACTTATGCCACCGGTTGCAGAACCAGGTGTCATAAGCTATAATATGGGTGTCAAAACCGTGAAAACGGAGGGGTTAGCATGATATTCGGCTACGCGAGAGTATCCACCAAAACGCAGGCGCGCGACGGCAACAGTCTGGACGCGCAGCAGGCGGCGCTGACGACGGCGGGCGCGGAAAAAATCTATACGGATACCTTCACCGGCACGAAGATGGACCGACCGGAATGGGACAGGCTGCGCGCGCAGCTGCGAAAAGGCGATGTGCTCATCGTCACCAAGCTCGACCGGCTGGCGCGGTCGGTGTCGCAGGCGTCCGGCATGATCACCGACATGATCGACGAGGGCATTACCATCAACGTATTGAACCTCGGTATCCTGTCCAACGATTCGGTCAACACGCTGCTGCGCAATGTACTGCTGTCGTTTGCACAGTGCGAGCGCGACATGATCGTGCAGCGCACGCAGGAGGGCAAGGCGGTTGCCCGCGCGACCGACCCCGATTTCCGCGAGGGACGGCCGCCCAAGTTCGATGCCGAGCAGCTTGACCATGCAATGGCACTGCTCGAGGAGCATTCGTATACGCAGGTCGTGAAACTCACTGGTATCAGCAAGTCTACGCTGATTCGGGAGAGGAAGAGGAGGAAGAACTTCTAAATTGAAGTTAATTAGATTGACAAATCCGTAAGTCACGCGTATTATAATAAGTAACAGGACTCCCCACACCTCTCAACGATGTGTCCCAGGGGAGACATTTTTTTATCTGGGGAATCTCATATCATACAAATAAAAGAACACAGTTCTTATACTGAACAAATAACAAAACTGCGCAGCAGAGGCTGTATCATTACAGATGATGCGGCTTGTGAACAAATATTAAAACATATCGGTTATTATCGTTTATCAGCTTATTTGCTGCCATTCAAAAACGAAGACGGCTACGGTAAAAACCTGTCGTTCGAACGTGTTTACCATATTTATGAGTTTGATCGGAAGCTTCGCAATCTTCTGTTTTCTGCTATCGAGGTTATTGAAATAAGCCTTCGAGCACGTCTTGCATATTTTCATTCCGAAAAATATGGACCGCTCGGATACCTCGATGCTTCATTCTTTAATTCGAAACACAATGCTGAAAAATTCAAGGCAAATCTTAATCGTGAAATCGAAAACAATAAAAAGGTACTATTTGTTAAACATCATCTCGAACACTACGATGGAAAATTTCCATTATGGGTTGTCTGCGAGCTGTTTACTTTCGGTATGCTTTCGTATTTTTACAATGATCTGACTACTACATGGTACACCCACTCCGGGTCTGATTACCGTCATATGGTCAGCTGGCTAAGATGCTGTACGGATTTGCGTAATATTTGCGCTCATGACGGCAGACTCTATTTCAGAGTATTCTCCGCCGTACCCTCTGGTTTTGATATTCCCGAGCGCATGAAAAGAAGGCTATGGGGTGAAATTCTTTCCGTAAAGGCGTTATATCCGTCTTCCCATAAATGGAATACCGAGTTTATGCCCGCCATTACTGCTCTGTTTGAGGAATATGCAGATGACATAGACCTATATCATCTGGCAATTCCAAGAGATTGGCAAGACGAGCTGAAAAAATGAAATATACTGATACTGCTATTTAAAACAGAGGGGGTATGCCCGTATGACATACCCCCTCTGTCTATTCTTAGCCTCTCGGCGGGAATGGATCATGTCCGTGAGAGTCCTTATCCCTGATGCGTCCATCTGAGCGATGAATCACTAGCTCAGAATGCTGATTTCGAGAGATCTCTCTTGCAATATCCATTGCCTGTTTTTGAGTGGCAGTACGTACCGTAGCGCGCGTATTGCCCTCTCCTTTCACCTGCCATCCGCCTGCCGGATGAGGTATTACATGCTGATTTTTACCCATAAGTACGCCTCCTTACTTTAAACGAGTGACCCGTCCGCAGTGCGGACATTTTGATGGGTTCGTCACCGGAATCACGCGTTTTCCGCAACGACAGATATAATATTTGTATTTGATAGTCATATAGACCTCCTGTTTGTAGAAAGATTATTTATTACAATCACACTATGAAAAAAGACTGCGTTTTTTTACCTTTCTAGACACAGATCTCATATTGCAATCGGAAGTCAAATATGATACAATAACCGTGAATTATGACAAAGTACCATAACCCGTGCTTCTGTCGTCTCGCAGGACACCGAGTTGCAGCTCGGTGTCTTTTTCTTTTCTCATTTTATGTGTTGTTATCAAAAAACAGCTTTGGATTACATCCGAACGCATTTTCCAGAATACGATTGGTTAAATTAACCTTTGCTCGCGATGTTTTCAAATCGCTCATTCGATGTAAAACGCTCCTGCCGCAATCATCCTTTGCAGTGATCCATACTTGATCTCGTCGATACTCTCCATCAACTAAAAGCGGCTGATGAGAAGTACAAATCAGCTGTGCATGATGCGGATTGCTTTCTTCATTTGTAAACAGGTGGATAATTTCCTTGGCCAGTGACAGATGAAGACCGTTTTCCAGCTCATCAACCATCAAGACACCGCCATCTTCGAGAACATCAAAAAGATAGGGCAGTGCAGTAAACAATTTTACCGTTCCCAGCGACTCATCTTTAAAAAAGGAAATTGGTGTAATCGTCGTTTCCTTGCCGTTTTCATACACTGCATGGCGCGATGCTATACCCACCCTCGTCGTTTTGACGATAGCTTCTCTGTTTTCAAAATCATCCGAAGTATTTCTTTGATGCTCCACCTCTTCTTCTTCAAAAGATACTTTTATATCTCGAAGAGTCGGATCGGCAGTACGAATGATATTGATATACTTGCGAAGCCGATCCTCCGAAAAAGTTTTTTTAGGATTGATCGGCTGTAGCTTACCCGCGGTCATACTGACCACATTTATTCCTTGAATCGCAGAAACGATCTTCGAAGCCAATGGATTATTCAATAAGTCAGCAATCGGAAGGCATAACGCTTCTGGTTTAACCATACGCTTGACATCTTCAAAACCTTTCAGTTCTGAACGAAGCGTGATATCTTTAAAAGACGATGATGTACGTTCCAGTAATTTTTCTGTTCTCCGGTACTTCTTTGTAAGAAGTTCGTAAACAATTTCTTGTCCCTGAACTGCAAAGGTATAATGGTATGTTATGTTATCTAAAACAAGCTCGATTGCAAACCTTGTAGGCTGTTCTCTGTAACTTGTATCAAATGCAAAGTTTTTTACAGGCGCATCTATGTTTTTAAACTCTGGCCTCGCCATCAGCTGCGCAGCATCTATTACGGCTAATGGTGAAAAACTCAGGAATCGTTGAATTTCTCGGATTATCTTACAGAAAAATGTTTTTCCCGATCCATTTGCACCATATAGGAAAGAAACCTTATTAAATCGACTATTCCCACAAGCAAATGTGTTGTCGATATACTCTTTCTTGCTTAAATCCGCTTCCGTGGTAAACGTAATCGGTTCGGCAAAGGAAGCAAAATTTTCTGCAGAAAGCGATTTCAGAATGAGGTTTTCCATATTTTTCGCCCCTTCCAAAGAAAATTATATCATATACCAGTAAAATGTCAATTGTTATTTTCTACTTTTCGATATATATGTCGAAATTTATGCGATAACATAAATTTAAAAAAACGCCTCTGACGTTATCCGTCGGGGTGATGTCTTACTCTGCCGCTATCTCCTGCATGCGTTCGATCAGACGACGAGACAGCTCCTCGTTTTCCGGCTTTGCCACAAAGCGCAGCAGCGCCAGCATGAGTTTCTCGGCGGTGACGTTTGCTTTTACGCACCATTCCTCGGTCAATTCCAGCACGTCCGTATCAACATCCACGTTCACCTCAACGGTTTCTTCTGTGCGGCCGCAGGCAGCACCGTCAATCTCTTTACTCCACGCAGCGAGACATCGCTCCCGATTCTCCTCTACTGCCTGCACCGTCTCCGGCTCGGAAAACGGCTGGATATCCGGCAGACGGTTCCGGATGAGTTCCACATCATGGACATGCAGCGTCTTATCCTCGAATATCACGAGCAGAACCTCGTCCAGCAGCGCGATCACACGCGTAATCTCGATTTCATGCTTCATCTTCTTCCTCCTCGTCAGACAGTACGCTCGCCCAGTGCACCAGACGGATTTTCGGCTGCGGTATATCCTGATACCAGTAATCACGCAGCAGCGCAAGTTTTCGCTTGATTGGCTCGCTCTGCTCGTCTGTGATTACGATCAGTTCATCAAAGTGCAGTCCGTTTCCTGTGGCGGTAAGACAGAACATGCCAATTTTCGCGACGTCAAACCAGTATTCAGCTATCGGATAATAAATAATCACCATTGTCCGGCCGTTTTTCAGATGCACATAGATGGTCTGACTATCTATCATCCCATAGAATTCCCTCGGGTTCTTTTGCATGCTCTTTACCCCGTTTGACTGATGCAGTCTTTCCTCCAGCTGTGAAATGATAACCTCCTTCCATTCCGGGAACGGATGTCGTATATACAGCTGCGGTTCCGGACACACGCAGCGCACCCACCGCAGCAGCTCATGCCAGTATGGGTCTGTATTCTGCATACTGCCGTCCAGAAAATCCAGCTGTGCAGCCTCCTCCGGCTCTGCCTGAAGATACAGCACGAAAAGAAAAGTATTCCGCATCAGCACTTCCGCTTTCCATATCTCATCAAACAGACCGTGCCGGAGCAGGCGGCCGTTCAGATAGATCATCAGTCCTCCGGACCATCTGTCCCCCAGATAATAGTGATAATTTCCCCGTGCCGGTTCAATCTCGCCGTAGCGATACGAGGCGTGTACGCTGACGCCGTTCAGGAGAAAATGCGCCTCATCTTCCCTGCTGTTGTCCGTCCAGATCGGCTCCAGTCCGGTCAGATTGTACATCCGCGTCCGGCCGTTCAGCGGTTTCCAGAAGAAATGTATTTTCTGCCTTTGCGGACCGCCGCCGCAGTCTGTCTCGCCGAGCAGCACCGGCAGATAAGTAACGCGCAGCTCCTCCATCATGCGCTCTATCCGCATTTCCAGTTCCCTGCTGTCGCGGCAGTTCTGGTCTACCAGCTCATGCGGCAGAGGAACGGAAACCTTCGTGCCCGAAGTCCGCATCATGTGCGGAAGCTCATCGAGTGAGACTGCCTCGTATTGCATGACTGAATCGCGGTACGGCGCCGCCACTCGCAAAGCAGTACCGTTCTCTATTTTGGTGATCATCTCCCATGCTTTGTCTTTCGGGTCACAGTTTACGAGCACGGTTTTCAGTCCGATGCCGAAGCGGTTATACCGGCCGAGCTTCTGCGGCTTTGCACGGCCACAGCCGAATACTTCGCTCAGCCTTTCCTCCGCTATTCCCTCGCCGTTATCGATCACCTCCAGCTGATACTGGTGCCAGTCCTCCTGTCTTAAATATACGGCTACGTCGCCGGCATTTGCCGACAGAGCATTGTCCACGAGTTCCTTCAGAATGTCCGGTAAAATGAGCCGCCGCGAGGCGAGAATATTCCACAAAACTGGCGGTCTCGGCGCAAATTTTTTTGCTGACATTTTTGTTTTTTCCTCCTGTGAAAATTGTTATCCAACTGTGAACAACACACTATTCACAGTTGCAGGAAAATAAAAAACGTGCAGATCCATAAGAGCCTGCACAGTCAAAAATGTTCCGCAAAATCCCATTGAAAAACTGCTGCAATTCTCGCTGCCGAATTGCAATAATTTCAGAAAAAGGGTATACTGGTACTGCGGTGCGAACTTGAAATTTTTCGCTGTACAGGTGGCTGCTTCACCTGCGCAGGCTGACAGGGGTTGCCGCCTCTGTCAGCTGCCGTTTTTCATTCTTCTGATGATAGCATATCATGTACGAGCGCGTACATCAATTGTTAGATTGCATAAAATCAGTTTTATATTTTTTACAGCAGAATAAGGGGATAGCATTATGCTGATCAGCGATGCACGCCGCCGCGCAAACGACAAGTGGCGGGACAAATTCGACGAGATGCGCTTTCGCGTTCCGAAGGGAAAAAAGGAAGTGATCACAGCCTATGCCGCCGCACATGGCGAGTCTATTAACGCTTTCATCAACCGTCTCATTGACGAGGAAATGGCAAAAGCCGAAGCAGAAAAATAAAGAGCGGATGCAGACTGTAAATCAGACTGCATCCGCTTTTTATCTCAGCTTTGCAAATTCTTCTTCGATCTTCTCAAGCTGCCCGGAAATCTTTTTGAGCGTTTGCGTATCAACGTTGCCGGAGATGTGCGCAAGCCGCGCCATTTGATTGATATTCACAGCGATGCCCTGCAGCTTCCGCCGCATGTCCTGCTGAACATCTTGGCCAATCATCTTGATCTCTCCATTTTCGATCAGCAGACGGAAATACTCCGCCATTGTCAGGTCGCTTCTGTGGATTTTTCTCTTTAACATGAGCAGTTCTTCATCATCCAAACGCACAATGATCTGATGATTGCGTTTTCTCATTTTTCATTTTCTCCTTGTCGTGGCTATTCGGGGTTTCAGGGGAAATTCCACTGAGGAAACAGGTTTGTGGCTATCCAAAACCTTATGCTTGCGGAATCTTTAACCTTTAGTATAGTAAAGCACATTTCTGTTTGCCATACAGATGCTGTTTTCTTGCTTTTTTCTTCTCTAACTGCTGCTGCAGACCGTGAAAAATTTTCACAGGTACGATACTCTATTTCTGAATAAACCGGCACTCCGATACAGGCTTCCGATCACAGATTTTGCAGGTTCCGAGGTTCACACTGCCGCGTCCACCATAAGACGAAAACGCTGTCGTTTTGTCCACCCGGCCGCAGTACCGGCATTTAACCCAGCGGTTTCCGTCCGGGTCAATGACCTGCGTTTCCTGCTGATTAAGCTGCTCCGCAAGCGTCTGCCGAAACGCTTCTTCTCTCTGTTTTTTCTGCGCGCGGCGGCCGGCCTCTTCCTTCTCGTGAACCAGTTTTTCCATCGCGCGCTGCCGCTCACTTTTCGTATTCTGCGGTCTGCGGACCGGCAGCGTCTGCGTTCGTTTTGGCCGCTGCTTTTGCTCGCGCTCTGGACGCTCAAGCAGCTCTTTCATCTGCTGTTCTCGCCGTATTTTTTCCTGCTGTACCTCGCGCTCAAACTCGCTTTTTTTCCATTCACACAGAGCAGCCAGCGGCGCGTTTTGATAGAGCAGCCGTCCGTACTCGCTGATCGAAAATTCACGCAGCGCGCCTGCTGCAAACTCGATCTCACGCCACAGACCGGTACAGTCCTGCGCGTAGAAAACCGCAGACAGCTTCGCCGTGGAATACTCCATCTCCTCGACGTCCAGCAGCAGACAATATCCCTGCCGCTCCTGCACTTTCATCAATGCTTCCGGATACTGACCGTTGCCACAGCTGTTCAACGCATCCACAATATAAATCAATCGAATACCGCTGCTGTTCGCACGGAGAATTTCCATCTTCTCGTCTGACAGATTCGCGCGGTTACAGCTGTAACTAACCGCAAGTTTGCTCGTCCGCGACACAAACGAAAACTCGTATTTCCGCGCCGTGTCTCCGACCAGACAGATGGGAACCCGCGTTTCCACATCGGACACGTTCAGCTTTTCATCCAGCCAGCATTTCAGCACGATCTTGGAATAGATTGAGTGCGGTCTCTCGGTCTCAGCAGTGCACTCGTGCTGTCTGGCGCTGTCCTTCAGACGGAAATGCTGTGCGCGCAGGTTTCTGTCTCCAGCAACGAGAATAAGGTTTGCACCGCAGCCGCATGGACAAAACAGCTCACCTTTGCGGCTTCTAGTGCGAAGCGCGGACAGCTTGTCCGGAATATTGATCTGCTTTCCGTCAATGACTGTGAAAATACTCTCAATGCCGATGTATTTTCCGTCGCATAGGCAAACCGATCTTTGTACCATTTCGCTGCTCCTTTCGGTTATATTGTGAAAAGAGAACCTTTTCTTCTAATAGACTCTCAATTCAAAGTTTTAGCGTTGAACAGTTATAAATTTTTAACTTTATAACTTTATGTAGTCTTATCCAAATAGAAAAGCTCCGGTGCAGAAACACCGGAGCTTTTCTCGTGCCCCATGGACACTTTCACCATTTCTTATTAAAGAGTATACTGCATAGCCGCAATCATTGCAACCATATTCGACATTTCTTGCTGCAATCCGACATCCATGGTATACTGTACAGGCTACCACCCCCCATACAGGTAGAGGAAGGGGGTGTTCCAGTATGGAAATTCTCTCATCTTTTGTTATCTCTGTTGTGGCAGGGG
>OGZX01003316.1_pt1 | contig 11197 bp, 14 predicted proteins | sample 1576881 | NCBI WGS metagenome assembly OGZX01 (sample SAMEA3541542, study PRJEB24748) | human gut metagenome | biome: human gut; feature: human-associated habitat; material: faeces | place: China | collected 2012
TATCTAAGAGAGTAGTAACCCATACCGGAACAGAATCACCCCTTACAGAAATTGGAAAAGCATTTGAATACCTTTTCAATATCAAATTGGGAGATGTTCACAAGAAACATGAAAGCGTTATTAAACGTAAGCCATCCAAATTAACCGAATTTTTAGATACACTTCGTAAAGCCATTATCGAAGAAAGTAAGAATAAAGGCTATTTGTAAATCAGCAACTTAATAACTATTTATAGGGGTGTACCAGTGGTACACCCCTAACTTATTTACACTCATTTGCCGAACTTTGCTTCATCAATCGATTGAAAACAATAATGTTGAACTTAAAAATGAAGTAAAATGTATATAGACAATGAAAACTTCGACAAGTGGATGGAGCGACTGTCGAAAAAACTCTCCGAAATCGGACAAGACCTGAAATCCCTTATCAATACTGACAAGATATTGGACGAAAACGATAAGATACTCGACAATCAAGATTTGGCTTTCCTGTTAAAAGTATCTTTCCGAACCTTGCAACGCTATCGGGCAAGTGGCAAACTTCCTTACTTTACGATAAGTCATAAGACCTATTATCGAGCAGCAGACATTCGGGCATTTATTCAAGAAAATGCCGATAGTAAGACCTATGAACGGTTCAAAAAGGAAAATCAACTCGATAAGCAGACTGAAGCAAAACAAGGTGGGTAATGTTACCACCTGATGAAGTGCTAACAACCCCCATTTAGCAGAAACCGCCTCGCCCTGTGGCTCGGCTCGTTTCGCTAAATGAAGCAAGAGGGAACTGGACTTTGTCCTGTTCTCCCTCTTGCCCTGCGGGGCAAAGCCTTCGGCTTTAATAGGTTACAGTCGTAACCGTTTATAGCAGTGATTATAAGCCTGAAATGTATTTCACTTATAATCAACTAAATAAATCTCACTTTCATTATAAAAAAGTTATAATCATGAATAAGACCAGTAATATATCCACACTTACCACTATCGGCATAGACCGACAAACGGGAAAGTTGATAGATAAGCTCTGTAAACGCTATTCGCTGAAAAAAGGGGAAATAGTCCGCTTGGCATTTCTCTATATTGATAAAGCGTGTATCAACCCATCGGAAGCCCCCGAATCCGTAAAATCAGAATTGGCAAAGATAAACAAACGGCAGGACGATATTATCCGCTTCATCCGACACTATGAGGAAGAGCAATTAAATCCCATGATACGAACAGCCAATTCTATTGCTGTTCGATTTGATACTATCGGCAAATCATTGGAAACACTTCTTCTTACATGGCTGGAATCTAATCAAGGAAAACAAACAACCGTACTGCAAAAGGTAAGTGAACAGTTCGGAAAACACGCCGATGTAATCAACCAGCAGGGAAAGCAACTTAACGCACTGTATCAAATACACCAACGGGATTATAAGAAGTTATTTCAACTGTTACAACTCTATTCGGAGTTATCAGCTTGTGGAGTAATGGATAGTAAACGAAAAGAGAACTTAAAGGCGGAAATTATCAATCTGATAAATACATAGAGCCATGCACATAGATTTTGCCCCACCATCGAAAGGAACATATAATAATGCAGGAAGTAGCCGCCAATTAGCTTCATATATGGAGCATGAAGACTTGGAACGGATGGAGAAAGAAATCTATACTGATGGCTTTTTCAACCTGACAGATGATAATATCTATAAATCAAAGGTTATAAAAGATATAGATACCAATATCGGGCAACTCTTGAAAACGGATGCCAAGTTTTTCGCTATCCACGTCAGCCCATCGGAAAACGAACTTCGGGTAATGGGTAACACCGAACAGGAACAGGCAGAAGCCATGAAACGGTATATCAGGGAAGTATTTATTCCTGAATATGCGAAGAATTTCAACAAAGGACTATCCGAAGCGGATATAAAATTTTACGGGAAGATACATTTTGACCGCAGCCGTTCCGATAATGAACTGAATATGCACTGTCATTTGATTGTGAGCCGTAAAGACCAATCAAACAAGAAGAAGCTATCACCGCTTACCAACCACAAGAATACCAAAAAAGGAACGGTTACGGGTGGTTTTGACCGTGTGAACCTATTCCAACGGGCTGAACAGGGATTTGATAAGTTGTTCGGCTACGACCGCCAATTATCTGAATCCTTTGAATATGCTAACATCATGAAGAACGGCAACATCGAAGACAAACTGAAAATGCAGGAACGGGAATTGAAAGAGCCAAAACAATATTTTACTGGCGAAAATAAAAAAGAGGTTCAACAATCCAGTGAAAAAGAAAACATGATTTCTTATAGCCCTGATAGCAAACAAGACAACAAACACTCTTTTAATCAGTCAGATAGCAGAAGCGGTGATTCTCTCTTGTCTATCTTTTCATTGGCAGATGGTAACAACTACGATGCAACATTAGCAGAAGATTTACAGGCAGAGAAACGAAAGAAGAAAAAGAAGAAAGGGATAAGACGATGATTGAATATGAAGAACTAAGAAACGATATAGACCGTTACCTGATGGAACGTTTCAAGTATCGCAAATCGCTTGTCTGCCTAACGGTAGATAATATTATTGCCACTCGAAGAAACAGCCGGGTAGATTTGTATTTGCGTATCAGAAAGGTTGAAAGCCTATTTCCACCTGATTGCCTTATCATTGCCCGATTGGGATTCAGCAAAGAGCGAATAGGACACGGTACGCACTTTCTCCGGTTCTTGACAGGAATAGCCCTAAAATATGGATTCAGGCATATCGGCATTGAATGTGCCAACATCAAAAGCAGTGCATTAGCCAAGAAATTAGGCTTTTACTCCATAGACGGCGAAAATTACGCAATAGCAACAACCAATCTAATATCTTATTTTTCAATGGAATAATCTTAATTAATCCTTTCTTTCTCTGAACACGAAGGTATATTCCAAGAATAAAACGGCAACACCGAGCCGTAAGCGGTTTTTGTAAATTTCTTCCTTTTTCGTTCCTCAAAAGAGTAAATTTACAAAAAGTGCTGCCTTATTTATTCTCTCCATATAGTAAATGTTTATCAGAGAAAAAAAGGAAAAAATATGTTGGTTGGAGTGAGCGTCACGGACATAGCCAGTTCAGTCCACTGCATACATAGTTTTCAGAATCAGTTATTTTTATCTCTTTCTTTGCTGCAAATTATTGCAATGACAAGGAGTTTATAGCAATCTAAAACAATAATGATATGGAAATTATAGCCATCGAAAAACGAACCTTTGAACAACTGATACAGAGGTTTGGGGACTTTGCCAAGCAAATAAACACGCTTTACGGAAAGAACCGCAGTAAGGAAAAACTGGTTAAATAATATGCAAGTTTGCGAACTGCTTAATTACAAAGCTATTAACATCGAACTGTTGATGAATCAGCAACAAATCAAGAAATAACGATTATGGAAAGTGAACTTTCTGATTTAGATATATTAGTTAGAAATTCGGAAAGTATCAACCTTAATCCTACCGTGATGATTCATCGGAATGGTAAGAGCTACCAGTTAAGTATCATCTATATAAGTAAAATCACCAAACTGGCAAGCCCTTAAAAACCGTGCTCTGCACCAGAAGGGCGAAAAATACCTATCAAACCGAGATATTTGCCGGATGCTTCATGTTTCCTCCCGCACGTTGCAAGAATGGCAGGATACTGGAAAAATCCCGTTTGTTCAAATTAAAAGGAAGATTCTGTATAAGCAATCCGATGTTATTAAATGGCTAAAAGCCTACATTTGTAGCCTAAATGAAAAATCCTGATTGAGAACTATAATACTCAATCAGGATTTTTTCATACTACTATTTTTATTCTTAAATACCTGATACAGACAAATTACTACCCACTTTCTGCATATCATTTAGAATGCTTTGGTCTAATACACGTGCGTATCGTTTCGTCATATTGATATTGGAATGACCTAACATTTTTGCAATATTCTCAATGCTAACACCATTAGCTAAACACACCGAAGTGGCATACGAATGTCTGGCTGAATGAGTGCTCAAATTCTTCTTAATTCCGCACAAATCGGCGATTTCCTTCAAATAACTATTCATCTTTTGATTGCAGGGAACAGGTAACAATACATGCCGTTTTTCACAAAGGGGATAACCTTTATACTTCTCTATAATAGCCAAAGGTACATCTAACAGTGGGATATTACACATATTCTTTGTCTTTTGCCGGGCTTTCCGAATCCAATAATTACCCTCTCTATCCTTTGTAATATGCTCTGATGTCAATTGCTTTACATCTATAAATGATAGTCCGGTAAACGCACAGAATATGAAAATATCCCGAACCAAATCAATACGAGGTAATTCAAATTTTTTGTTTATAACAGTTTGGAGTTCATCCCAAGTAAGAAACTCACGATGAACTTCTTTCTCATGGAACTTTATTCCCATAAACGGATCTTTGCTTATCCACTCATTGGCAAGAGATAGGTTCGTAATTTTTTTCAGGCACTTCATATAGCGAATGACGGTGTTTTGAGCACATTCCTTTTCCGTTTTCAAGTAGAAATCAAAAGCCCGAATAAATTCTCCGTTTATATCTTTGAGCGGTAAATCTTCTTTTTCATATTTGATTTTGATAAGTTCGGCTAAATACCGTTTACAACTTTCGTAGCGACGAATGGTAACCAAAGCAAAGTCTTTACCTACTAACTGTCTACATTGGTCGTTATGCTCCTGAAAAGTAGCTATAAGGGTTCTTGGTGCTTCCTTTTCTTCCAGACCAAAGAACTTATCGCGGAGAATCATTGCTGTGATAGGTAAGCCTTCGTGTTTCAAATCAGCATGTATATTATACAATTTGATTCGGGCTTCTTCTATAAACTTGTTCAGGTCGTTTGATTTGCGGTCTTTACCACGAGAACATTCTTTCGCCTGATTCCATAGGGAAGGGGTAATGCTTTTACGGATATTCGTTTCAGAACGAACATTGTTAACCGTAATCCGCATACATACAGAGGCTTCACCATTCTTCAATAGTTTTGTTTTCTTTAGGAAAAACAAAACACTAAATGAATTTCTTTCCATCATTTTTCTACTTGTTTTAAGTGATACAAAATTATGGAAATGTGGAGAGAGTTTCACTACGTAACATACTGACAAACAGTGTCAAACAAAGACAAAAGGTGGAGATGAAATATCTCCTGATTTGCTCCACCTTTTGCTCCACTGAAGTAGGTTGAAATTTGCTGTTTTTTGCGTAGTGGGTAAAAATAAAAACTCCCGATATTCGTTGAATATCAGGAGTTTACTTCTTTTTGCTTTCTCTAAAAGTGGTGCCACCAGCAACCGAAAACGGGTTGATATGGCATTCTCTTTCAGTAAGTTATATCTTTACTACGATGTAAGTCCCTTGAATAAGGTTTTCACAGCTTTGCACCGTTCAACACAAGTTTGTATCTTAGGTACGATTTCTGTGAGCAAAGTTAATAATTATAATGATAGCATGGTAATAACTAGCTAATTATTCCTCCGACTTTACATAATTTTTGGAAAGCAATATTTCCTGATATTCTTTGATATTTATTGAGTCCTTTTTCTAGTCCATTACATAATTCTTGATGTATATATGTTCCAATGCTTAATGCTGGATTATTGTATAAGGCTTTAGTATATTGTAGGTCTTGCATGCATAGTTGTTCTTTGTTTTCTCTGATATCTGAAACTGTTTGATTTAATCTATTGTATTGCTGTAAATAATAGAATGAGCATTTAGCATTGATGGAGTCTTGAATTTTCATTTTTATGAAAATTTGCTGTGTTTTGATTTCTTGAGCGATTTTGAAGAACTTATCTATTGTTTCAAAATTTGATGCCCCTAATTTGTCAGCAAACATGTAGTTATATTTTAGCCAGTTATTTTCTTCAAAGATAACTTTTGAATAATATAATGGCTGTTCTGATAAACAGTTTCCAACAATTGCTTCAGCTTTTAGATTTTCTATATTTTCTTCAATATCTTGAATTTGAAGTTTTAATATAGTTGCTGCTGCTCGAAGTTCATTTCTCTTTTTATTCCAATATATGATTGCTGTAACACAGACTGTTACCGCCATTACAATAGTCTGTAAAAAATTAGATTCTAAAAAAATTTCTTGTTCCATAAATTTTTAATTAATGTAATATCCTCCTGTTCTCTGTGCTCCTTTAAATGTTATTAATCCTGATTTTACTAAAGAATTTAAGTAGCGTTTAGCAGTAGGCACACTTTTTCCTATTAGTTCAGCAATCTTAGATGAATTGAGCCCCGGATATTGCTTTATAATATTAAATACTTCCTTTTCTTTTGCGTTTACGGTATCATTTACAGTATCATTTACAGTATCATTCTTGATACTGATACCTCTTTTGAATATAACCGTAAACATCCCGTCCGTATGAAATTCAGGCTCAGGAAGATTGGCTTCTTTCATGGCTTCCTGCATACGAGGAATACCGGATGCGACCCTTTCAACCAAATGCATGCGGGTAAATAATCCAAAGATTAACGGGTTACGTGTCATACTCTTGTGCCCGAAATCTTTAGCTACGATAGGTAAAAGCCCTCCGGGATTAGAAACCTCTACCCGGTCATCAAACATTTCTATTGTAATAGTTGCTCCCTGTTCGTAATAGTCACGATGTGAGAGAGCGTTAATAATAGCTTCTTTAAAAACTGTAAGAGGAATTTCCCAAATTTCTTCTCTCGGTCCTGCTCCCTCAATTTTATAAGCAACTTGTAGTTTGCTTTCAAGCCATGCCATAGCCTGCAAATATTGCTGATATAGTGGACCGCCAAAGGTTTTATCATCTATGATATATACCTTAGTAGTTCCTTTGAAAAGGACACATCTTGTTACTGCGTGTGGAAACTTCCGTTCAGGTTGTTTCCCAAAGAACATGGCTGCACCGTTCTTGGCTATTCCTTTATCCGTAAACAGTTCCAAATTCTCAAATATCTGTTTGTTGGCAGTCGATGGACTTAGCTTTGCTTCCGTGCGAAAGTCTTTTATCGCTTGTTCGTCTGCATCTGTGTAAATGTTGAACCACGAACAAGGGATAGCATCAAAAAATATTTTGTTGCATTCCTGAAAGAAACTGCGCATTTCTTCGACAGTACGAAGTTTTTGTGAGTTTGCTCCCTCACGCACAAAGATAGAACCGGAAAATATATAAGGTTTATCTTTCCCTGACGGAACATCAATTACCCAAACTGTCTTATCTTCGATACTTACCGCATACATATCACAATGGAGAGCCGGAGATATTTCACTGATAGAGCCTTGAATGGCTGAACGTTTGTCATTCTCTAAATCTGTGCCAATAATCTGCCCGTTATCATCTACACCAATGAGTAAATATCCTCCGTCTGCATTAGCGAAAGCGCAAATTTCTTCTGTTAGTTCACGAACCTTTGAAGGAACACGAACTTTGAACTCTACATTATAGCCTTCTCCGCTATTGATGAGTGATTGTATGGTTTCTGTATTTGTCATAGACATCTATAAATATAATGCAAAAATAGTCATTTCTATTGTTTCAATAACTCTAAAAACAAGGATATGTATATGGTTTACTTCAAATTGTTCTTTCTGAAATTAGAGGGGCTGCATCCTCTATACTTTTTGAAAAACTTATTAAGATGGCTCTCATCGGTAAATCCCAATTCTTCAACGATTTCACAAATTCTCATTTGACTATGCAATAATCTATTTTCTACTAACTTTAGTTTGTAGTTTAAAATGTATTGCTGCATAGTTTCATTAGTATGTTTTTTGATATATCGTCCTAAATAATTCTCCGAAATGCCAAAATGTTGGCTAATATCTTTTGCTCTGATTTTACCTGTTTTATAGATGTTTGCTTGAATATACTGCAATATGTCAAGTGATTTGTCCTCAGAGCATTCATCCACCTGTTCAGGCAAGAACATTGCGATATTGCGTGCTACCACAATGATAATCGTATTAATTATTTGTGTTATAATCTCCTTGCTGTATAAATTTCGGTTAATATATTCCCTGATAATCGCTTCAATCATGGGTTTCACCAATAGCTTATCTACTTTATTTCTTAGTATACAACCGGGTTGATGATTAGCATGTTGAAGAATAAACTCCAATCTTTGGATATTTTCAGCACCGAAAACAGAAGAATGTATATATATGTCGTTAAACTTGATGTCGACAAACTTAGTTGTTGTATGGATTTCGAAAGAATGCGTATCTCCGGGAGTAATCATAAACAAATGTCCGTCATGATAAGGAAACATATTATTGTTAATCCATTGGATGCCTGTTCCTGAAAGAATATATACTAATTCAAAAAAGGTATGTTCATGTTCTTTTAGCAAGGATTCGTCAAGCTCGCTAAAACTAATTTCGAATGGTTGATGTAGGTTTTCTCTTTTCATGCCATAAATATAGCCCTAAAAAACGGATTAATACCAAAATAACGAAAAATAATACCTAAAATTAGCCGAAAAATCGGTATAACTTTGCAATATATTTAAAATCATAGCTTATGAAAACTGAAATGGAAAAATGTTTGGCTGGTGAATGGTATGATTGCCACGACCCGTTTTTTATGGATTTGAAAAGTAAAGTTCATCACTTGTTGATGAAATACAATTCTTTGCCGTATGAACAAAAGACTGAAAAATATGCCGTACTAAAGGAAATGTTTGGAAGTATAGGCGCAAATGTTTCTGTCGGTCATTCGTTTATATGTGATTATGGATGCAATATACATATCGGTGATAATGTCACCGTAAATACTGGTTGTACATTTGTCGATTGCAATAAAATTACCATAGGGAACAATGTGCTGGTAGCACCTAATGTGCAAATCTATACGGCAACTCATCCGGTAGAGTTTAATGAACGGCTTGTATGGACAGAAACCCCGGATGGTTGTAAATATGTCCGTCGAACTTTTGCCCTCCCTGTCACGATAGAGGATGGCTGCTGGATTGGCGGTGGAGTGATTATTTTACCGGGTGTGACAATAGGGCAAAAAAGTGTGATTGGTGCAGGAAGTGTTGTAACCAAAGATATTCCGGCAAATAGCTTGGCGGTAGGAAATCCTTGCCGGGTGATACGGAAAATCAATCAAATGTAAGGTTATGATTAAATTAGTAGCCTTTGATTTAGACGGTACAATCGGAGATACAATTCCAATGTGCCTCAAAGCCTTAAAAAAGGCAGTAACTCCCTATGTTACTCTTAATGATGTATCCGAAAATGATATTTTAGAAACTTTTGGGTTAAATGAAAAAGGGATGATAAAAAAACTTGTTGGTTATAATTGGGAAAAAGCCTTGGATGACTTCTACGTGATATACGAACAAATGCATATAATGTGCCCTCGTCCTTTTGACGGTATAACAGAACTGATTGAGAAGTTAAAAAAGAAATCTATTCTTATTGCTTTGGTTACAGGAAAAGGAGAAAAGAGCTGTGCGATAACATTACGTCAATTTAATATGGACACGTGTTTTGATAAAGTAAAAACTGGAAATCCTTTCAAAAATAATAAAGCAGAGAATTTTAGGGAATTGCTCGCAGATTATAAGTTACAACCAGATGAAATGATATATATAGGTGATACAGTTTCAGATATTGTGTCTTGTAGGGAAGTTGGAATACGATGTTTATCTGCTTCATGGGTAACTTCTTGCTTAGATGCACAAAAATTAGAAGCTCACAATGCTGAGAATGTTTTTTATTCAATAGCTTCACTTGAATGCTATTTAATGGGATGACAAATATATGTGTTTAATAAAAAAACATTTAGTATTTCTATTGTATGAACAAAATATCAGATTTGAGTTTCTTTCGATTATTATCGGAATGCTCACAACGTAAAGTTTCCGTATCAGAGTTTACAGAAGCTATTGAAGAATTGGCTATTCATTTGGCTGATTTCAGTATCAGCGAACAGGATAATAGCGTTTTATTACGCTATTTTTCATTCGGATTGCATAGACTTAAATCGTATCATGTACGGTTTGAGCAAGAAAAAAATGCCTTATTTGCATCTAATTGATGAAGCAATAGGATTAATAAATAACGAAATACGCATTGTAGAATGGCGTATCAAATACCCCGAACAGTTTAAACAGCAACTTGACAAACCACCTCTTTCCCCTCTCTATTTGGCTGACAGAACAACCCTCATCAACATCATGGAAATTGTCAGCGGTCTGTTTATCTCTAAAAACATTGTATATCAAAATGGTAAACCTGCCTATTTAGTGGATTTAGGAAAAGCCTTTGAATGGCTCTTTAATATCAAGATTGGCGACTATCATCAAAAGCATGAGGACGTAATAAAACGCAAGTCGGGCAAAATAACAGAATATCTTAATGGACTGGCAGACCTTATCCGAAAGGAACATGATAAAAAAGGTTATAGATAATCAATGACTTAGCTTCAATTTATAGGGGATTCCATGTGCTACCCCGTAATTTCTTTGCGCTGGTTTTCTGAACTTTGCTTCATCAATCGATTGACAAACAAGAATGTATAATCTGAAAAATGAAGCAAATATGTATATAGAAAACTATGATTTCAAAGAATGGATGCAAAGGCTATTTGATAAATTGGATGAGCTTTGCAAGGATGTACGGGGACTGCGTAATGCCGATAAGGTGATGCCCGAAGATGATAACCTGCTGGATAATCAGGATTTATGCCTGTTATTCAAAGTTAGTATCAGAACATTGCAACGACTGCGAAGCAAAAACAAATTACCCTATATGTTGATTAGTGGAAAAGTCTATTACCGGGCTTCGGATGTCCGGGAGTTTATCAAGGAACAGTTTAATGCGGTCATGCTCCGTAACTTTGAAAAGCAGTTCGGGGAAAAGAAGTAAGACAGATAAGCCGGAGTGGTGGGTATCACTTACTCCGGCTCTCTCTTTTCTATGGCTTCCCTAACTTATCTGCTTCCTTTTTTAACTGTTTGGCTTGCTCGTCCAACAGCCTTGCACGTTCCAACGCTTCCGCTTGCTTACGGCTACGATATTCAAAATCTATAACTGTATCTGTTACGCTTTGAATAAAAGCATTATCCCGTTTCCGGCTGAAATTCATTTCCAGCAAATCGAAGCTGCTTCCGTCTGCCTTTCCTTTCATCAGGAGATAACGGTATTTTATATCATTGTCTTGTAACTGCTGCATCCGTTC
>OGZX01003318.1_pt1 | contig 11193 bp, 10 predicted proteins | sample 1576881 | NCBI WGS metagenome assembly OGZX01 (sample SAMEA3541542, study PRJEB24748) | human gut metagenome | biome: human gut; feature: human-associated habitat; material: faeces | place: China | collected 2012
CATCAAAATTATTAAAAAGCTTGCCATACTTCCATAAAGTATCTCCAGGTATCTTGGATACATCCAAATCATGGTCTTTCAACACGGTGCTCATGTGCACGTCAATATCCAGCAACCGCTTTATTTTACGCAATTCCGCCTTATTGTACTCCAGTTCTTCCGCTACCAGTTGCATCGTTGCCCGCACTTCCTTTTGGCGGCTATGCTCCGTTATCTTATCGCTTCCCCAAAAGGTAACGATGATACCTGCCGCTACGATGCTGAACTGGCGGAAATAGTCTCCTAACCTCCAGTCATGTGCCGTAGCTTTTATTCTATCCCAAATGTTCTGTCCCATAATGTTTTATTCTAAATGATATTTTTCTTCAATAATCTGTATTGCCTTATCTATTCTTTTTCCCACATTTCCTACATAGTCGGGAGTGAAATACATCTGCGCAACCCTGAGGAAGTTTCGCACCGATATATCAGAAAGATAAATATCCCATGCCTCATATCCACCTTCATATAGCCAATGCATTTGTTCATCGGTCAAGGCCAAATTGAAAGGTGTCATAATCTGGTCTTTCATCTCATAATATTCAGTCATAGTCAGCTTAAATCCATTCAATGCTTCATAAACCTTAGTCAACTGCAACAGCAATTCTTTATCCGAGATTTTCTGCATCAACATGGAATTTTTGAGTATATCCAGTGCATCCTGGGTGTAACTGAAGCCACGGATATGCCCCAATACCGTGGCATACTGCCTCAACGAATCTTCAGGTATAGTCCGTATCTTCATGCCGTGCTCCGCCAATAAGGTGGAAAGAGCCTCATCTTCACGAAACTCCGCCACTATATCTTCATACTTCTCACGGTTGCTTTTCAGTTCATCCCTGATCAGCGACATGGTAGACCGTATATCCTTCCTTTCGGAATTCTGAGTAATCAGATCACTTCCTATAAAGGTTATCACCACACCAATTACCACCACAGCTACTTGCCGCACAAAGTCTCCGAGCCTCCAGCCTTTGACAATCGTTTTTACTTTGCTCCAAGTTATCTTCTTCATATCTTCCTAATGCATTATCTATCGCGTCGAAACGCATCATCTGTTTGCCCCAAACGCATGGTCTGTTTGCCCTAAACGCATCATCTGTTTGCCCCAAACGCATGGTCTGTTTGCCCCAAACGCATCATCTGTTTTGCCCAAACAGACCATCTGTTTTTCCGGTACAGATATTCCCCTGATTATTAAGAAGAAAGCCTTCCATAAGGATTGCAATATCATGGCAAACTTATGAAAGGCTTTCCTGTTATGCTGCAATACGGCTTACTGCCGTTGTCAACATGCTTTGAAGCTCATGTCCAATCCCTTTACGGAATGGGTAAGAGCGCCTACCGAAATAAAGTCTACGCCACATTCGGCATAGTCGCGCAGCGTATCGAAGGTGATACCGCCCGAAGATTCGGTTTCGTAACGGTGGTCTACCATCTCAACAGCCTTCCGGGTCATTTCGGGTGTGAAGTTGTCGAACATGATGCGGTCTACGCCACCCAGGTCGAGCACTTGCTGCAACTCGTCGAAGTTACGCACTTCGATTTCTATTTTGAGGTCTTTACCTTTCTCTTTGCAATAGTCCTTGGCACGGTTGATGGCTTTGTCGATGCCGCCGGCAAAGTCCACATGATTGTCTTTCAGCAGAATCATGTCGAACAAGCCGATGCGATGGTTCACGCCGCCGCCTATCTTTACCGCCATCTTCTCAAGGATGCGCATGCCCGGAGTAGTCTTGCGGGTATCGAGCACATGGGTGTTGGTGCCTTTCAGCTGTTCGGCATACTTGTGGGTCATGGTGGCGATGCCGCTCATGCGCTGCATGATGTTCAGCATCAGGCGCTCGGTTTGCAGCAGAGACTGCACCTTGCCTTCCACAATCATGGCTATGTCGCCCGGCTTCACTGCGGCACCGTCGTTGATGAACACCTCTACCTTCATGGCAGGGTCAAAGCGGCGGAATACCTCTTTGGCAACTTCGATACCGGCAAGGATGCCGGCTTCTTTGATCAGGAGTTTGGACTTGCCCATTGCCGTAGCAGGGATGCACGAAAGGGTGGTATGGTCACCGTCGCCGATGTCCTCGGCGAAAGCCAGGTCAATCAACCTGTCTATCAATTCTTCTTCTTTATTCATTTGTCTTATCGATTCTTATTTGATGTATCACATATTTGTCCTGTACCTTCCGAAAGAAGCAGTTCACCCGGAAGTTTCCGCCGGCAGTGGTCAAGGTGCCGACGATGAAACCCGATTCATCGCGCTTGCCCTGATGGTTCACACTGAAGTTGCTGACCTTGTGGTTGGAGAAGAAAGCAGCCATAGTTCCTTCTGCCGCCTGTTTGTCGGCATGGGTCGATTTATTCTGAATAATCAAATCGACTTTGTCGCCCAGATACTTGTTCAATTCCCGGGAGTTGCCTTCCTTGAAGGCACTGATCACTCCCACCGGGGCGTCCTGAGCCATGAGCGAGGACATCCAAATGAGCAGACCGGTCAACACAAAAATTACTCGTTTATTCATCTCCACAAGTATTAATGATAGGCAAAGGTAAGCATTTGTCGCAAAATACAATAAAAAAATGCTAAATTTGTGCGCTAATTCAAAACGGAACCCGCATGAAAACGACTCTGCTCGTCGTAGGACGAACTGTGGAACAACATTTTATAACCGCCATCAACGACTACGTGCAGCGCACCCGCCGCTACCTTTCGTTCGACATGGAAGTGATACCCGAACTGAAAAACACCAAGAGCCTCTCTATGGAAGTACAGAAAGAAAAGGAAGGGGAACTGATACTGAAAGCGCTCCAACCGGGCGATGTCATCGTATTGCTGGACGAGGGCGGAAAAGAAATGCGCTCCATAGAGTTTGCAGACTATATGAAGCGCAAGATGAATACCGTGAACAAGCGGCTGGTATTCATTATCGGCGGACCTTACGGATTCTCGCCGAAAGTGTATGAAGCGGCTCACGAAAAGATGTCCCTCTCACGCATGACCTTTTCGCACCAGATGGTGCGCCTTATCTTCGTAGAGCAACTGTACCGCGCCATGACCATACTGAACGGCGGACCTTACCACCACGAATGATGCCGACGGGCGTTCCCCGTCAACTACTCTTCTTATAACTCTTCACCGCCCACAGGTTAAAGACGAATGCGAAAGCGGACAAAGCTCCCAGTTGGGGAAGCAGATCGGCAAAATTGCCACCGCGCAGATAGACCGTGCGCATCATTTCCACGAAATACTTCAGCGGATTAAGGCGGGCTATCCATTGCGCCCATCCGGGCATGCTGTGGATGGGGGTGAAAAGTCCGCTCATCAACATCAGTATCAGCATAAAGAACCACATGACGAACATGGCTTGCTGCAACGTGGCGGAATGGTTGGATATCACCAGCCCAAGCCCCGAAACCACCAGCAGGAACACCACCGCAAAGCCGTAGATAGTAATGAAATGCCCGGCAGGCAGTATGCCGTAGAGCACCCAGGCAAGGGTAAGGCAGATAGTCAGCACTACAAAGCCTACTGCCCAATAGGGTATCAGCTTGGCAACGATAAAGGTGAACTTGCTAACGGGAGTCACGTTGATCTGTTCGATAGTGCCCGCTTCCTTCTCTCCCACTACATTGAGCGCAGGCAGGAAGCCGCAAATCATGGTGAGCAGCATCACCATCAGGGCGGGAATCATAAACAGCTTGTAGTTTAGCGTAGGGTTATACAGGTTCTGGGTGGACACTTCGACGCGCGGAAGCGGCATACCCACCCATGCGGGTGCAGGCGACTCCTGCTTCAACTCGCGCACATAGTCGCTGATGATGGCAGAGAGGTAGGAACTGCCCAGCCCGCCCTTCGTGCCGTTCACAGCATTGGTGGCTACGAGCAGGCTCGGTGCGCTTCCCTTTATCCAGTCTTTCTCGAAGTTGCGGGGAATCTCCAGGATGATGTCCGCCGTTCCCACTTCAATCGCCCGCAGGGCTTCGTCGTAGGTTCCGGGAACGTCCGTGGTGCGGAAGTAGGTGGAAGCGCCGATCTTGTCCACCAATCGGCGGGAGATGACGCTATGGTCGTTGTCCACAATATTGAGGTTGATGTTCTTTATCTCCAGGTTTGCCGCCCAAGGCATCAGAATCATAATCATGCAAGGGAAGATGAAGATGAGCTTCGGCAGAAAGGAGTTGCGGAACAACTGTTTGAATTCTTTTTCTATGAGGTACTTTATCATGGGGCGGTTGGTAATTAGTAGTTGGTAGTAAGTAGTTGGCAGTAATGCACGGCTATTCCAGTCTGCTCTTGAACTTCTTGATACTGACAGTTATCAGCAGCACTGCCATCACACTGAGTATGCAGACTTCCGTCAGCACGAGCGAGATGTCCACTCCTTCAATCATCAGTTTGCGCACCGCCTGGATATACCAGCGTGCGGGGATGATGGCGGAGAAGCCTTGCAGGATAGCGGGCATGCTCTCTATCGGGAATATCATGCCGGACAGCAACATGGTAGGCATCATCAGCATCAGTCCCGATGCAAGCATAGCAGCCACCTGCGTACGGGTGACCGTGGATATGAGCAGCCCCAGCGCCAGCGACACGAAGATAAACAGCAGCGACACCACCACGAGCCAGAACAAACTACCCGCCACGGGCACGTGGAGCACATAGACCGAAAGCAGCAGCACAGTCGTCAAGTTGACAAACGACAGCACAAAGTAAGGCACCGCCTTGGCGAATATGATGAAAAGCGGCTTCATGGGAGACACAAGCAGGATTTCCATCGTCCCCGTCTCCTTCTCGCGCACAATGGAGATGGACGTCATCATGGCGCATATCAGCATGAGGATAAGCCCCATGACACCGGGTACAAAGTTGTAGGCGCTCTTCATCTGAGGATTGTAGAGCAACTTCACTTGCGGAACGATGGCAGCGGCGTGCACGCCCGGCGGAAGCATCTCTTGTCCGGCGGCGGATATGATGCTGGTGGCATAACCCGCCTGCATGGTTGCCATATTGGGGTCGGTGGCATCGGATATGAGTTGCACGCGCGCTTCGCCCGTATAGAGGTTATCGGCAAACTGCCCGCCGAAAACGAGCGCCATGTCTATGTCTCCCTTTCGGAACAGTTGCTCCGCTTCCTGCGGAGAATACAGGCGGCTGGTGACGGTGAAGTATTCGCTGGCATCCATGCGGTCGATGATGCGGCGGGTAACGACGTCGTTCGAGGGGTCGACGACGGCTACACGCACATTCTTTACTTCCGTGGTGATGGCGAAGCCGAAGAGGATAATCTGCACAATGGGCATGCCCAGCAGTATCATCATCGTGCGCACATCGCGGAAGATGTGGAAGAATTCTTTTCGGACAAAAGCTATAAATTGTTTCATTGCTATCAGTTTTTAATTGGCTCTTAATCTGCCGTGCGCACGGCCTGGCGTGCCAGTTGCTGGAACACATCGTCCATGGTGGCGGCGGAGAATTGCCGTTTCAGTCCGACAGGGGTGTCGAGGGCGCGGATAACACCGTCCACCATGATGGAGATGCGGTCGCAGTACTCCGCCTCGTCCATGAAGTGGGTGGTGACAAAGACAGTGATGCCACGGTCCGCCGCCTGGTAGATAAGTTCCCAGAACTGGCGGCGGGTGGCGGGGTCTACACCGCCCGTAGGCTCGTCCAGGAAGACTATCTTCGGTTCGTGGAAGATGGAAATGGAGAAAGCGAGTTTCTGCTTCCAGCCCAGGGGCAGGCTCTTCACCAGCGTGTCGCGTTCGGCGGCAAGGCCGATGCGTTGCAAGAGTTCGTCGGTGCGGGGGGCTATCCCGGCTTCGGGCATTCCGTAGATGCCGGCAAAGAGGCGGATGTTCTCCCAAACCTTGAGGTCTTCGTAGAGGGAGAACTTCTGGCTCATGTAGCCGATGTTCTTCTTTACGTCTTCGGTATGGGTGGCAACGTCGAAGCCTGCTACGCGGGCGGTACCCCCAGTGGGATGGCTAAGGCCGGTGAGCATACGCATGGCGGTGGTTTTGCCGGCACCGTTGGCGCCGAGGAAACCGAAGATTTCGCCGCGATGGACACGGAAGGAGATATGGTCTACGGCGGTGAAGTTGCCGAAGCGCTTGGTGAGGTTGTCCACCTCTATCACGTAGTCCTCGCGATGCTCCGCTTTATCGTGCTGCAAACCCGGCGGACAAAGGATAGAAGCGAATTGCTCCAGGATGCGGTCAGGGGTGTCGATGCCGCGTATCTGGCCTTCGTGGATGAAGGCAATGCGGTCGCACTGGCGGGCTTCGTCGATGATGGGTGTAGAGGCTATGATGGTGATGCCTTGCTCTTTGAGCCGGCGAAGCATTTCCCAGAACTCTCTGCGGGAGACGGGGTCTACGCCTGTGGTGGGCTCGTCCAGGAAGAGTATGTCCGGCTTGTGGATAAGAGCGCAACTGAGAGCGAGCTTCTGTTTCATCCCGCCCGACAAGGCACCGGCACGGCGCTTACGGAAGGGTTCTATCTGTTGGTAGATGTCCTTCACCAAATCATAGTTCTCCTCAATGGTGGTATGGAAGACGGTGGCGAAGAAGTTGAGGTTCTCTTCTACCGTCAGGTCGGGATACAGGGAGAAGCGTCCGGGCATGTATCCCACCCGCCGGCGAATCTGCTTGTAGTCCTTCACCACGTCCAGTCCGCAGACGGTAGCTGTTCCGCTATCGGCAAGGAGCAAGGTGGTGAGGATGCGGAAGAGCGAGGTCTTCCCTGCTCCGTCGGGTCCGATGATGCCGAAGAGTTCGCCAGGCTTAACGGAAAGAGAGACGCCGCGCAGGGCTTCTACCTTGCCGTAATGCTTCGTGGCATTGTCTACAGTTACTGCATAGTTCATGGGCAAATCACTTATTATTCGTCACTAATCATTTATCGCCGAAGATTACTCCGCCGTACATACCTATCTTCAGCAACCCGTCGTTCTTCACCGCTATCTTGACGGCATACACCAGGTTGGCGCGTTCATCCTTCGTCAGGATGGTTTTCGGGGTGAACTCGGAAGTATCGGAAATCCAGGTGACGACGCCCGGATATTCTTTCCGTACGTCCTTGCCGTAATCGGAATAAACGGTTGCCTTCTGCCCCAGTTTTATCCCGGCAAGCTGCTCGGAAGTGATGTAGGCGCGAAGGTAGATTTGCTCCATATCCGCCACTTTGAAAAGCGGGGTGCCCGGGGTGGCAAGCTCTCCGGCTTCGGCGTACTTGGCAAGTATGGTGCCGGTCAGGGGCGAGGTGATGCGGCATTTATTGAGCTGGTCTTCCACCTGCGCCACTTGTATGCCGACAGAGGAACTCTGCCACGTCAGGCTGCGGTCGCTGTTCTGCAGGGTGGAATTCTGGGCGGCGAGTTGCTTGTTCAGCACTTCGAGCAGGGACTCGGCGTCGTCCAACTGCTTCTGGTTGGCAGCGCCTACGCGGAGAAGATTCGCTACGCGGTCGCGCTCACGCTTTGCCTGCACAATCTGTTCCTTGGTGGCGGCGACTTGCTTCAATATGTCGGGGCGCTGGTCGGAGACGGATTTGGCACTGGCTTCCAACTGCAACTTCTTCAGATAGAGTTGCACGGTGTCGATGATGCCGACTTCGGCGCCTGCCTTCAACCCGGTGCCTTCTTCGATGTCGAAGCTGAGGAGCTTGCCCGAAGCCTCGGCGGATACAATGACTTCAGTCGTTTCAAAGGTTCCCGTGGCATCGTATTCGGGGAGTCCGCTACTGCATGCAGCAACGATAAACAGGAAGGGAAATAGTTTTAATGGCTTCATAATGATATATGTTTTTATTATTATTCGGGATAAGTTCGGGGTTATCACTGGTTCAGTGTGTACTTCAACTGCCAGATGTTCATCAGCAACTGTACTTCGTGCAATGCCTTCGTCTGGCGCGCCAGGTTCTCGTTCGTAATCTCGCGGAGCATATCGGTCACGGTCAGTGTTCCGTTTTCTACCTTTGCCTGGGCAGCACGGCGGATGTTCTCGCGCAGACGGATGATTTCGTCGTCATCTTTCATTTGGCGGCGCATAGATACTACGCCGGCATCCTGCTGCGTAGCTTCCAGCCGGGTATTAAAGAGGAACACGTCGCGACTGGTTTCTATCCGGCGGCGCGAATTGTCTATCTGTCGGCGGTCGTTCTTCAACGTGTACAGGCTGCCGAAGTTCCACGACATACGGACACCGGCTATATAATAAGGACTGAACTCATTCTTCAACATATTCAGTCCCGGATTGCCGTATGCACCCTGTACAAACAGTCCTAAACGCGGCATATACCGGGTTTTCAGCATGGATTCCTGCACGTTCAGCTGCGCTCCCTGGGCATCGAACCAGCGCAGTTCGGGGCGGTTGTTATCCCTCGCTTCCCCACTCCCGGTATCTTCCGGTGCAGGCTTCATCAAAGCCGTTTCCGGGGAAATGTCCTTGCCGATAAAGGCGGCAAGCATATTCACGTATGCCCGTCGGGAAGTTTCAAGCTCGATGCGGCGCTGTTTGGTGTTCAGTTGCTCCACGCTGACGGCATCCAGGTCGCTTTGAGTGGCTATGCCGTTGACTATATAGTTGGATACCTGGGTATGGGTTCTGCCCAAATCATCCTGCAAGAGCCGGTTCTGTTCCAGCTGTTCGTCCAGCGACAGGATACCGAAGAAAAGCTGGTTGATGCGGTCGTTCAAGGCGTACATATCCACGTTCTGCTTTTCTTGCTCCACTTCCGAGGCGGCACGCGTCAAGCGCTTTCGGGAGCGGATGTCTCCACCGTCCCAAAGCGTCTGCTGTACTTCGAGCATCACCTGGTACTGGTCTTTCGGCAGACCTTTTACATTAACGCCCGGTACCTCGACCGGCAATTCCGTCACATCGCTCTGATACGTCGCCTTGCCCGACAGTGAGAACTGGGGCAGATACCCTTTCCCGGCATTGGAAAGGTCGTATTCGCGCGCTTTCTCTATCAGTCCGTACTGGCGCACCAGCGGATAGTTTGCCTGCGCCATGCGTTGACACGTCTCCAACGTAAGCTGGGCATGCATCCACATGGCAGCCACGAGAAAGGAGAAAGAAAGAATCATTCGTTTCATATTCATATATTGTTTCTGTTTTGTTCCATCGCTGCAAAGATAGACCATAAAGATATATGAATCCTTTCTATTACTCGCACAAGATGTTCCATTAGTTCGATGCACAGCAATAAAAGACAATAAATCCGCTTCTTTTCTTATCTTTGCCACAGATATATATCCATCAGCAGAAATGAAAGCAACAGAAAAGAACAAGCCCCTGAGCCTCGGTTTTCAGGAATTGAGAGACAGGGCCGACCTCATCACACACGCCGAATTCCGTTCTATCCAGCGCGGTATCGGTATGGTCATCAGTTTTGTACAGATGCAGAGTTCGTTGTTCCGCACGGGACAGCCCTACCGTACCAGCGAGTGCCGCATCATACGCATCATCCGCGGCATAGGGCGCATATCCATCAACCTTGTGGAGCACGAAGTGAAGGAGCAGATGATCGTCATCTCCCCACCGAATTCCCTGATAGAACTGATAGCGCTCAGTCCCGACTACGATTTCCAAGTGATTGTGCCCGAAAATGATTTCCTGCCCGCCATGCAGAACGGCACGTTGGCGGAGCTGTGTGGGCAGCATGGTATCTTGCTCTCACTCACCACCGAGGAATGGGAGCACATCGGCGTGTTCTTCTCGTTGATATGGGAAACCCTGCACCGCACCCCCTTCCGCAGGGAAGTGGTGCAGAACCTGGTTGCCGCTTTACTATATGATATAAGGTATATCCGGGACCAGAAACAGGTATCTCTTCCCGCCCGCCTCTCACGGCAGGGTGAGGTATTCCGCCCCTTCATCAGCCTGGTGAACGAATATGCCAAGCGCGAACGCAACATCAGCTTCTACGCCGACAAACTCTGCCTGACACCGCATTATCTGAGTACGGTAATTCGCGAAACAAGCGGGCAGACTATCATGCAATGGATTAACCAGGCCGTTGTCCTCGAAGCAAAAGTATTGCTAAAGCACAGCGACCTGCTCGTATTCCAGATTTCGGACGAACTGAACTTCCCCAATCCGTCGTTCTTTTCCAAGTTCTTCAAGCGGATGACAGGAATGACACCGGCGGAGTATCAGAAAACATAAGTCTCCTTACTTATATTCCGCCCACGACTTGATAGCAATATCGTCCACGCTCATCGTACAGAATGCCTGGATGAATGCACTTGCCAAACGGGCATTGGTAATCAGCGGTATATTGAGGTCGATAGCGGCACGGCGTATCTTGTAGCCGTTATCCAGTTCGCCTGCGGTGAGGTTCTTCGGGATATTCACTACCATATCTATCTCCTTCTGATGCAGCATGTCGAGTGCCTGCGGCTGCTTCTCGGGTTCGCTGGGCCAGTAGACGCGGGTGTTCTCCACACCATTCTCCGTGAGGAAGTTGCTGGAACCGCCGGTGGCGAATATCTTGTAGCCCTTCTTCTGGAGCATGCGGGCGGCAGCAAGCATATCCACCTTCTGCTTCGGAGTACCGGTGGAAAGCAGGATATTCTTCTTCGGAATGCGGTAACCCACAGAAAGCATTGACTTAAGGATAGCACAGGAAGTATCGCTGCCGATACAGCCTACCTCGCCCGTCGACGCCATATCCACTCCCAGCACCGGGTCTGCCTTTTGCAGACGGTTGAAGGAGAACTGGCTTGCCTTGATACCTACATAGTCCAGGTCGAAGAGGTTCTTGTCCAGTTTCTGTACGGGGATGCCGAGCATTACCTTCGTTGCCAGTTCGATGAGGTTTATCTTCAGTACCTTGCTGACGAAGGGGAATGAACGCGATGCACGCAGGTTACATTCAATAACCTTGATGTCATTCTCACGAGCCAGGTATTGGATATTGAACGGACCGGAGATATTCAGCTCGCGGGCAATCTCGCGACTGATGCGCTTGATGCGGCGTACAGTCTCCACATACAACTTCTGCGGCGGGAACTGGATAGTGGCATCACCGGAGTGCACACCGGCAAACTCGATATGCTCGCTGATGGCGTAGGCAATGATTTCACCGTTCTGCGCCACGGCATCCATCTCCACCTCTTTCGCATGCTCGATGAACTGGCTGACTCCTAC
>OGZX01003319.1_pt1 | contig 11189 bp, 9 predicted proteins | sample 1576881 | NCBI WGS metagenome assembly OGZX01 (sample SAMEA3541542, study PRJEB24748) | human gut metagenome | biome: human gut; feature: human-associated habitat; material: faeces | place: China | collected 2012
GACGGATATCTGTACATTGCTGCTCTATAAAGATTTTGTTGAATGGAAAAAGCATATCGTTGTCAGTAAAAAGTATGTTTCGGTTTTCGATATGGATAAGGAGACGCTTGCAATATTGACCACCGAGGCATGGGAAAAGATTTACATGCACTCGGAGGAGACAACGGGTAAATGACGGTTATTATTCCTTGTCCCCGTTGATTTTTATGGAAATATTTTGACTAAATGAAAATAATAAAATCAAGAAGATGAAAAAATTTAATACCTTTTATGTCCTGCTTGCCGTAGTACTGGTAATTGTAATTTTAAAAACATCGTGTATGGGAGATCATAAGCAAGACGAAACAGTTTCGAAGTCAAAGGCTGTTTTGGAAAATATTGCCGAGCGGAAGAGTGTTCGGAAGTATTTGAATAAGAGTGTAGAGGAAGATAAGATAGATGCCATGGTGAAGGCCGGGATGGCAGCTCCTTCGGGAATGGACAGGCGTCCGTGGGAATTCGTGGTCGTGACAGATCGTGCAGCTCTTGATTCGATGGCGGCTAAATTACCTTACGCAAAGATGTTGACGGCAGCCCCGTTGGCTATCGTGGTTTGTGGTGATACGACGCTTTCTTCATATTGGTTTCTGGATTGTTCTGCGGCTACTCAGAATGTTTTGTTGGCGGCGGAAGCTCTCGGATTGGGGGCCGTGTGGACGGCTGCTTATCCCTACGAGGATCGGATTGATGTCGTGCGTCAAAACACGGGATTACCGGAACATATCGTTCCTCTTTGCGTGATTCCGATCGGGTATCCTGACGGTCCGCAGAAAGCAAAAGATAAGTTTGACGAGAAGAGAGTGCATCGGAATAAGTACTAGATATTCTTTTTCGGGCTTGAGAAGATACAATGGAGGGACAAGGCTTGTTTCTCTTCCCCTTAAAAAAGTAATAAACTAAAAGCCATTAATCCCATTCCGGCAACAAGGCCGTAGATGGAAAGATGGTGGGCACCGTACTCTTTCGCAGTGGGAAGAAGTTCATCCAATGAAATGAATACCATAATTCCGGCTACAAGGGCAAATAGAACTCCCAGGATGACGGAGTTGATGCCGATGAAGGTGTAAATGAGGAGGAAGCCGATAATGGCTCCGGTTCGGATAGGCCGGAGAGGAAGGATAATTTGAAGGCCTTTTTGCGGTTTCCCGTGGCGAAGTATATGGGAACGGAAACGGCGATACCTTCCGGGATGTTGTGAATGGCAATGGCAAAGGCGATCGGGTAGGCAATTTCGGGGTTGGATAGCCCGGCGATAAAGGTGGCCAAACCTTCGGGAAAGTTATGGATGCCGATAGCGAGGGCCGAAAAGATGCCCATGCGCATCAGTTTTTTATCATGCGGTTGATGTTCCATGCTCTCTACGGATTTGACCTCATGCGGATTCTCGTACGAGGGAATCAGTTTGTCAATGATTGCGATCAATCCCATGCCTCCGAAGAATGAAATGACGGTGATGATATCCGAAATCTTTTCGGAATAGGATTCCCTCAGGGCCTCTTGTGCTGTGGGAAAGAGCTCAACGAACGAGACATAGATCATGACTCCTGCGCTGAATCCGAGGGAGAGGGATAAGAATTTTTTATTTGTCTTTTTGGTCAGAAAAGCTATAGCACTCCCGATTCCGGTGGATAGTCCGGCGAATAAGGTAAGGGCAAAAGCAAGTAATACGTTATCCCAAGTGAGTTCCATGAGCTATTTTGTTAAAGACAAAAAAGTCAGAAATGGTCTGTGGATCTTTTCTGACTTTTCGTGTTATTGTTTTATGAGTTATCGCAATGTTGAGATAATACGGTGAAGACGTGTTAAAGTTTCTTCTTTACCGAGAATTTCGATAATATCAAACATGTGGGGTCCGTCGGCAGAACCGATGATTGCTAGGCGGAAGGGGTTCATGATTTTACCGAACCCGATTTCTTTGCCTGCAACCCATTCTTTCACGGCTTCTTCCGTGTTGGGAGAGGTGAAATCAGTCACTTTTTCCAGCACTTCGATCAATTCCTGCATGAGCACCGGAGTTTCTTCTTTCCAGCTTTTCTTCACGCCTTTTTCATCGTAAGCTTGAGGGGCGTGATAGAAATACTGGGATGAATTGTAGATGTCTGCAACGAAGTTGGCTCTTTCTTTCAAAAGGCGACAAATCTTTTCCAGTTTCGCCATGTCATAAGAAATCCCGTCTTTTACTAGGAATTCATTTAACTGAACGGCTAGTTCCGTGTCGCTTTTTTGTACTAGATATTTGTGATTAAACCATTTGGCTTTATCCGGGTTGAAGCGGGCTCCGGATTTGTTCACACGTTCTAGCGAGAATTGATCACACAATTCCTGTAACGTGAAGATTTCCTGTTCCGTTCCGGGATTCCATCCTAATAGAGCCAGCATATTGATGAACGCTTCTGGCAAGTAACCGTCTTCCTTGTACCCGTGCCATTTTTCTCCGGTTTCGGGATCTGTGAATTCCATCGGAAATACCGGGAATCCCATTTTGTTTCCATCGCGCTTGCTTAGCTTTCCGTTGCCCACGGGTTTCAGGATTAATGGCAAGTGAGCGAATTCAGGCATTGTATCTTCCCAGCCGAAAGCACGGTATAATAAAACGTGTAATGGGAGAGAAGGTAGCCATTCTTCTCCGCGGATCACGTGGGATATTTTCATCAAATGATCGTCAACGATGTTTGCCAGGTGATAAGTAGGCATTCCGTCAGCCTTGAACAAAACTTTATCGTCAAGTAGAGAGGTGTTAAAATGTACCTCACCCCGGATAATATCATGTAGATAAAGATCTTCGTTTTCTGGCATTTTGAAACGAATCACGTAGTTTGCCCCGCTATCCAACAATGTTTTCACTTCTTCTGCGCTCATGGTTAGCGAGTTCTTCATGTTTTTCCGGCTGATGGCGTTGTACATGAATGTTTCGCCTTTTGCCTCACAGGCTGCCCGTTGAGCGTTAAGTTCTTCTGCGGTGTCAAAAGAATAGTAAGCATTCCCTGATTCCACGAGTTGTAGGGCGTATTGTTTGTAAAGCGATTTACGCTCGCTTTGACGATAGGGGCCGTATTCTCCTCCCACGCCGACACCTTCGTCGACGGTGAGGCCGCACCATTTTAATGATTCGATAATATATTCTTCGGCACCCGGCACGTAGCGGGTTTGATCCGTGTCTTCAATTCGTAATAAAAAATCACCCCCGTGATGACGGGCAAATAAATAATTGAAAAGAGCTGTTCTCACACCTCCTAGATGGAGGGCTCCAGTAGGACTGGGAGCAAATCTTACTCGTACTTTTCTATCCATTGTTTATTGATTTTGAATATTATGCCTGTTCGTTCGTGTCCTGTTTGTTGTCGAAATCAGAATCCTCGTCTGAAGATGGTTCCGTATCTTTCGGAGCTTTTTCCTGTTCTAGTAATTGATGTAACAGGTCTTTGGCATATTTAATGGCATAACGTTCCGCCTCACTTTTGGAGTGTATGCCACTCTTTATTTGTTCCGCATAACTGAACGGGCTATCCGGCCCTTCTGTAAGAAGATACAGGGTAAAATTACTATGCCGATCCCGACTTTTACTGGTCAGTCCAAACCACATTTCGATCGTGCGATCTTCCAAATATATGTTGCGCTTGAACTTGTACATTACCTTCTGTTTTTAGGCGGATTTTTGAAATTCAGAATACCAACGGCTACAGCTAGAGAAGCCATGGCTCCCACGTTAACATATACTGCTGTGCGATCTCCACCATGATACATGCTGAGTACACTGGAAATCATGATCAAGAAAGCGGCTAGAATTAATAAGTATCTGGCTATTCGCATATTGGTGATAAATAATTGTGTTCAATGGAGTTTTTAACCGGGTTGGCATAAATTTCAAGGAAGATATTGTTCAGGATAGAACGGTTCCCTTCTAATTTTTCCAATTTTTCAGCCATGACACGGATAAAGTTTTCTTTTTCTTCCTCGTTGTATTTGGAAGCGAATTTATTCGTGCTGTGAAGTAAATCGTAGGCGATATAATTGTTCGGCCACAATTTGAAATTACCTTGAATGCGAGCATCCATGAATGCGGCTAACTCCGCGATCCGGTCTCCATTATTAGCTTGTTCGTCGATCTCGATTAGTTCGTGATCAATGGGAGGGGTGATGGCAAAATGAACCCGCCCTTTGAACCCGGATAAACCTTGTTGCATACTTCGCATATCGGCTGCCGGGGGTTTCACGTATTCACCCACGGTTTTCTGGTATAATTCATCTGTTTTCAGATCGTCGCAAGGTTCCCATTCGTAGGAAATAGACACCGGAACAACCCGGAGTTCTTTAAAGTTTTCCACGAAATCTTTGGGACCACTCATGCGGAACATTTTCAACAGGCTATGTTGTGTCCGGTCATCACCATTCTTTGTACGTCCTTCTTTTTGTGCAATCCAGACAGAATCTTTATTTTCATAAATGACATCTCGCAAGTAGTGGGAACGTAGATTGGCGCTGGTAATCATATCTCTCACCGGAAGGCCGCGTTCAATGATGAAACAAGCATCCAGTTTAACCAAATCGGTCACCCATTTATTGATCAATAGATTACTCCCGATGGCAGCCTCGCAGTAATGGCAGCCTCGCTCGCACAATAGCACGTTGAGGATGGCAGAGTCTAGGATAATGTCCCGGTGGTTAGATACGAAAAGATAACTCTTATCTTTCTCTATGTATTCCAATCCGGTAGCTGTAACTCCTTGGGTTGTTCCGGCGATTAACCGTTGAATCGTCGGGCCAAAGAATTGAGCTTGAAATTGCTCTCTGCTCGTGATGCCTTTTAATTGTTCTTGTATTTTGCTTTTATCAACCCTTGTCATTTGGGAGAAAAGAGTCAAAAATTCTTCTGCTTGGCTCAGGCGCTCTACAGCTGCTGGAATTTCTTCTCCGATATAGGGTCTGATTGCGTTAAATTGGGAATCCGAAGTCATGTCGTAATTTTAGTTATTAGAAATCACGAAACAAAGATAGACAAGAAAATTGACATTTGAAAATTGATGGTTGAAAATGAGGGGAGAAAGCCCTAGTTTATATGGGTTATCCATTGGGATATAAATAAAAACTGTGATTTAGCCGTTCTTGATGTCAAGGTTTAATGGCTAAATCACAGGATTTTTAGCTTATAGTTATATTATACTCTTCCGGGATATACCTCGAGTGCTTTGGCTAATGTTTCCATGGCACCTTTCAATTCCTCGATTTTGAGTACGTAAGCGATACGAACTTCATTTTTCCCAAGTCCTGGGGTAGAATAGAATCCACTGGCTGGGGCAACCATTACGGTTTGTTTGTTGTATTCAAACTCTTCCAGTAACCATTTTGCAAATGTATCGGCATCGTCCACGGGAAGTTTTACCACGGCGTAGAAAGCTCCTCTGGGTTTCGGGCAAACAACTCCCGGCATTTTGTTTAGGGCTTCCACCATGAAATCCCGCCTTTCGATATACTCGTTGTACACGCTTTCGAAATATTCGGCCGGGGTGTCCAGTGATGCTTCGGCAACAATCTGTCCGATTGCCGGGGCGCACAGACGGGCCATTCCGAATTTCAAGGCGGCAGCCATGACATCTTTGTTACGGGTGACCAAAGCTCCTACACGCAATCCGCATTCACTGTACCTCTTGGAAACGGAGTCCAGAAGAATGACGTTTTGCTCGATGCCTTGCAATTGCATGGTGGAGAAGTGCTTGTATCCGTCATAACAGAATTCGCGATATACTTCGTCTGCATAAAGATACAGGTCATGTTTTTTCACGATAACGGCCAGTTGTTCCAACTCTTCCTTGGAATACAAGTATCCTGTCGGGTTGTTCGGGTTCACGATCACGATACCTTTCGTGCGAGGAGTGATCACTTTTTCGATTTCGCTGATAGCGGGAAGGGCGAAGTTATTCTCGATAGAAGAGGTAATCGGTTTCACGCTGACGCCGCACATCAAGGCGAAAGCCGTGTAGTTGGCGTAGAATGGTTCGGGGATAATGATCTCGTCTCCCGGGTTTAATGTTGACATGAAAGCGATCGTGATGGCCTCGGAACCTCCGGTGGTGATCATGATGTTGCTTTCGTCAATATTGATACCAATATTCTGGTAATATTTGGCTAGTTTTTTTCTGTAAGAAATATTTCCTGCAGAGTGTGTATATTCGATCACTTTTTCGTTACAGGTTTTTAATGCCTGTAAAGCGACGTCAGGGGTCTGAATATCCGGTTGTCCGATGTTCAAGTGGTATACTTTGATTCCTCTTTCTTTAGCTTTGTCCGCGAACGGAACGAGTTTACGAATGGGCGAAGAAGGCATCGCCATTCCTTTTTCTGAGATCTGTGGCATAAGTTATTTGAGTTTAAATTTATCCTGTACAAATATAGGCATATTGAGTGATTTTAAATCAATATGCCTATATTTATTTGTTGAAAGGTAATGTCTAATTTAAAATAAAGAGACTAAAATATAGAGCCAATGTGCCGTGACTCCTGCGACGAGACCTCCGACAGTGTGCGACAAGATGGCTTTTGAGGTAAGTTCTCGATAGCCAAGCGAGTCGAGCATGGCTGTATGAGTACTGAGATAGCCACTCCAACACATTCCGATGGCAGTAAATACAGCAATGGCGTTTCCGTCTATCCAACCTTCCGTCAAAAAATTGGGGACTAGACCGAGGGCGGCTCCTACTGCACCCAAAGCCGTGATGGGGAATGCTACTAAGTGTGGATCTGTGAATCCGAACAGCCAGCGGAAAATGAAATCAACTTTATTTGCTAGCCAAGGGAGGGCCTCAACTCCTTGGTAAGCAGCACCCGTATATCCGTCGGTGCCTGGGCCGAAAGTCAAGATCATTACCAGCGTAGAGATGATCAACACTCCCGGAATGATGGCAATACCGATGTCAACCCCGGTTCGTCCCCCATCAAGTAATGAGTTAAGGATTCGTAAAAAGAGGGTCTTTTCTTCTTTATGTTCCACTTCTACTACGATTGTTTCGTTGCAGGCATTTTCTTCCGCATATTGTGGGTATGATTTCAGAATTGCTCGTTGCATCAGACGAGTGGAAACGATACAACCTACAAATGCTCCGAATAGTCCGATAAATGGTTCATAATAAAATCCTTGTCCTACCATGAAAACAATGACTAGTAAGCCCATACCAAAAGCGGTTCCAAAGTTAGTCAAGGAGATGAATTGGTACTTTTTGAAGTAGCTACTGAAGCGTTTGTCTTGAGACAAGGAGATGATGGCTGGGTTGTCTGAAAGGAATGTCATCACGGCTCCCAAAGAAGCCACTCCCGGTAAATTGAATAACGGGCGCATTAATGGGCGTAATATCTTTTCAAGCAAGTTGACAACGCCAAATTCGACAAACAATCGTCCTAGAGCACCAGTTATGACGCAGATACCCATCAAATAGAACACGGTGTTTAGTAATAAATCATGGGCTGTTTTCATGATGGTATTCAGCATATTCGGAGTCCCCATGACAGAAGCAATGTACCCGAACAGGGCAAAGATTACGGCAAGGCAAACGATTCCGCTAGGAATAGCTTGCCAGCACCGGCGAAGAAAATTTACAATCATATCTATATACTAATTAAAATTTATTTTTTTGTTCTTGAATGAGAGAAAGTCAACTTTCCATTTTATTCCTACATTTAGGATACTTTGTTCGGGAGGAATGGCGCCTTCCGCATTCCCGTTGTGACCGAAAGAATAAGAATAGAAAGCATGTAAACGTAAATTTCGGTTGTTTTTTATCGGGTAAAATTCTACTCCACCGCCCACGTAAGTAAGTTCAGTGCCGGGGTGTACGCAATAGTCTGTCTTCACTTGGGTCGTGTTTACATCATAGGTCACTTTCCCGAAGAAGTTAAAGCTTTCCGATGGATGATAGGAAAGTTCTCCCATTATTGAACAATTCCTGAAAAAGTAAGTTTGATGATCGGTAGCCCGGTTCATTAAATCAAGTTCCAAAGCGATTTCCCCGAAGTCTAAACGATGTCCCAAGGCGATGTAGCTGATATATTTGTCGGGTTGGTACTCGATCATATTCACGGAATAGATGGTATTGAACCAACCGTGAGAGCCGTACCACATGAAATTATAGGCGTACATATCATCTGCGTAAGCATGGAAAGGACTTTGACAGAGTTGAAACATCACTTTATCTTTTCCCTGGCTAAAGGTGTAATCTGCACTAATACCCATTTGATAACAGGGAATATTATTCCAGTATTCCGAACAGAAATAGAGATCTATAGGTGCACGATCGTACTCATAGCCTCCAATACCTACCACTTGTTTACCGACTGATACGCTCCAATGTTCGTCTGGGCGATAGGTTAAATATAGCCAATCCGTGGCATCAAAAAAACTTTGGTTCGAGTGAGCTTTGTTTAGACGTTGCCTGTAAGAATAGGAAAACTGCTTTGCGATAGTTCCGCTGACAATGACATTTAAATATCTTCCTTTGAATCCGGAATTAGAATGGATAGATGTTCCATCTACATACTCGCGTTGATAGTCTATACGCGTTTCAGCTTGTAACTTTAGTAACTCTTCTTGAGCTTGTACAACAAAAAAACAAGTACCCCAAAGTAAAGTGAGGAGTATTTTCTTCATACCTTTTAAATAGTGATTTAATTTGGCGGCCAAATAACAAAAAAAGAGTAAATTTACCAAATAAAAGGAGAAAAAAACAAGTTTTATAAATACTGTGATTTTCAGTTATTTATGATTTGTTGTAGTTTATCTCGCTGTAATAATTTTATTTTTCTCCCTTTTATCTCGACGAGTCCTTCGTTTTTTAAGTCAGAGAGTAGCCGGATAAGTGTTTCCGTGGCAGTCCCCACGAAATTGCTCAAGTCTTCTCGCGAGACGTTGAGTTTTAACGTGCCGTCTTCTTCAACCCCAAAATCCGAGGCTATTAGTAGCAGGATTTCTGCTAACCGGGCTTTCACGGATTTTTGGGCGATGTCCCGGATGTAGTGATTGGCTGCCCCCAGCTCCTTGCAGGCAATTTGCATCATTTCATAAGCGAAACTGGGACTGTGGGTAATCATGTGCATTAAAGAGGCGTTGGGGATATAACACAAGATACAGTCAGACATGGTTTCCACGGAAGTACAGGCTGCTTCATTGCGGATAACGGAACGGAACCCGAAAATATCTCCTTCTTTCCCGAAACGGATGATCTGGTCTTTTCCGGCAACCCCGGTTTGAAAAATTTTTACGATACCCGAAAAAAGGAAATAGCAGCCCTTGATGCGGGCTCCCTCGTTATAGATATAATCTCCTTTTTTGTGAAATTTAATGATAGTGTCGACAAACAAGGCCTCGATTTCCGAGTCGATCACGTTTTTAAATGTCAGCTTGAATTTACTGATACATTCGCTCACGTCTGGTAATAAAGCCTCTTCTTTCATAGTTAAGTTGCTGTTTTTATATCGAACAGATTGTCTGGTAGATGGATTCACAATCATACCCGCACTCGTGGTAAAGTTGTTGCTGGCTTCCATGTTCCACGAAATGATCCGGAATTCCGAGCCGCACGATTTTAGCCGAATAGCCGTGGTCCGCCATAAATTCGACAACTGCACTACCTAGTCCACCGACAATAGTTCCGTCCTCTAAGGTAATGATTTTTTTGAATTTGTGAAAGATCCCGTGAAGTAATTCTTCATCTAGCGGTTTGAGAAATCGCATATCGTAAAAAGCGACGGATCGGCCTGTTGTTTTTTGTATCGCTTTTAAGGCTTCGTTCCCGATAGCTCCAATAGAAATAATGGCAATGTCGTCACCTTCAATGAGGCAACGGCCTTTGCCGATGGTTAATTCTTTAAAAGGTGTACGCCATTCTACCATGGTTCCACAGCCTCTCGGGTAACGGATAGAAAAAGGTCCCCGGTCCGGTAGTTGGGCCGTGTACATCATATTTCGTAACTCTTCCTCGTTCAGAGGGGAGGCGATCGTCATGTTTGGGATACACCGGAAGCTTGCCAGATCAAATGCACCGTGGTGCGTGGCTCCGTCGGCTCCAACTAAACCGCCCCGATCGAGACAGAATACGACGTTAAGCTTTTGAAGAGCCACGTCATGAATAACTTGATCGAACGCGCGTTGCATGAAAGAAGAATATATGTTACAAAACGGGACGTGGCCTTGTGCGGCTAACCCGGCTGAAAAAGTAACAGCATGTTGCTCGGCAATCCCCACGTCGAAACACCGATCCGGCATTTCTTTCATCATGATGTTCAAAGAACATCCGCTTGGCATGGCTGGCGTTATACCCACGATTTTTGGGTTCCTGTGTGCCAGTTCCAATATGGTATGTCCGAACACATCTTGAAATTTAGGTGGAGTGTTGGGTTTACTCTCTTTGATGATTTCCCCGGTTTCTTTATTGAATTTCCCCGGGGCGTGCCATGTTGTTTGGTCTATCTCAGCTTGTTTGAAACCTTTTCCTTTCACCGTGATACAGTGTAAAAGTTTGGGGCCTTTTATATCTTTCAGATCCCGCAGGACTTTGATGAGGTGGTTCACATCGTGGCCGTCCACGGGGCCGAAGTACCGGAAGCCAAGAGCCTCGAACAGGTTACTTTGACGTAACATTAGTGATTTGATACTATTATCTATTTTCTGGATAAAATTCCGGGCACCCGGACTGATCTTGTTAATCCGTCCAAGGATGTGCCAGATGTCATCTTTGAGTTTGTTATAAGTCTTTGAGGTTGTGATGTCCAGTAAATACTCGTTTATCCCGCCTACATTCGGGTCGATAGCCATGTTATTATCATTTAGAATGACTAACAAGTTGGCGTTGTTTATGCCGGCATTATTCAAACCTTCAAAAGCCAATCCTCCGGTCATGGCGCCATCTCCGATAATGGCAACCGACTGTCGGTCTTCCTCCCCGTTCATCTTGGCTGCAACTGCCATACCTAAAGCGGCAGAAATAGATGTCGAGGAGTGTCCTGTTCCGAAAGCATCGTATTTACTTTCACTTCTTTTGGGGAAACCGCTAAGACCTTTGTATTGCCGGTTGGTAGAGAAATTATCCCGTCTTCCGGTCAGAATTTTATGAGGATAAGCCTGATGGCCGACATCCCATACGATATTGTCATAAGGGGCATTAAAT
>OGZX01003320.1_pt1 | contig 11188 bp, 8 predicted proteins | sample 1576881 | NCBI WGS metagenome assembly OGZX01 (sample SAMEA3541542, study PRJEB24748) | human gut metagenome | biome: human gut; feature: human-associated habitat; material: faeces | place: China | collected 2012
CTTCTTCATCGTAATTACGCGTTTCTTCATTTCATTTACAATTTCACGGTTGTGCGTAACGACCAGAATCGTCGTGCCTCTTTCTTCGTTGATGCGTTCCAGCAGCTTCATGATTTCCCAGGAATTCTTCGGATCGAGGTTTCCTGTCGGTTCATCTGCCAGAAGAATCGGCGGTTCGTTTACCAGCGCCCTCGCCAGTGCAACTCTCTGCTGTTCACCGCCGGAGAGCTGTTTGGTCTTCGCTTTGTATTTGCCTGCCAGACCTACCTCTGCCAGCGCGTTCGGAACATTTTTACGCATCAGCTTCGTCGGCATCTGGATAACACGCTGTGCAAACGCTACGTTTTCATAAACGTTTCTGTCATTCAGCAGACGGAAATCCTGGAACACGATTCCAAGATTTCTGCGGAATTTCGGCACCTGTCTGCGCTTTAAGCGCGCCACATCGGCACCATTTACGATAACACGGCCGCTCGTGGGCGTCAGCTCCCGCAAAAGCAGCTTGATCAGGGTCGATTTTCCTGAGCCGCTGTCGCCTACGATAAAAACAAATTCCCCCTTTTTGATCGTCAGGCTCACATTATCCAAAGCCGGAGAGCCGCTCGAATACGATTTGCTCACGCGATCCAGCGTGATGACCGCATCCTGGCCTTCCCGCTTCTTCTTTTTTTTCTTATCGTTTTGTACCAAACTTTGTCACCATCCTAATATTCAAAAAATTCCATGTACTTCATGTACTTTACAACCATGAGTGCGATCTTGAAGGTAATCGCATCCTCAAATACGCGCAGATCCAGCCCGGTAGACTTCTGAAGCTTATCCAGACGATATACCAGCGTATTTCTGTGGATAAACAGCTGACGGCTTGTTTCCGATACGTTTAAGCTGTTCTCGAAGAATTTGCTGATGGTCGTCAGCGTCTCCTCGTCAAAATCGTCCGGACTCTTTCCACCGAAAATCTCCCGGATAAACATCTTACAAAGCGGAATCGGAAGCTGATAGATCAGACGGCCAATGCCCAGCTCGCTGTATGCGATTACTCTTCTCTCGTCAAAGAAAATCTTGCCGACGTCCATTGCCATCTTGGCTTCTTTGTAGGAACGGCTCACTTCTTTGATTTCCTGTACAATTGTACCGTAGGAAATGCGGCTTTCGGAATAGCCCTCTGTTTCCAGCCATTCTGTCAGGTTTGCAGTGTAATGCTCAATCTCCTTCATTTCATCGTTTTCGGTCAGCGCTTTCACGATGATCACGTTATTCTCATCCACTGCCGTGATAAAATCCCGGTTATTATTACCAAATACCGGACGCATCTGCTCCAGGATGTTATCCTCCCGTCCCGCGCTGCATTCGATAATCAGGACAACCCGCTGCGCATCCACCGGAATATAGAGCTTCTTCGCCCTGCTGTAAATGTCCACCAAAAGCAGGTTATCCAGCAACAGGTTTTTGATAAAGTTATCCTTATCGAAGCGCTCTTTATACGCCACAAGCAGGTTCTGAATCTGGAATGCAGCCATCTTGCCGATCATATAAATATTTTCACCGGCGCCGCCTACAATCAGAATATATTCCAGCTGCTGCTCGTCATAGATCTTAAAAAACTGATTTCCCTGAACCTCCTGGCTGTCTGCAGGGGAATCCACAAAGGCTCTCGCCTGCGGCAGATATTCTTCCAGTCCGTCTGCTGTCGTCGCAGCGGTCTTTCCATCCACATCAATCACACATAATTCGACTCTGGCAATCGCCTTCAAGCCATCCAGTGTACTCTGTAAAATCTGATTCGATATCATAAACCCCGTCTCCTTCACTTCGCGCATTCTTCGACAAAAAGCCAGTCTGTCTCCTGCGATTTTTACTATGCCCAAACTATATTCTAAAAGAAAACCACAAAAAAATCTATAGGAAATCGCAAAAAATTTATGCAAAACCTATAACTGCGGAATTCCAGACGTTCTTTTGCTAGGAACTATAAAAGGCGAAGTACTTATTGCTCCGCCTTTTCCAGATTATATTCATTGACTTTTTTCTGAAAAATCTTTTTCCGCACCTTTCTCCAGAACGTCGTCCTCACCTTTTCTTTTAATTTCGTCTCCGGCAACGCCACCCAAAGCTCCGCGTTTAAAAATTTGCGGCCGCTGTGCATCAGCTCCAGATCCAGTGGATATGTCATCCGGGAAAAAATCACCTTCAGCGCAGCTTCGTTCATGGCGTTCATCAGCCGCTGAGGCTGGTACTCGAATTCCTCGTAGCCCCGCACATCCACGATATTTAAGTTTTCCTGCGCATTTAAAAGCATCTCCTGCAGCTCCTGCGCCTGTTTACCCGTGTCACCCAGCAGATAAACCTTGTCGTGCTGTCTCGCCAGTCTTTTCAAAAACTCCCGCAAAAACATCCGGTCCTCAATTTCCCGAACCCTGCCGGGAGACGCGATTCCTGCGGCCTCCAAAATATCCGGCTCCAGACAGAACATCAGATCCGTCTCTTCCAGATACTCCTTGACCTGTTCATCCCTGGACGCCATGGACAGAGACTGCGCGTTAATATAACTTGTTGTATTGAGTGCCCCGGTCTGCAAAAAATGCTCCGCCCTGCGCAGACCCTCTCTTGCGGAAAAATCCATTAAGGAAATTCCCAGAACTGAATACCTTCTCATAACCCTCTGCTCACTTCTTTTCTCACAACGAACGCCTTTCAAACGCTTCCCCGTTGTATCAGCTTCGTCACTCTCCGCCCCCACGGAGCGCACCCGCCGCCTTATATCCTGCGGATCGCTTTTTCAGTGATCTCAATCCTGCCGTTTTTCAGCAGGTTGCCGACCGCACGCTTGAACTCGTTTTTGCTCATCGCAAGCTCCCTGCGAATGACCTCCGGAGAAGCCTTGTCGGTAAACGGAAGCACGCCGTCGAAGCTGTCGATCAGCTTCATGACCTTCTCCGCATCCGTCTCGATCTGCAGGTACGCCTTTTCCCGCACGCTCAAATCCAGCTTGCCGTCCTCATGTACCCGGACAACCCTGGCTTCCACATGGTCACCGACCTTTAATTCTCCGTACATTTCCTTCGGAGGAATCAGCGCGGAATATTGATTGTCCACTGCCACGAACGCGCCGAACTGGCGGCTGATTTCATACAGACAGCCGCTCACTCTGTCATCCTTATGATAAGGGCTGTCGGTGCGCAGATAATGATATACCTTCATCGTCGCACAGAGCCGCCCGCTCTTGTCCACATACAAAGCAACCGGGAAACGGTCGCCCTCTTTTACCTTTCTGGTCTGCTCCTTGAATGGAAGGAAGAGGTCTTTTTCCAGTCCCCATTCCAGAAATGCTCCCATTTTCGCAGTCTGCGCAACCGTAAGCTCTACAACCTCACCAAGCAAAAGCTTCGGGCGCGCCGTTGTTGAAATCAGCCGGTCGCTCGAATCTTTATATAAGAAAACCTCAATCTGATCCCCGACCGAGGTCTGCGGCGGAACCTGTCTTGCCGGAAGAAGCACTCTTTTGTCCTCTTCTCCGGGCTCTGCCAGATAAACGCCGAAATCCACTTTTTTTACTACTGTCAAATTCTGAATTGTTCCAATTTCCAGCATATTATTTTCCTTTATCTTCCTGTCAGCTCGACGACCACAAACGGAGCTTCGTCCTCGCTGCACAGGGAAACGGTTACGCGGTCTGCCTCCGTCACAATGATCGGAACCACTATATCGTGAAGCAGTGCGGATTTTTTATACTCCGCCCGCATCTGTCTGATTGCAAAATTTTCCGGCAAATACGCCATCGCCATCGAAATGTACTGTCCATTATTTACGTGGTGGTTGCCATCTAAGTGCTGTCTTTCCACCCGGAAAGGCTCCTGTCTGATGCCGCCCTGGGGCACTGCGATTTTACGCGGCGCATAGTCCATCTGCAAACGTTCTTCCACGTCGTATTTTTCGACCATCTCCGGCAGCACCCGCACCGGAACACCCTTTTTGTGATTGATCAGAGACCAGAACGAATTTGCTTGTGCCAGCCGCTCTCCGTCTTCCGTATCCATAAAAAAATTACGCAGTCCCATAAAGCCGCGCAGCTCGTATGGAATCGTCCCGATCCTGATTTTTTCTCCGAGGGCCGGATAGCGGTGTACAACCACCTGCCACGCGCTCATCACCCAGAGCAGATCCTTTTCTTTCAGAAAATCAATGCCAATTCCGAGATCCTCCGACTGAAATGTCGAAGCATCCTGAAAATAATCCACGATCGCCGGCAGGCTCAGCAATCCGTCTTCCCCGGTTTCGCTGTAGCGCACTCTGCTGTCAAATGTATACATATCCGTCTTTCCTCCGGTACTGGCTGTGCTCTCTTTTGCGATTATTATAGCAGGAATCCCCTGGTTCGGCAACCCGGCATCCAGGTCTGGGGCTTTTGAACCCGACATCATTGTTACTGTTCACACGCGCTGTTATAACAAAAACCCCGGAGGAATTTTCCTTCGGGGTTTATAGCAGGGCTACCAGGATTCGAACCTGGAAAATGACGGAGTCAGAGTCCGTTGCCTTACCGTTTGGCGATAGCCCTAAGTCTTGTTCTCTGTGATTTTGTTTCCCTGTCTCACAGCGCTTATTTAATATACAACACATTCACAGAAAATGCAAGCCTTTTTTTAAATTTTTTATTTTTTATTTTTTCCAGATTCACCTGCCGCTTCGTCAGCGGATTCACGAGGATTTCCTGCGTCGAATCCGCTGACGCGTTTTTACACTTCAAACAGCAAATCCGCATATCCGGGCATCGGCCAGAACGAACGGTCTACTTTCATCTCGAGCGCATCTACCGGTGCGCGCAGGGCTTCCATTGCAGGAACGATCTCGTCCCGATAAAAAAATGCCTGCTTTCTCGCATCTTTTTTCTGCACGTTTCCGTCTGCTTCCTTTTGTTTCAGGTCTTCCAGCGCGGCGGAAGCCTGAGACAGCAGAGCAGAGGTATCCTTCAACAGCGTTTTTGAAACGCTGCTGTCTGCACCGACTGATTCCAGGGAAGCGATGGTATCCGCCAATGTCTTTGTGTACCGCATAACGGCAGGAAGAATATCTTTCGACGCCATATCGATCATCGTCTTTGCCTCAATATGAATCGTCTTGACATAGGTTTCGTAAACAATCTCTTTTCTGGATTCCAGCTCTGCACGGTTGTAGATGCCGAAACGCTCATACAACCGGATCGCCTTATCGGTCGTCAGTGCCTCCACCGAATCGATCATACCCGGGAATACCGGAAGTCCGCGGCGCTGCGCCTCTTTCTCCCATTCCTTCGAATAACCGTCTCCGTTGAAAAGAATGCGCTGATGTGCCGTCATATATTCCTTAATCAGATCGTGCACCGCCATATCGAAATTTTCTTCCCCGGCAGCTTCCAGTCGGTCAGCAGCTTCGCAGAACGCCTCTGCGACAATTGCGTTGATCGTCGTCGTCGGGCTTCCGATCGAATCCGAAGAGCCGACCATACGGAACTCGAACTTGTTTCCGGTAAAGGCAAACGGAGAAGTACGGTTTCTGTCTGTCGCATCCATCGGCAGATCAGGCACGGTGGAAACGCCGGTATGTAACGTAGAACCCTCCAGGCAGGAACGGGCTTCGCCGGTTTCCACAAGCTGTCTTACCACATCCTCCAGCTGTGTGCCCAGAAATATGGAAACGATTGCCGGAGGCGCCTCGCTTGCACCGAGACGAAGATCATTGCCGACGTTGGATGCGCTTCTGCGCAGCAGGTCGGCGTGTGTATCCACAGCCTTGATAACGCAGGCAAGCACCAATAAAAACTGAATATTTTCATTGGGTGTCTCACCGGGATCCAGCAGATTCATGCCGGTATCCGTCGTAATCGACCAGTTGTCGTGCTTGCCGGAGCCGTTGACGCCTGCAAACGGCTTTTCGTGCAGCAGACAGCGCAGGTTATGACGCTCTGCCACCTTTTTCATCGTCTCCATGACAAGCTGGTTGTGATCCATTGCAATGTTCGCAGTTTCATAGACCGGGGCAAGCTCGTGCTGCGCGGGCGCAACCTCATTGTGCTGCGTCTTTGCCGTCACACCGAGCTTCCACAGCTCCACGTTTAAATCCTTCATAAACGCACCGACCCGCTCGCGGATCACGCCGAAATAATGATCCTCCAGCTCCTGCCCTTTCGGTGCGGACGCGCCGAACAGCGTTCTGCCGGAAAAAATCAGGTCTTTTCTCTGTAAATATTTTGCCCGGTCAATCAGGAAATACTCCTGCTCCGCGCCGACAGACGGAGTAACTTTTGTCGCCGTCGTGTTTTTGTTGAACAGACGAACGATTCGCATCGCCTGCTGGGAAATTGCTTCCATCGAACGAAGCAGCGGAGTCTTTTTATCGAGTGCCTCACCTGTAAAGGAGCAGAACGCCGTCGGGATACACAGAATCACACCCGTCGCATCTTCTTTTAAAAACGCGGGGGAAGTAATATCCCATACCGTATAACCTCTCGCTTCAAATGTGGAACGCAGACCGCCGGAGGGAAATGACGAAGCGTCCGCCTCGCCCTTAATCAGCTCCTTACCGGAAAACTCCATCAGCATCTTTCCGTTCTCATCCGGATGTGTCACGAAGGAATCATGCTTCTCCGCCGTGATGCCGGTCAGCGGCTGGAACCAGTGGGTGTAATGGGTCGCGCCATGCTCCACTGCCCAGTCCTTCATCGTCTTTGCCACAACGTCCGCTGTCGCGTTGTCCAGCTCACCGCCATGCTCCATGACGCGTTTGACTTCTGCGAACGCTTTTTTAGGAAGACGCTCCTGCATCTTTCCAAGGGTGAATACATTTTCTCCAAACAGCTTTTCCACATTCAGCACTTCACTCATTCGTCCGTCTCCTTTTCGACAATTGTACGAAGTAAATCTCCCATTTCTGCGGCCTCCGAAAGCGTCAGCCACAGCTCCTGCTTCGGATGGGGCGCACTCTCCATTTTTTCCTCCTGATCGTCCTGGATCTGCAGCACCTGACATGCCACATTTCTTCCGTCCGGTTTCATGATCTCGATCACATCGCCCACGCAGAATTTATTGCGCTGTTCGATCCTTGCGCGGCCCTTTCGATCCGTCTCGTAAACAGTGCCCAGATAAACCGCATCACTTTGATAGGTATTAGAATCATAAATCTGAGATTCTTCATTCGGCTTTCCGTAATAAAAGCCCGTCGTAAACTGTCGATAGGTACAACGTGAAATTTCGCGGTGGTACCAGTCCATATTGGCGCGGTATTTTTCTTCGGATTCCAGACAGTCATCAATCGCTTTCCGATATGTCCGCGCCACCGTCGCCACATACAGCGCTGTCTTCATCCGTCCTTCTATTTTAAAGCTGTCAATTCCCGCATCCAGCAGATCCGGAATATGCTCGAGCATACACAGATCCTTGGAATTGAAAATAAACGTTCCTCTTTCGTTTTCATAAACCGGCAGATATTCGCCTGGTCTGGATTCTTCCATCACCGCATATTTCCAGCGGCACGGATGGGTACATGCACCGCGGTTGGCGTCCCGTCCGGTAAAATAATTGCTCAGAAGGCAGCGGCCGGAATAGGAAATACACATCGCGCCGTGCACGAAGCTCTCAATTTCCATATCAGACGGAATATGGCTGCGGATTTTTTTCAGCTCTGCCAGGGAAAGCTCCCGTGCGGAAACCACACGCTTTGCGCCCAGATTCCACCAGAACAGCCACGTCTCGTAGTTCGTGCTGTTTGCCTGCGTGGAAATGTGCAGCTCAATCTCCGGGCACACTCGCTTCGCAATCATGAACAGTCCGGGATCGGAAATAATCAGCGCATCCGGCGGAACCGGTCTGCCGTCTTTTGTTTTTAAGTGCTTCAGCTCCATAAAATAATCCGAAGCCGCTTCCAGATCTCCGTTATGCGCTAAAATATTCGCTGTCACATAGACCTTAACGCCCCGATCATGCGCATAGGCGATCCCCTCTGCCATATCCTCCGGGGAAAAATTCTTCGCCTTTGCCCGCAGTCCAAACGCCTCTCCGCCGATATAAACTGCATCCGCTCCAAAATTGACCGCAGTCTTTAACACCTCAAGACTGCCGGCCGGAATCAGCAATTCCGGTTTTTTCATCTGATTTGCTCTCCTCATTCTCCATTTCACGGCTGCGCGTTCTGCTCTTTTTCGGGCAGCTTCACGCTCAGCGTCGCTCCGTCTCCCACCGGAAGCACGACCGTTTCCAGCTCGTCATGGTGGGTCAGGGTGTATAAATATTCCCGCATCCTCGCATGAATCGTCCGATCGCGTCTGCACACCGCATAGCGGGATTCGATGATATTGCCTTCCTGCAGCACGTTATCCGAAACCAGCAGACCGCCCGGCGCAAGCAGGCGCAGGACGTCCGGCAAAAAGTGCATATACTGTCCTTTCGCCGCATCCATAAAAATAAAATCAAACGGCTGCGACAGCTCTGCCAGAATTTCTGCTGCATCGCCCTCCAGCAGCGTGATCTTGTCCTCCCGACCGGCTGTTTTGAAGTTCTGTTTTGCGATCGGAATCCGTTTTTCATATTTTTCAATCGTCGTAATATGGCAATTCTCCGGCATGTATTCGCTCATAAAAAGAGCGGAATAACCAACGGCCGTCCCTACCTCAAGGATAGAAGACGGCCGTCTGAGAGTCAATAGAAAACGCAGCAGACTTCCCATCTCCATCCGGATAATCGGCACGTTATCCTGCAGCGCACTGCTGCGAATCTCGTCCAGCCATGCAGGCTCTCCGGGGTCCAGAGAATTGATAAACGTTCGCATTCTCTCTTCTACAATCATTTATCGTCTCCGCCTGCGCCCATCACATCCATCATTTCATCCGGCGTCATCGCAGTGGAAAGCACATAATCGCCCGCCACAAAGCCGTCCTCTGAATAGTTGGATAAGCGCTCCTGAATATAAAACAGTCTCTCTTCCCGGACCAGGCCCTTTTCGTAGAGTTGCTTCGCAATCCCTTTAAAATCCATTCCGTCCGTAATTGTTACGTTTATTTCGGTTCCGGGTTCCTCCGAAATTGCGGGCTCCCCGTAAATCCGCACACCGTACTGATACGCGGAAACTGCGAAATAGTAGATCAGCATCACAGCGACAATGATCAGAACCACATTAAAAACCGTTCCCACCGCGCCGCCTGCAATATTTATTGCCACAGAGTTTTTTTTCGACTGATGCTTTGCTTTTTTCTTATTACTCAAAGTTCACTGCCTCCACGATTTTTCCGTTGATCTCCTGAATCATCCTGCAAAAATCCAGCTCTGCGTTCAAGAATTCGTCCACCAGCGGATTTTTGCGGAACTCCTCCAGACGCCTCGAAAATTCATCCGTCCTGTCAAAAAGCTCATCCGACTGAACCGAATTCTGCAGCTCAAAATTTTCCTGCCGGAACCGGTCGATCTGGGCTTTTAATTCCGGTTGCTCCTTCATGATTTGTTTCTGTCTGTCATATTCTCTGTATTCTTCAGAAGCGATTACCGCGGCAATCAGTTCCTCCAAAGCTGTCTCAACTCTGCTCATGTTTCCCCTTACTTTACACTTCCATAATGATCGGTAAAATCATCGGGCGTCTCTTCGTCTTTTTCCAGATAAAGTCACCTAAATTGTCCTTGATCGCGGTCTTGATTCTGCCCCAGTCGGTACAGCCTCTGCTCACGCAGCCCTCCATAACGTTTTCCATCAGGTCGCGTGCCTCGTCCATCAGTGCATCAGATTCTTTGACGTAAACGAAGCCTCTGGATACGAGATCCGGACCGCTTGCGATCTGTCCGCTGATGCTGTCCAATGCAACAACAACGATCATGATGCCGTCCTCTGCCAGATGCTGTCTGTCGCGCAGCACAACGTTTCCGACATCACCGATACCAAGACCATCTACCAGAATTGCGCCAGCCGCAACCTGTCCGGTCACGCCAGCCTTTTCCTCATTTAATTCCAGAACATTGCCGGAGCGCAGGATGAAAATATTTTCCTTCTGGATTCCGAGCTCCTGCGCGATGCCCGCCTGAGCCTTCAGGTGCTTGTATTCGCCGTGCACCGGAATCGCGTATTTGGGATGAACCAGCGTATAAATCAGCTTGATCTCTTCCTGACATGCATGTCCGGAAACATGGACATCCTGGAAAATAACCTCTGCACCCTTCATCTCCAGCTCGTTGATAACTCTCGTTACGGCTTTTTCGTTACCGGGAATCGGATTCGAGGAGAAAATAATCGTATCGTTGGGTCCGATGGAAACCTTTCTGTGAACGCTCGATGCCATACGGCTCAACGCCGCCATGTTCTCGCCCTGGCTTCCTGTTGTAATAATAACGGTTCTGTCGTCCGGATAATCCTTCAGGCGGTCAATATCCACCAGCGTATTCTCCGGGATGTTGATGCAGCCAAGGTTCATGGCTGTATCAATGATATTTACCATGCTGCGGCCTTCAACCACAACTTTCCGTCCATATTTATGCGCAGTATTGATAATCTGCTGTACCCGGTCCACATTGGATGCAAAGGTCGCAATGATCAGCCGGGAGCCCTGATGCTCATGGAAAATCGTATCAAAGGTATGTCCTACCGTCCGCTCAGACTGTGTAAAGCCTTTCCGTTCCGCGTTGGTGGAATCACACATCAGCGCCAGCACGCCTTTTTTTCCAAGCTCCGCGAACCGCTGCAAATCGATTGCTTCACCAAATACCGGAGTATAGTCCACCTTAAAGTCACCGGTATGGACAACCGTTCCCGCAGGAGAATGGATCGCCAGTGCAGCCGCGTCTACGATGCTATGGTTCGTCTTGATAAATTCGATCCTAAACTGTCCCAGATTTACGGACTGTCCGAATTTGATCACCTTACGCTTCGTGTGGCCCAGCAGATTGTGCTCGCGCAGCTTGTTTTCGATCAGTCCCATCGTCAGTCTGGTCGCATAGATCGGAATATTCAACTCCCGCAGCACATACGGAAGTGCTCCGATATGATCCTCATGACCGTGCGTAATCACAAAGCCCTTTACCCGATCCGCATTTTCCTTTAAATAAGTCACGTCCGGAATCACCAGATCGATTCCCAGCATATCGTCATCAGGGAAAGAAAGGCCGCAGTCAACTACAACAATACTGTCTTCGTATTCAAAGGCAGTAATGTTCATTCCGATCTGCTCCAGTCCGCC
>OGZX01003325.1_pt1 | contig 11167 bp, 6 predicted proteins | sample 1576881 | NCBI WGS metagenome assembly OGZX01 (sample SAMEA3541542, study PRJEB24748) | human gut metagenome | biome: human gut; feature: human-associated habitat; material: faeces | place: China | collected 2012
CAAGATAAGCCGTCGCGGTCTGGGCTTTGACAAGCCGGCGCGTAGCGGGCAAGGTGGTCCGTGCTCGGAATCTGCTCCTGCATCTGTATATGGTCACACCGGCTTTACTGGTACTTGTGCCTGGGTAGACCCGGATAACGGTTTGGTCTATGTATTCCTGAGCAACCGTACCTATCCCAATGCGTGGAATAATAAACTGATGCAACTGGATATTCGCACGCGGATACAGGAAGCGATGTACAAGGCGGTGAAGAAATAGTGATTAGTGATTAATGATTAGTGATTTGTTTGTGTTTTCCCTGCGGCATAACAGCGCAGCCCGAATGCAAACAAATCACTAATCATTAATCACTAATCACCAAAAAGGAGCCTTCCCTGCTCACGCAGCGAATGCTCCTTCTTTCCAATTGAAACAATTAAATTCTATCAGTTAAGCTTTAAGTGTGTGTTCTGTTAGAATGCGATACCCACGCGCAGGCCGAAGTTACTCATGCCGTCTACACTATAGGTAAAGAGGTCGCCCTTGTTGGTGGCATAGCTGTAATAGGCAGCAAAGTGCAAGCCCGGTCCATAAGCCCAAGGGTAGATGCTGAAACCAATTTCGGGAGATACATAGAATCCCCATGTATTCTTGGTAGCTTGGAATACGTTGAAGTCGGACTTCAACTGTGCATACTGTGTACCGAGTTTTACGCCGGCATACGGCTGGAACGAACCGCCGCGGTTCCATACATAGCGTGAAGCAAGACCGAAGGGCAACTGGAATGTAGTGTGTTGCTGGTCGGTGTTCAAACTACCGCCTTCACCTACGGGAAGGGTTTGGCGACCTACATATTCGTGATTGCTGTGGTAAGCCAGGAAGGCTCCGAGAGCAAAGTTATCTGTCAGGAAGTAACCACCTTCAAAGTTCATACCCCAACCGCTCGACTTGTCGGTGAAGTGGTTGCTCAGAGGGAAGTTGTATTGCCAGTCGATGTTGGCATAACCGTTATCGGTCATCTGTGCCTTCGCCGGCATAGCGAAGACGAGAGCAAGGGCGGCAACCGCGAATACTCTCAGGGAAAGATATTTTATTGTTTTCATACTTTATTCTTATTTATTGGTTCGATGACAGCTTCTCCGTCCGGATGAGAAGCAGTCTGCTACTTACTACTATCTACTTACTACTTATTCGTCAGGTACGCGGATTGGGCAAAAGCCTGGTTCACGCCTTGTACGGCAAGTTTCGTATTGACAGAGGTAGAGCCGCTCAGCAATCCGCTCATGTAGCTGGTCCACAGAACGGGGAGCTTTTCGTTTTGACCTTGCGGTGCATCCAGGTTCAGCAATTCGGTAATGAAGGAACCGGTGCTATAAGAGTAGTTCACAGCGTACGGGTAGTACCATCCGCCCCAGTTGCCCCAGTAAGGTGCATCCCAGTAGCCGGGGTAGTTCCACCACCATTCGGGGCGTCCGTAGTCGGTGAAGTAATAAGTACTTCTCACGTAGCTTACTTGCAGGCCGAGGTCGGCTTCTTCGCGGTCGTCTACACGGGTGTAGCCGCGGCTGTTCATGTCGGCAACGTATGCGCTGAGGATTTCCTGGGCACTTTCGTCTTTCCAGTATTCGGCATCCTTTGAATCGCCGATGACGAGTATACTATCCGGCAGGTAGTAGGTCTCGAAAGACTTGAAGTCCGCCTTCTTGTCATAATTGGTATAAACCAGATAGTTACTGTCCAGCTTACCCATGTCGGGGTCCTTCTCGCAAGCTGCGAGGGCAAAGACCGCTAATAATAGGGGAATAAATTTCTTCATACTTCTATAATTGTTTAGGTTTAAATAAAATTCCTGCCCTATGGTACCTTAGGCTTTTGTGAGAGAAACAAGATAAAAAATAAAAGGTTCACGAAGGGATGAAATTGTTTTTTGGAGAGATAACTAAAAAAGAGACTATCTCACCCGGTGGGAGATAGCCTCTTCTTATCTTAAGATTGTATGGTCACTATTGTTTTTCCAGTGTTTTTACGATAGAGTAGCACTTGCCGTAACGTAACGTCCCCTCTATGCCGGCTTTGAAATCCTTTTTATATACTGTGCCGTCGACAGCAGTAGCTGTGACGGTGAGCGGGGTGTCTTTTTCAAAACTTTTGCCCATTACCATCATATAGGCTTTTACTTTGTTGTCTGCTTTGGCATTGAGCAAAGGGAGTGTGATTTTGTCCGCAGATTCTATAGGATAGGGATAAGGACCACTATTGCCGCCTTCCAGCCTTATTTGCATGGAAGTTATGAAAAACTCCCATGAGGTCGACAAGGCTATCTCTTTTATCTCTTTGGCTTCGGGAAGCGTCAAATCGAAGCGCAACACTGTCAGTCCATGCATGAAGTCAATGTCTTCAAAATCGTATACACCGGAACAAGTTAGGATGTCATGTTCTTTCAGATGGGCAGTCGGATTATTACAGTCTTGGGTCTGAGCCATATCAACTATATAATATAGGGTGGTCTCACCACTCACGTTTATACTTTTTAGTTCTTGGGGAACGGGATATATAGCGCAGTATATCATATTGTCTTCTCCCGTAGTGACTTCTCCTTTGAATACAGTACTCTTACGGTCTGCTGATAGGTCGCTTGCGTTGCTGTTCATGATATCGAAGTCCATACTCCATGCGTAATCATCTAACCACTTTCCACCACTGATGTGGAATATGGCTATCTTCTCTTCTTTTTCCCATTTCACCACCATACTGGCACTTCCGTCTGGTTGTATTCCACCTTCTTCATAAGTGAGGCGGGTGTCGGACTGCGAGTCTCCGTCCCCTATCCGGGCTACGACGCTGACTGCTTTCTTGTGGTTGTCGGGTGTTTCTGATGTAACATCATCGTTGGTGCAGGAGAAGCTAACCAATGCGATAGCAATGCCTGCCGTTACTTTGAGGAATGTATTGTTCTTTTTCATTTCATTCTAAATTATTGGGTGATACTTTGGTTTGTTACTCGGCTCCTAATAGGCCGCCGCTTTCGAGGTCGCTGATAGAACTTCCACTTCCTTCAAATCCTTTTTCTACTTCCACTTCGATGGTCTCTACCCGTGGAGCTTCATACTTTTCTTCCTGTTTCATAATTGTTTTATTTAATATATTCCACCTGTCCCCTAAGGTGGGGTTATTATACAACAGAGGCGTGAGGACTATCGTTGTCTATCTTTTTATCGAGGCTCTGGAATGCCTAATACCACAGATAGACAACAGCCCTCACGCCTGTTTATGATACAGACGTGAAGAAACTGCTGTCACTGTCCCGTGGTATTAAGAATTTTCCAGATTCCGATAAAAGGGACAATAACTTTCGCTTCTTTGCGTTTCTTTAATTAAATGCATATTCAACTCCTTGAATATGGTGCAAATATAGATAATCTTTTCTAAAGTAGTCTAACTTACTTCATTATTTTTTATTGAGTCTTACTGTCGGTTCCATTCACTTTTACTACAAGCGATATAAGAATTTTGCTCCTTACCACTGGAAACGCTTGTATAAGTTGTTGACTGATTGAACGATTGATGTCCCACATGTATTGTTTACAGTGGGACATTTATGCCCACTACACTTTGTTGGTAGTGGGAAGGTGTTTCAGTCGTATAGGGAAGGTACTTCAGTCGTAATGGGAAAGTACTTCAGTCGTAATGGGAATATACCTCAATCGTAATGGGAATATGCCTCAGTCATAATCCGGTATCGGCTCATCTCATTATCTTCTCTATCTCTTCCAATTCTTCGGCAGAGAACTTCGTATTCTCTATCGCTTTCAGGTTATCCGCCAACTGTGCTACGGAACTTGCGCCGATGATGACGCTTGTCACCAGGTCGTCCTTCAGCAACCATGCCAGCGACATTTCGGCGAGCGTCTGTCCGCGGCGGGCGGCTACTTCGTTCAAGGCTTTGATTTGTTTCAGCACTTCGTCCGTCAGCGCTTCTTTTTTCAGGAAGTTGCCTTTCGCCATGCGCGAGTCTTGTGGAATTCCGTTCAGATAGCGGTTGGTCAGCAATCCTTGTGCCAGTGGGGAGAAGGCGATGAAGCCGGTTCCGTTCTCTTTGGCTTGCTGCAAGATGCCTTCTTCTTCGGGCTCACGGTTGAAGATGTTGTAACGGCCTTGATAGAGCAGGCAATGCACATCCCGTTCTTCAAGGTACTTGTAGGCAAAGGCTGCTGCATCTTCGGGATACTTGGAGATACCGGCGTAGAGCGCTTTTCCCTGGCGTACGATGTCAACCAGCGTTTGCAGCGTCTCTTCGAGCGGAGTATCCGGGTCGAAACGGTGGCTGTAGAAGATGTCCACATAATCCAGATTCATGCGTTTCAGGCTTTGGTCGAGGCTGTTCATCAGGTATTTCCGTGAGCCCCATTCGCCGTAAGGGCCGGGCCACATATCGTGTCCTGCCTTGGTGGAGATGAACAGTTCATCCCGATAGGGCATGAATGACTTCTTCATGATCTGGCCGAAAGTTTCTTCAGCCGAGCCGTAGGAAGGGCCGTAGTTATTGGCAAGATCGAAGTGCGTGATGCCCCGGTCGAAGGCATAGTGTGCCATTGCCTGCGAGTTGGCGAATGTATTCACATCGCCGAAGTTATGCCACAAGCCGAGGGAAATTTCGGGCAACAAGATGCCGCTTTTGCCGCAACGGCGGAACTTCATGCCGCCAGCGTACCGGTCGGATGCCGGAGAATAAATGGGATTAATCATATCTTATCTGTTTAAGGTGATAAAATGAGGTAATTGCCTGCTCTCTTCTCTACCGAAGGGCAGCATACAAAAATAGGAAAAATCCCGCGAATAGGCATCGTTTTATTTATCTAAAACTGATAAGCAACAACTTATACGGTAGATGGCAACAAAATAATACTATCATTGGATAATATTATGCCATCTACGAATCTTCTAACCTGTTATCTTTGCAGAAGAGAAAAGTTCCTTATTTCTATCAACAAAATTGAATACTATGAAACATTATCTTTTAGCAGCAGTACTCACTGCATTTTCTATTACCGCATCATTTGCACAGAAGTTCGAAGGTTTGGCACAAACACCGCCTATGGGTTGGAACAGTTGGAACAAGTTCGCCTGCAACATCGACGAAAATATCATTAAAGGCGTGGCGGATGCCATGGTGGAGACCGGCTTGCGCGATGCCGGATACGTTTACCTGAACCTAGACGACTGCTGGCATGGAGAGCGGGACAGCCTCGGCTTTATTCAGGCAGATCCGGTGAAGTTCCCTTCCGGCATCAAGGCGCTGGCAGATTACGTTCATTCCAAAGGACTGAAAATAGGAATCTATTCCGATGCCGGCCGCAAGACTTGCGGCGGACGTCCGGGTAGCTTCGGACACGAATATCAGGATGCCTTGCAATATGCCAAGTGGGGTATCGACTATCTGAAATACGACTGGTGCGAGACATACGACATCAATCCGGTAGGTGCCTACAACCTGATGCGTGACGCTTTGCGGGCAGCCGGCCGTCCCATCCTTTTCAGTATGTGCGAGTGGGGCAGCAGCAAACCCTGGGAGTGGGCTGCCGAAACCGGACACATGTGGCGTACTACGGGTGACATCTTCAACTGCTTCGACTGTGTGGACCAGCATCCGGGTTTTGCCTCATACGGCGTACTGCAAATACTCGATATGCAGAACGGACTGCGCAAATATGCCGGTCCCGGTCATTGGAACGACCCCGATATGCTTGAAGTAGGCAACGGACAGACGGTGAACGAAGACCGTGCCCATTTCACCATGTGGTGTATGCTGGCTGCTCCGCTGATTCTGGGAAATGACATCCGCAATATGTCTCAGGAGACGAAGGACATACTATTAAATAAGGAAGTGATTGCCATCGACCAGGACAGCCTGGGTGTACAAGGACTGCGGTTTGCCGTGGAAGACGGTCTGGAGTTCTGGTTCAAGCCTCTTGCCGGTGATGAGTGGGCATTTTGCATTCTCAACCGCACCACAGAGCCGAAGGAATATACCATCGACTGGCAGAAGTTCAATCTCTACGATGACGTAGCAAAGCGTTTCACCGACTTCGACTCCAAGGTTTACAACGTCCGTAACCTCTGGACCAAGCAGGCGGAAGGTAATACGAAGAAGATGAAATCAGTTACTATCCCCGGACACGATGTAGTGCTGTATCGGTTGAGTGTAAACAAGAAAGGTAAATAATAAAACAATAAATAGAATGAAAAACAAACTAATCGTTATGGCAATGGCAGTTTGCTTGGCATCTTGTGGCGGAAGCCAGAAGGAAGTGTACAAAGATCCTACGGCTCCGGTCCGGGATAGAGTGGAAGATCTTCTCGGTCGGATGACCTTGGAAGAGAAGGTAGGTCAGATGAACCAGTTTGTCGGCTTGGAACATATCAAGGCGAACAGCGCTGTGATGACCGAGGACGACTTGAAGAATAATACGGCGAACGCCTTCTATCCCGGTGTGACGGAGAAAGACGTAGCCGGATGGACGGAACAGGGACTGATCGGTTCGTTCCTGCACGTACTCACCATCGAAGAGGCCAACTACCTGCAATCTCTCGCCATGAAGAGCCGCCTGCAGATACCTATCATCTTCGGCATAGACGCCATTCACGGCAATGCCAATGCACCGGATAATACGGTATATCCCACGAACATCAACCTGGCTTGTTCCTTCGACACGCTGATGGCGTACAAGATAGCCCGCGAAACGGCGAAGGAGATGCGCGCCATGAACATGCACTGGACGTTCAACCCCAATGTGGAAGTAGCCCGCGATGCCCGTTGGGGACGTGTCGGCGAGACATTCGGCGAAGATCCCTACCTGGTTTCGCTGATGGGTGTGCAGTCCGTCAAGGGATATCAGGGAAATCTGAATAGCAGCGAGGACGTGTTGGCGTGTATCAAGCACTTCGTAGGTGGCAGCGAGCCTATCAACGGTACTAACGGCTCTCCCGCCGACCTCTCCGAGCGCACGCTGCGCGAAGTCTTCTTCCCGCCGTTCGAGGCAGGGGTGAAGGCAGGCGCCATGTCCCTGATGACCGCCCACAACGAGCTGAACGGAGTGCCCTGCCACAGCAACGAATGGCTGATGACGGACATTCTCCGTGGCGAATGGAACTTCCCCGGCTTTGTAGTCAGCGACTGGATGGACATCGAGCACATCAACGACCTGCACGCTACGGCGGAGAACCTGAAAGAAGCCTTCTACCAATCCATTATGGCAGGCATGGATATGCACATGCACGGCATCCACTGGAATGAGATGGTGGTGGAACTGGTCAAGGAAGGCCGCATCCCCGAGAGCCGCATCGACCAGTCCGTGCGCCGCATCCTCGATATCAAGTTCCGTTTGGGGCTGTTCGAGAATCCATATGCCGACGAGGTGCAAACCATGAAAATACGTCTTTGCAACGAACACCGCGCCACCGCCCTCGAAGCTGCCCGCAATGGTATCGTCCTTCTGAAGAACGAAGGCGTGCTGCCGCTGGATGCTTCCAAATATAAGAAGGTAATGGTGACCGGTATCAACGCCGACGACCAGAACATCCTGGGTGACTGGAGCGCCCCCGAGAAAGACGAGAACGTGACTACCATCCTCGAAGGTCTGAAGATGATTGCCCCCGATACGCAGTTCGACTTCGTAGACCAGGGTTGGGACCCGCGCAACATGGAACCCAAGAAGGTGGCTGAAGCTGCTGCCCGTGCCAAGAGTGCCGATTTGAACATCGTAGTAGCCGGTGAGTATATGATGCGCTTCCGCTGGGCCGACCGTACGGACGGCGAAGACACCGACCGTTCCGACCTCGACCTCGTGGGCCTGCAGGAAGAACTGATACAGAAGGTTGCCGCTTCCGGCAAACCGACTATCCTGGTACTGGTGAACGGACGCCCGCTCAGTGTACGTTGGGCTGCCGAGAACCTGCCCGCCATCGTTGAAGCATGGGCGCCGGGTATGCAGGGCGGACAGGCTGTAGCTGAGATTCTCTACGGCAAGGTCAATCCGTCGGCCAAGCTCGCTATTACGATACCTCACAGTGTAGGTCAGCTTCAGATGATTTACAACCACAAGCCTTCGCAATACTTCCACCCCTATGTAGCGGGCAAGCCGAGCACGCCGCTTTATCCGTTCGGTTACGGTCTGTCTTATACTACTTATAAGTACGAGGACTTGACGTTGGCGCAGAAGGAAATCAATAAAGACGGCAGTGTGGACGTCAGCGTGGAGGTAACCAATACGGGCGACCGTGATGGTGTGGAGATTGTACAGCTCTATATCCGCGATAAGTTCAGTTGTGTTACCCGTCCGGTGAAGGAGTTGAAAGACTTTGCCCGCGTAGCGCTGAAGGCTGGTGAGAGCAAGGTGGTGAACTTCAAGATTACTCCCGACAAGCTTGCCTTCTATGATATCAAGATGAAGAAGATTGTGGAACCGGGCGAGTTCATCGTGATGGTGGGTGCTTCTTCGGATGATAAGGATTTGCTGAAGGAGACGTTTACGGTTAAATGATAATTTAGCGCAGCAAAGCCTGAAAGGCTTTTATCTGTCAGCCCAGGGCAACGCCCTGGGTTTAAGACACCCCACACATTTTACGCCCTGAAAGGGCATAAGATATGATATGCGGGATTTTGCCCTTTCAGGGCGCAAAGATAGAGGTGCATTATTACCCAGGGCGTTGCCCTGGGCTGATAGATGCAAGGCTTTCAGCCTTAGGCTGCGCAGACATACCGCAAGGAAACCTTGCTCCAGCGCTACGCTGGTAAATTCCCATTTATAAATACACCTCTTATGAAAACATTCTATTCCTTTCTTATACTTATTATAAGTATCACCCTCTCCCTTTCCGCCCAATCCGTGCGCGAGCGCATTCTCCTGGATGACGGCTGGCAGTTCGCTTTCGGCAATGCCTCTGACCCCGCTAAGGATTTCGGTTGCGGAACGGAATACTTCAACTACTTGACGAAAGCCGCTTCCATCCACAACGCCGGGCCTTACTCCCCGAAATTCGATGCATCCGGCTGGAAGCAGGTCAATCTGCCTCACGACTGGGTGGTCGATCTTCCTTTCGAGCAGCGCGCCAGCCATAGCCACGGCTACAAAACCGTGGGTTATAAATATCCCGAAACCAGCGTCGGATGGTATCGCAAGAACTTTACTATTCCTCAGGAAGACTTTGGCAAGCATCTTTATCTCCAGTTCGACGGTATTTTCCGCGATGCCCGCGTTTGGGTGAACGGTTTTTATTTGGGGCATGAACCGAGCGGCTATGCAACACAGTTGTATGACATTACCGAATATCTGAATTATGGTGGAGAGAATCTGATAACCGTCCGTGCAGATGCCACACTTGAAGAGGGATGGTTTTATGAGGGTGGCGGCATCTACCGCCATGTTTGGCTGAATAAGACGGCACCGTTGCACGTATCTCCTTTCGGAGTGTTTGTTTCTACCGGTTTGGAAGCCCCCTTTGACAGGGCATCTCTGCAAGTTGAGGTTCAAGTGAAGAATTCGGGCACCGAAGCAGCGTCCTGTGAAGTCTGGTGCCGGTTGATGGATGCCGACGGGCAAGTGCAACTGGAAGATAAAGCGGAGCTGGGTGAAGTGCTCCCTAAGGAGTCGCTTTGCGGAAAGGTGCGTTTCCGACTGCATAATCCCCGTCTTTGGTCGCTTGAGGACCCCTATCTTTATAAGATGGAAACGAGCGTTTGGCAGAACGGGAAGCAGGTGGACGTTGTCGTTACTCCTTTCGGAGTGCGCCACATCCGTTTCGATGCCGACCACGGCTTCTTCCTCAACGGCAAGTCCGTGAAACTGAAAGGTGTGAACATGCACCAAGACCATGCCGGCGTAGGCGCTGCCATCCCCGATGCCTTGCAGGAATACCGCATCCGGCAGTTGAAAGCCTTCGGCTGCAATGCCTACCGCTCTTCGCACAACCCGATGACTCCCGAAATGCTCGAAGCCTGCGACCGCCTCGGCATGCTCGTCATCGAGGAGAACCGTCTGACCGGTATCAACGAAGAGCACATCCGCCTGTTGGAACGCATGATAAAGCGCGACCGCAATCACCCCAGCATCATCCTTTGGAGCGCCGGCAACGAAGAGTGGGGCATCGAGTGGAAAGAAAACGGTACCCTCATTGCTGCCAGCATGCGCGAGTATTGCCATCGCTTCGACCCCACGCGCCTGATGACCGTGGCTTCGAGCAGCGGTCCCAATATATTGATTCCCGCCGATGTGGCAGGCTATAACTATATTCTCCAGAATCCCGTGGAGCAACATCGCAAGGACTATCCCGCGCGCCGCGCGCTTGGCTCGGAAGAGACTTCCGGCAGCGGCACCCGCGGCATCTACTTCGACGATCGCAGCGCCGGGCACATGGCAGCCCACAACCGTCGCCCCACCGGTCCGGACAGCCTGCTGAACAGCATCGAACGCGGCTGGAAGTTCTATGACGAGCGTCCTTACCTCGCCGGGCTCTTCTACTGGACCGGCTTCGACTACCGCGGCGAACCCAATCCGCTGGGCTTCCCCGCCACCGGTTCGCAGTTCGGTATCCTCGATTACTGTGGTTTCTTCAAAGACGAAGCCTACTACCTGAAGTCCTGGTGGACGGACGAGCCTGTGCTCCACATCCTTCCCCACTGGAACCTGGCAGGTCACGAAGGCGAGAATATCGACCTTTGGGTATATAGCAACTGCGATGAAGTGGAACTGTCCGTCAATGGCAAGAACTTGGGCCGTAAGCCTATGCCGAAGAACGGCCACCTCTCCTGGCAGGCTGTCTACCACCCCGGCACGGTAAAAGCCACTGGTTACAAGAACGGCAAGCGGCTTCTCACCCGTAGCCTGGAGACGACCGGTGCTCCCGCACGCCTTCTGCTTTCTGCCGACCGCACCACTATCCAAGCCGATAACCGCGACGTATCCGTTGTTCGCGTCGAGCTTCAGGATAAGAAGAAACGCTTCGTGCCCACCGCTTGCAATGAGTTGACGTTGACCGTCACCGGTCCCGTCCGCATTCTCGGTGTAGGCAACGGCGATCCTGCCTATCGCGACACGGAGCGCCCCGCCGATGCTAACGCCCGCACCTATCGGGTGAAAGCCTTCAACGGTCTTGCCCAAATTCTGCTGCAAAGTACCGGAGAGGCAGGGG
>OGZX01003332.1_pt1 | contig 11146 bp, 9 predicted proteins | sample 1576881 | NCBI WGS metagenome assembly OGZX01 (sample SAMEA3541542, study PRJEB24748) | human gut metagenome | biome: human gut; feature: human-associated habitat; material: faeces | place: China | collected 2012
ACAAGGCATTTATCGTGCAAAGTCTTGATGATAATTTCAATGTTCGCAGAGCCGAACGTTTCATGGTTCAGATGCAGGAAGAGAATATTAATCCTGTATTGGTGTTCAATAAGGCTGATTTAGGGTTTGACAAGCAGAAAGTTGAAGAACAGATCAGACACATTGCCCGTCAGATACCGGTGTTTTTTACAAGTATTCATCAACCTCAGACGATTCTCCAATTACGGGAGTCTATATCGGCAGGCGAAACGGTTGTGTTTGTCGGTTCTTCAGGTGTAGGGAAGAGTTCTCTGGTGAATGCGCTTTGCGAGAAATCGGTATTACTAACGTCTGATATCAGCCTGTCCACGGGAAAAGGAAGACATACTTCTACTCGTCGGGAGATGGTATTGATGGACGGTTCAGGGGTGTTAATCGATACTCCGGGCGTCCGGGAATTTGGCTTGGCCATTGACGATCCCGATTCTCTTGCAGAGGTATTGGAGATTTCAGATTATGCTGCATCATGTCGTTTCAAGGATTGCAAGCACATCAACGAACCAGGATGTGCCGTTTTAGAAGCGGTAAGTAGTGGCGTATTGGACCCTAAGGTTTATGAAAGTTATCTGAAACTTCGACGGGAAGCGTGGCATTTCTCTACTTCCGAATATGAAAAGCGTAAAAGGGATAAATCTTTTTCAAAACTCGTGGATGAGGTGAAGAAGCGTAAGGCAAATCGCTAATTTCTATTATAAGAGTGTGTCATTTACCTATTGGGTTTGTGACACACTTTCATTTTATATTTTCAGTGAATTATAAAAACGTAGGTGTGAACTCGATGCCTAAGGCACGGGCAATACGGAAGAAACTTGAAATCTGAATATCTGTTTCTCCCTTTTCTACACGGGCAATATAACTTCTTGCCGTACCAACCTTCTCTGCTAACTCCTGTTGAGTTATCTTTAGTTGCTTTCGACGATCACGTAAAATCTCACCATAATACCATGCTATTGACTTCTCATGAAAAACTGTACGAGATTCAGTTCCTGCTTCTCCATATTTATTGTCCAGTAGTTCACCTGCTGTATGTAGCTTGGCTAATTTATTCTCATCTAATTTTCTCATAACTCAAAGTCTTTTAATATCCGTTCTGCAATCTTAATTTGTTTATTGTAGTCTTTTGTTGATTTCTTTAGGAAACCATTCAAAAGTAGTATTTTCTTTGAAAGGATGATGTTATCATCATCAACAGCAAAAAGAATAGTTCTGTATTCATTGGTACTAACAGATACTCGCATTTCATACAAATCTGTATTTTCCAAGTGTTTTACGAACTTTGTGCTAAGCACATACTCGGTTCTGATAATATCCATTGTATGTTCAAACTTAGCTTTTACTTTATCTTGTAATGCATTATAAAACTCTGTGAATTCATTTGAGAAATACAATTCGCGTATGTCGTTGTCCTTTTTATCTGTTGCTTTCATTGTGCAAATGTACCCAATTAGATACAATTGGGCAAGCAAAATATAAACTCTTGCAGATATTTAACTCTGATTTTTCTACACTGGACCTTCACAATCGAGGAGACTATAGTTAGGGTTCATAGCTCTTGATACAGTTTTGCCGAGACACTTTTCTTCTGTAATGCTAGTAGAAGTGTTTTATTTCCGTTTCCTGTAAAAGCCGCCCCCATTACTTTGGGGTCGAGTGGAAATTCTTGTACCTTTGCACTCGTTTTTAGAAAAGAAGAATCACGATGATCAATAAATATGAAGAACGTCTGGGAACCGAGCGTATGTTGCCACTGGTTTTCAAGATGGCGCTTCCGGCAGTAGCAGCACAATTCGTCAATTTGCTTTATAGCATTGTCGACCGTATCTATATCGGACACATACCGGGCATCGGGACGGATGCATTGGCAGGCGTAGGGGTAACAATTTCTCTCGTGGTGTTGATTTCTTCTTTTTCAGCAATAGTGGGCGGTGGTGGTGCACCGTTGGCTGCCATAGCCCTCGGACAAGGTGACCGCCAGCGTGCCGGAAAGATATTGGGGAATGGTTTTACCTTGCTGATTCTATTTACTTTAATTACTTCTTTCATTGCCTATACCTTCATGGAGCCTATCCTGCTCTTTACAGGCGCTTCGGAACATACATTGGGCTATGCGGTCGATTACCTTTCCATTTATTTGCTGGGAACTGTTTTTGTAGAGATTTCCACCGGACTTAATTCCTTTATCAATGCGCAGGGGCGTCCTGCCATTGCCATGTACTCTGTCTTAATCGGAGCTTTATTAAATATCATTCTTGATCCTATTTTTATCTTCTGGTTTGATATGGGGGTGAAAGGTGCTGCTTTGGCTACGGTGATTTCTCAGGCTTGCAGTGCCGCATGGGTATTGTCTTTCCTGTTTTCCCGGAAGGCTTCTCTGCCTTTGGAGAGGCGCTATATGAAGTTGAACCGGGGAATTGTTGTTGCGATGTTGGGACTGGGAGTATCTCCGTTCATTATGGCCAGTACAGAGAGTTTGGTGGGCTTTGTGCTGAATAGTAGCTTGAAAGATTTTGGAGATATTTACGTCAGTGCGTTGACGATATTACAAACTTCGATGCAGTTTGCCAGTGTGCCGCTGACGGGGTTTGCGCAAGGCTTTATTCCGATTGTAAGTTATAATTATGGCCATGGTGACAAGCAGCGTGTGAAGGACTGTTTCCGTATTGCACTGATTACCATGTTCTCTTTTAATCTGATTCTGATGCTGCTTATGATTCTGTTCCCGTCAACGGTTGCATCTGCTTTTACAAGTGATGAAAAGTTGATAGAAACGGTCCGTTGGACTATGCCTGTCTTTCTGGGTGGTATGACCATTTTCGGCTTGCAACGTGCCTGTCAGAATATGTTTGTTGCACTGGGGCAGGCTAAGATATCCATTTTTATCGCTTTGCTCCGCAAGGCTATTCTGTTGATTCCGTTAGCACTGATACTGCCGCATTATATGGGAGTGACCGGAGTATATGCGGCTGAGGCTATATCCGATGCTACGGCTGCAATTTGCTGTACGCTGTTGTTCTTTTGGCAGTTTCCTAAGATTTTGGGGAAGATGAAATAGGCTAAGGCTTTATAATTTTTCTCTTATTAATACATTGTAATTAGTGATAATGTGTTATTTATATAATCATATTTTAAACCCAATTGTATTTTGTAAGAATGAATTTCGAGCATTATATTGAATTTTGCAATTTGATATATATCGTTGAACTCCATACAGAAAAGATAATTTGAGTTTATATTCTCTTTTATTTTCTTTGCTAAATATTCAGGGGTGATATTACTAAAGCCTATTCTTTGCATGGTGTCACTCTTTTTTTGCTTGAGATATTCTAATTTCTCCGAAGTAATAATAATCTTTGAAGTATTCAGACGTTGAAATACAGGGGTTATGGAATTGATGGCCATAGCTTGATCGGAAGTATCTATGATATTAAAATACACTCGTTCTATTTTGTAGGTTAAAAATGTCTTAAATAAATCTGCGTATATACAGCGAATCTTAAATCCATTAGACTCAAAGTCATAACCAAATTCATTATTGTCTTTAACATTAAAAAAATTGTCTTGATCGGAGGAAGGTTGCAATATAATATCATGATATTGAATGAATCCATTTGTGAGAATGGAAGATATGTAAATTTTCAGAGTAGAGGATAATGTTACATCAGCTATTCCTACGAACCCCTGAAAATTTTGTAAACCCATTTTTAGTCTGCCAATGAAATTATTGGAGACGTTATTTATGTAAATGAAGAATAGCTGTTCACTTGATTTATACTCAATCTGGGATAAATTAATATGTTCAGATAAACTTTGATATAATAAATCGTTTGCGTTTTTCCATGATGTGTTGATTTTAGAAATGTAATCACCGCATAAGAAGCTATGAGATTCTGATTTGTCTAAAAGCTTAATTACGGCATTATAACATGCTACCCCGTATTCAGAATCTTCTATTTGTAGAGTATCAAAAACGAGAATAATCTCATGATGTTTCTTTTGGGGAATTAAAACTGACTTTAGTACTGAATATGATATACCTTTTTTCTCTAATAGTTCTACTAAAATGTCGTGCATGTTGTTAATCTCTTTGCTCATCTGTAAGTCAGAGATATTGAAGTATTGTTTCATAACTTCAAGCATTGTATTATCTCTCGAATCTATTGTGTATATAGTTTTACTCATGTTTTCTAAATTCTATTGGTGAGTATCTTGTTTGGGATGGTTTTGATTAATAATCTGTGAGGCCTCTTTCAACTTAGAGGACAATTAGGTTATAGAATGGAATTTATTCGCTGTTCATTGTGCTGATAGGATAATCTTTCATGTCATTCTATTTTCTGCAAAGGTAAACAATAAAACCAAAGTAGGAAGAAAACCCCATCGTTTCCTTCCTACCCGATTCTTTATTTTCAGAAGTTTTTTTATTATGTCACAAAGACCTTTTTCATCATTTCTTCTTCATTTCTTGTTTATGGTGCTTCCGTCACATTAACTGTTACCGTCACCTTCTTTGCCGCATCCGACAGATTCTGTATCTCAAAGGTTGCCGCCGCATTTGCCGGAAATGATCCTGTGGGGAAATCCTTTGCATTTTGGTCCAGCGTCAAGGTATAGTCTATGGCTTCGGTGCTATGTCCTTCCGTCTTATCCGCTTTCAGCCAGGCAGGTAAACCGACAATCCGGCTACCGCCTTTGGCAGTCACAGTAAGTTTCATGGACGAGGTGGTTCCGGCATTCGCCTGTTTCTGCATGTTGAGTGTCCCTGTGATCACATCCGGTGATTCACTTCCGGCAGTGTAGGTATTTGCCGCATCCGGTTCCGATGGTGTAACCGCTGCCGCGGCAATTCCCGGCACTCCTACGTCGGCTTTCACTGCAATCTGGCTTTCTTCGCGTCCCGCCTTGCTGCGCAATAAGATGATGGCTTTCGGGAAAAGATTCCCAGAATATCCATCGGCTTTTGACACTTTACAAGTATAAGATGCCGATCCGGCACGGGTTACCGGCGTGATTTCCGTCTTCAGCCACTCGGCACTGCCACCTGCGGAACTTGTATAGACAATGCTGCATTCCGCTTCCGAATTGCTGGTGAAAGGAATACTGAAATATTCAGTCTCATCCGGGGAGACGGTGGCTGTATTGTTACCCGCAATAACGGTTGCTCCAGCTCCTGTCAGTGTCCCGATAGCCAGTTCATTTTCCGGCTGATACTCAAAGTCCCCGCCATCCGTCCAGTCCGAAACGGTGATGTTCACATCCAGCTTGAACGGGTCGGCGTCGGTGATGCGCACCGTGTAGCGGTGGTTAGGCTTCACCTCGATGTAACCGCCCGTACCCGCTACCGACTGCTCAAACTCTACCATGTAACTCACCTCCTGCGGTATATCCGTCTGGTTCAGCGCATACTTTCCCTTGATAATCAGATACCCCTTGTCGGCAATCGGACTGGGATAACTGTAGAAAGCCCCTGTCTGTATTCCCTTATTGGCATTGGCGCCGTCAAAGTCACGGTCGGGGTAGGTGATAAGCGTCTTGTCCGGATCGGCATCTTCCACGGGAACCACCGGAAAGAAGGTAACGCCTTTGCGGCCGTGCCCCATCGATACGCCGGTGATGGTGAGATGTGACAATTTCTCGTCATTGATGATATCGAAACGGGAGACGATACGCGACAGCGTCATATTGATGCGGGTACGAGACCCCATACTGATATCCCGCAGGTCGAGTGCAGGACTGTAGGAACCTACCATCGGCAGGGGTGTCAGCAAAATGTCCGTATCCTCGGCAGGGTCCAGCAACGGAGTGGTAAAGGTGAGGAAATCCGTTTCGGTGGGAATCCCCGCTTTGGTCACAATGTTATAGTCCGCACCCGGTGAACTCTGTTCCAGCGCTACGAAATTGGTGTATTCCGCTCCGGCTTTCAGCAATTTCGGCTGATTGGCAATGCAGTAGAATTTGGTGAACAGGCCTTTCTTGGGGCGCAGGGTGGCGAGTGCTACGTTGTCACCCTCCACGGTCAATATAATTTTCGTAGCGTTAGGTATCGTAGAACCGTCCGAACGATAACAGAACCGTTCCTGATAAGTATATGGCCCTTCCTCCTTGTCCGAAGAGAACACGTAAATATCCAGTGAAGTGATTTCATTCTCTTCGGTCGTGGCGATGGGGGCATCGGCGCGGGTAGTGCCTGCCGTCTTTATGTTCAGCTTGTTCTGAAAGCCGAGGATGATTTCGCGGCGCGTCGGGTCATTGACCAGCGGATCATCACCGGGAGTAGTGGCCGACGGCACTTCCGCTTCGCTGCACCCCGCAAGGGACAGGGCAAGCAGGCCTATCACCCATGCGGAAAACTGTTTTCTATTTTTAATCATAATCTTATTGTTATTAATGGGTTACTGAATTAAGGAGCCACGGCCGCCGCACTCACCAGCACTGTCACGTCTTCCATGCCCGAGATATTGTTTTTCAGCACAATCGGCGCGGCTGTGAAGTCGGTAACGGCATCCTTCACGGTCAGGGTGAACGTCTGGCTACCGGTAGCATCCGTCGGAGTGGTTCTTGCAAAGGCAGTGGTCTCGGCAATGGTGAACCAAGACGACAGCGTGCTTGCCGTCACGCCTTGCGGAGAAGTAATTTTCACCTCAACGGTGCTTCCGTCAGTGCGGGGCACATCGGTAATCTTATAGTTATTGTAAACGGCTCCACCCGGTGTTCCCGTCAGTTCAATCGTTGTAATGGCAGGATCGAGCAATTCCACCGTCAATTCCAGTGTTTGAGTTGCATCTCCCAAATTGATAATCTCGAACTTGCTGTTTGCATCGCTGGTTGCCGTCACGTCTTTCAGCATAAGCGTATAGTACTCTTCCACCGGAGTAGAAACAGAAACATCCGTGGCGGGAGTGCCTGTCGTGCTCGCCTTGGGCCCTGTCTTGCTCTTCGCAACTTCCAGCCAGGGGAGCTGATTGGACAGCACTAATTTCGTTCCGAACGGACAGCTTGCCCCGAGTGTGATGCTGCTCTTGCTCGTTTTATACATCGTGAGTTTACCATTCGCCTGATCGTATAAGTTGAAGTTCCCCGTAGCCGCATCCGGTGTGGCAAAATCCAGTACCGGTGCCGTGGCGGGCGGCACAATGGTCAGCGTAGTATAAACCGATTCATCCTGTGAAGCCGATTCATTGGCTAGGGTCAGTGTAACGGGAACATAAGGAGTGGCAGCAGTCAGCGTATATTTGAAGGTCATGGTAGTGGTGGTCACTCCGTCCACGACTTCCGACTTGTAACTGGCATCATCATGCGCCAGCCAGTCGATGTTCCATCCCGTTGTGGTGCTGAACTTCGGCTGTACCTTGCCGCTGGCCGTAGCGGTCAGTGTGATGGTTTTCTCCGTACCGTCTGCCGTCACGCTGATTTCTTTGGTGGCGACGTCCGCATCGGTTCCTTCCACATTCAGGGCGGTCACTACGGGTGCGGCATTGTCGGGCTTGACGATGACTCCGCCGCCACTGGTCCAGTCCACAATTTCAAAGAAGGCGGTGATGGTGGCTTCCATCACTTCCTTGATGTGCAGGGTGTAACGGGTGTTGGCCACTACGTCTATGAATGCAGTCGCTCCGCCGGTATCGGGAGCACGCTGTATGTCGAGATGGTATTCCACGGGCACAGGGTCTTTCTGCATCGGGTTCTGGTATTTGCCTTTGATGATGAGGAACGCCTCGTCCGTGTCTTTCAGAGGATAGGTGTAGAGGGCGCTCTCCGTCACTCCCTGATTGGCTTTGGGCAGCATCAGATAGCTGCCTTCGGCTACGGGGTACTTAATGAGGCTGGCAGTACGACCGGCATCATCCAGTGTGGTCAGCGTTCCCGGCATCACGGTAGCCTGGTTGCGTCCGTTTCCCAGCGCGACGCTTTCAATGATCAGTCCCGTCTTGGCGGATTCATTGTCGATGTCGAAGCGGCTCACGCGGCGTTTCAGTTCGATGTTCACCGTGGCGATATTGCCCAGTATCTTCGTTGTGCCGCTTCCGGTCATCACTAATGGAGTGCCCAGGGCGGTGCCTGCCGGCTCCAGTTTGGCGGTACAGTACTTCTCAAAGTCCGTGGCTTTCGTGCCGTCGGTTTCTATGGCTCCGGTGGCGGCGTTGGTTTTCACCGCTACCAGAGGGTCTATCGGGTCTCCGTCGGCTTTGTAGAGCGTGGTGCTGTTGGCTACGCAATACAGCTTCAGGTTGGGGATGCCCTTTAGCTCCGTCGGGAAAATGGAGGCCTTGCGGGCAGTTCCGGCACCGCTCAGTTTGAAGGTTTTCGCTGCGGTGTCGTCCTGTGCGGCGGCTTTCCACGTTTCCAGATACTGGTAGTCTCCGCCGTCGGCGGTGGCTGCAAATACATAGATGTCCAGGTTGTCTATCTGGTTCTCACTTTCGGAAGCGATGGCGCGGGTGTATTCCTGCGACTCTCCTCCGCCACTAAATACGAGACGGATCTCTTTGCCCGCTCCTTTTCCCGGAGCGTCGTCGGTGCCAAGCTCCCCCTGGCTGCATCCTGCAAGCAGGGCCAGCAGAGCCGACATCCAAAGCATGTTTTTCGTTTTCATCATTTGTCTATACTGTTTTTGAAAGTTAATAATCTTATTGTGAGGCATTTCCGGGGGTGTACTGCTACGGGTGGCGTAGACGGTCAGCTACGCCGGTAGTAGACGGCCGTCTATGCCATCCGTAGGTGGCCACCTACGCCTGCCGTAGCAGTACGGTTGCCGCCGGACTATCCTAACGGGTCCTCTTCCAGACCTCCATCAGGACCGAGACCGCCTCCATCGGGTGCTTTGCCTATATAGATGGTTTTCATCACGCTGCGCGGCACTTTCAGCATGGTCTTGCTGTTGCTGCCGAATTGTGTGGTTACTTTGAGTTCATACGTCCCGTCCGCCAGATCGGCAGGGATGATGAACGTCAGTTTCGAGGGATCGTTTGTCACCCAAAGGTCTTCGGCTACTTTGGTTTCCTTTCCTGAACTGCTTTTCAGGGTGATACCCACTGACGGGTCGGTTCCCACCACTTTCAGCTTGCCGCCTGTGAGGGTGAAAGCACGTCCTGCCGTGGCTGAAGCATCCTGTGCACGGGTGGAGGCATCCTGCATGGAAAAATTAAATGTTGAAGAGATATTGCCTTCTACACGAAAATATCCGGGAATTATTTTTACCCCGGAACGAGAGGTCGGGGACCGTATCTTGGATGTGCGTGGTTTGAGTAAATCCATCGAGGGACAGACTTTGTTCCGAGATGTAGAATTTACCGTGGAGAAAGGAGATAAAATAGCGTTTTTGTCACGAGATCCGAGAGCGATGACGGCCTTGTTGGAGATTCTTAACGGGAATGAAAAACCGGATACAGGAAGTTTCACGTGGGGGGTAACGATCACGAATGCTTATTTACCTTTGGATAATTCGGCCTACTTTCAGACAGATATGACTCTGGTTGAATGGTTGGGGCAATATTCTGCCGATACGAGTGAGACCTTTTTGAGAGGCTTTCTGGGGAAGATGTTGTTTTCAGGGGAAGACATTTATAAACGAGTGAAGGTTTTGTCCGGAGGGGAGAAGATGCGTTGTATGATAGCCAAGATGATGTTGAAAAATGCTAATGTTTTGTTACTGGACTCTCCGGCCAACCATTTGGATTTGGAATCCATACAGGCTTTTAATAACACGTTGGTAGCATTTAAGGGTATTGTATTAATGAACTCGCATGACCACGAGATTATCCAGACCGTTTGTAATCGTATTATAGAGTTAACTCCTAATGGCATGATTGATAAACGAATGGATTTTGATGATTATATCACAAATGATAAGATTAAGGAACAATTGAATCAGATGTATTGATTTGAATTGTTTTTCAGATAATTAAATATTCGAATTTATTGCTATATAGTAATAGATTCGAATATTTTTTATATATTTGTGTAATATATAGTGAGGAATTATGAAGTGTGTATTAGTAACCGGTGGCGCCGGTTTTTTAGGATCGCATCTGTGTGACCGGTTGATCCAATCGGGTAATCATGTTATTTGTTTAGATAATTTTTTTACAGGAACCAAAGATAATATTCAACATCTAATGGGAGATTCTCATTTCGAATTAGAGGAACGAGAGATTATCTGGCCTTATATAAAAAATGTTGATGAGATTTATAACCTCGCATGTCCGGCTTCTCCGGTTCATTACCAATATGATCCTGTAAAAACGATTAATACTTCGGTACTTGGGGCTATTAATATGTTGGAATTGGCAAAAGGTGCCGGGGCAAAAATACTTCAAGCCTCCACGAGTGAAGTGTATGGAGACCCGGTGATACATCCCCAGACGGAGGATTACTGGGGGAATGTCAACCCGATAGGTGTCCGTTCCTGTTACGATGAAGGGAAGAGGTGTGCGGAAACGTTATGTATGGATTACCATCGGCAAATGGGGGTAATCGTGAAGATCATTCGTATTTTTAATACTTATGGTCCCCGAATGGCGCAAAATGACGGCCGGGTTGTCTCCAATTTTATCGTGAACGCTTTGTTGGGAAAAGATATCGAAATTTATGGCGACGGAACACAGACAAGGAGTTTCCAGTACGTGGATGACCTGATTGAAGGAATGATTAGGGTCATGAATACTGAAGATGAATTTACCGGTCCCGTGAATTTAGGTAATCCCGGAGAGTTTACCATGTTAGAGTTGGCTAACTTGGTACTGGAATTAACCGGATCAAAATCTGATATCGTGTTTTCGACGCTTCCGAAAGATGATCCCAGAAAGCGTAAACCGAATATTACATTGGCAAAAACGAAGTTGGATTGGGAGCCTACGATACCCTTACGAGAGGGACTATTAAAAACGATTGACTATTTCAGGTCGATATTATAGGGATATTCATAAGTGAAAAATAGGTAATAAGGGACAGTTCGGGCATGCCCCGTGCTCCATGGACGTGTTGTCTACGTACCAAGTTCAGTTCCCAAACGGCTGTGAAACGGAGGCAAAACGTCTGTCATCTGCTTGTGGTGCCTTATTTGTTCCTAAACACCCCCTAATCTCTCCCCGCTCTCTTTCTGAATTTCTTT
>OGZX01003334.1_pt1 | contig 11143 bp, 11 predicted proteins | sample 1576881 | NCBI WGS metagenome assembly OGZX01 (sample SAMEA3541542, study PRJEB24748) | human gut metagenome | biome: human gut; feature: human-associated habitat; material: faeces | place: China | collected 2012
TGAACGTGTTGATTATTATAAAAATCGTGAATATACATCCGGGCGTCGGCAATTACAGCGGCACGCTGGTCAATGCGCTGATGTTCCACCTCAACAAGCAGGGGATCCCCGCCGAGGAGCAGAACCGCGCAGGATTGGTGCACCGCATCGACAAGAACACCTCGGGACTGCTGGTCATCGCCAAGGACGAGCAGACCCATGCCCGGCTGGCCAAGCAGTTCTTCGACCACACGATCCAACGCCGCTACGTGGCCCTCGTGTGGGGCAATTTCGACGAGGACGAAGGCACGATCACGGGCAACATCGGCCGCAGCCCCAAGGACCGGCAAAAGATGTTCGTTTTCGCCGACGGATCCGACGGCAAACACGCCGTGACACACTGGAAAGTGCTGAAACGCTACGGTTACGTGACCCTCGTGGAGTGCCGCCTCGAAACGGGACGCACCCACCAGATTCGCGTCCACATGGCGTGGATCGGCCATCCGCTGTTCAACGACGAACGCTACGGCGGCGACCGCATCCTCAAGGGCACGACCTTTGCCAAGTACCGCCAGTTTATCGAGAACTGCTTCTCCGTGATGCCGCGCCACGCGCTGCACGCCCGCCTGCTGGGCTTCGAACACCCCGCGACGCACGAGGAGGTGCTGTTCGAAAGCCCCCTCCCGGCCGATTTCCAGTCCCTGCTGGCCAAATGGGACACCTATTGTTCGACATCCAAAGATGCCGAACAATAATTAAAAATGAAAAATGAAGAATTAAAAATTTTACCCGTTTGCAAAGGGCTGCTCGAAACCGGAGGCCAAGCGATGCCCCAAGGATTCACTTCCGATACATCCGACCATACGCGACCTGTGCCCCTATTTTTAATTCTTAATTTTTAATTGCGAATTCATGTTCCTACCGACCACCATCAAGGAAGTCCGCGCACGCGGATGGGATCAGCTCGACGTGATCCTCTTCTCAGGCGACGCCTACATCGACCACCCGGCATTCGGAGCGGCCGTCGTGGGGCGTCTGCTGGAGGCCGAGGGTTACCGCGTGGCGATCGTTCCCCAGCCCAACTGGCGGGACGACCTGCGCGACTTCACCAAGCTGGGCGCACCGCGCCTCTTTTTCGGCATCTCCGGCGGGTCGATGGATTCAATGGTCAACCACTACACGGCCAACATCCGCCTGCGAAGCGACGACGCCTATACGCCCGGCGGCAAGGCGGGATTCCGTCCCGACTACGCCGTAACGGTCTACTCGCAGATTCTCAAACGCCTCTTTCCGCACGTCCCGGTGGTGGTGGGAGGCATCGAAGCCTCGCTCCGCCGCCTGACCCACTACGATTACTGGAGCAACGCGCTGAAGCCCTCCGTTCTGGCCGACTCGGGCGCCGACCTTTTGATCTACGGCATGGGCGAACGGGTCGTGCAGCAGGTCGCCAAGGCGATGCGCAACGGCTACAACGCCAAGCTGCTGCGCAAAATCCGGCAGGTGGCCTTTCTCTCCGACGAAAGTTACGTCGCGCGGCTCGACCCCGCTGAAACGATCCGCCTCAACAGCTACGAGAAGTGCGTCGGCGACAAGGCCGCCTTCGGCGAGAATTTCACCGTCATCGAAACCCAGAGCAACCTGATGGAGCCCACGGCAACGCTTGTCGAGGCCGTCGGCGACCGCTATGTGGTCGTAACGCCTGCCAACACGTCGCTTTCGACCGAAGAACTCGACCACTCGTTCGACCTCCCCTACGAGCGCGCCCCGCATCCGCGTTACACGGGCAAGGGTAACATCCCGGCGTGGGAGATGATCAAACATTCGGTCAACATCCACCGCGGCTGTTTCGGCGGCTGTTCGTTCTGCACCATTTCGGCCCACCAGGGCAAGTTTATCAATTCGCGCAGCGAACGGTCGATCCTCACCGAAGTGGAGCGTGTGGTGAAATCGCCCGGGTTCAAAGGCTACCTTTCGGACGTAGGCGCTCCGTCGGCCAACATGTACCGCATGGGCGGCCGCGACAGGGAGTTGTGCCGCAAATGCCGCCGTGCGTCGTGCCTCCACCCGAAGATGTGCCCCAACCTCGACAACGACCACCGGCCGCTGCTGGCGTTGTACGAAAAAATACGCGCCGTCAAAGGCATCAAGAAAGCCTTCATCGGCAGCGGCATCCGTTACGACCTGTTCGACCAATCGCCTTATTTGGAAACGGTTCTGAAACACCACACCTCGGGGCGACTTAAAGTGGCGCCCGAGCATACCGAGGATAACGTGCTGAGTCTGATGCGCAAACCGCCGTTCGCGCTCTTCGAACGGCTGACGGCCGACTTCCATCGCATTTGTAATCAGGAACATCTGCCCTATCAGTTAATCCCTTACTTCATCTCGTCGCACCCGGGGTGCACCGAGCAGGACATGAAATCGCTGGCGGACAAGGTCTTGGGAAAACTCCATTTCAACCTCGAACAGGTGCAGGACCTGACCCCTACGCCGATGACCCTCTCGTCGGTGATGTTCTACACGGGCGAGAATCCCTACACGCACGAAAAAGTCTACGTCGCCCGCTCGCAGGACGAAAAGCGGCGGCAGAAAAGCTATTTCTTTAAAAAACGATTCCAGTAAACCTACCGGTTTACAACCCGGTCCGCCTCTGCTCACGGCGTTCCGCCGTGTCTACAAGTCTGACCCCACCCCAAACCCCTCCCTCGGGAGGGGCTTGTCGCACGCGGCCACAGAACTACCGGACATTAACTCCACAATGGTTTCAGCACGCCGAACAGCAGGCAGGCGATGAAGAACGTAATGACGATATTGAAGGTCTGCGCCGCAAGGAACGACCAGAGGACGTTGCGGTTTTCCTTAGAAATGATATCCTTGAGGCGTGTATCGAGGCCGATGCAGACGAAGGCCAGCGAGAAGAAGACCGTCGAGAACATCTTCGCAACACCCGGTTCGAGCAACCTGCCTTTGGCGTCGGGCGTAAACAGGCCGTTCGACTGGAAGAGGCTGAAGACGAGCGATGCGGCGACGAACCCGAGGATGAATTTGGGGAACTTCTCCCACACGATACCCAGCGAGGGCGCCTGTCCGCCCTTCTCGCCGCGCGTCGAAAGGTAGAGCGCAATGAAGAAGGCCACCACGCCGATCAGCACGTTCTGCGCGGCTTTGATGATCACGGCGTGCTGGTTGGCGACCTCGCCGACGATCATACTCGACGCGGCGACGCCCGACGTAGTGTCGATCGTGCCGCCGATCCACGCCCCGGCAACCTCCTCGGCCACCTCGGGGGCGAACAAACGGGGCAGGATCAGGTTCGCCAGCCACGGCATGAGGTAAATCATCGGCACGACGACGATCAGCACCAGCGAGACGATGTAGGAGAGCTTCCGGTCGTCGCCGCCTACCACGCGCGCCGCGGTGATCGAAGCCGAGACGCCGCAGATCGAAACGCCGCTCGAAAGGATCATCGCCGAACGCTGGTCGACCTTCATGCGGCGTGAGAACCAGAAGGCGAAGAACCACACGACGGCCACCACGAGGCAGGCCTGGACGAGTCCGAAGACACCCGATTTCATCACATCGCTGAAAAGGATCGTCGCCCCGAGGCACACCACGCCGATCTTAATGAAAAATTCGCCCTGGATGGCAGGCTTCATCCACGCGGGAACGCGCCACACGTTGCGGATCAAGAGGCCGAAGAGCACCGAGAAGAAGACCGACTCGAAACCATAGTAGGAGACCGCCGGGATTTTGGCAACGACCTGCGCCAGCAACGACACGGCGAAAACTACGACCAGCGACGGCAGCAGTCCCCTGAGGGGACGGCGCAGCATGAGGCAGCCGACGTAGAGCACCACCAGGACGATGGCGAAGAGAAAGGCGATGTTGTACCACGCCACACTGCCCACGAGTGTCCCGGGGACGGAGGGCAGGTCGGCGGGGATGAGCGCCGCAAGCAGCAGCAGCGGAATCGAAACCCAGACTACCACCCAGTCTTCGACACGGAATTTTTCGAAAAAGTTTTTCATATCAGAATTGTTTGCAATTTTCAGAGGGGATGCGCATACCGCTTAAAAAATACCGGAGAGCATCAGCGACACGATATTGCGGTTCGCAGCGGCACGGGAGGCGTAATCCTCGTAAGTATAGTTGAGCTGGCAGCGCAGGTAACGCACGGGCTGCCACGTCAGGCCTGCCGTATAGTTGGTTTGGCGCGAAGCGTTCTCCGAAGCATTTTCGAGGAACGTATCGTAACGCAGCGCAGGCATCAGCGTCGGCGTCACGCGCCAGCCGCCGATGGCGTACCAGCCCCTGCTGTCCAGTTCGCCGCCCGTGGGAAGCCCCGTCGTTCCGCTGACATACTCGCTGCGCAGGACCACGGGACCCTCGTCGTAGCAGGCTCCGACACCGTAGCGGATACGTTTGAGGTAATCGGAGCCATATTCGCCCCAGTAATAGGATCCGGTAACCTGGAGGCCCCGGGCCGGGCGAAGCGTCATGCGCGCCACGATGTCCTTGGACTTGTTCTTATCCTTGGTGTTGAGTCCTTCGCCGTTGAAAACCGCGAGGTCATAGCTCAGGACGCTATACCCTTTCTTGTTGAAAAAGCCGCCGTAGACCATGGCCCCCAGATCGCGCCCCGTAGCGGAAAGTCCGCACACGTCGTCGAAACCCATCAGCCTGCGCAGCGCCATCGGATATTCGATAAACTCATATTTAAGCGGCACATAATCGGTATTTTCGATCGAGAAAGGCACTTTGTATTCGCCCAACTGGAAATTCAACTGCTCGAAAGGCCGGTAGCGAACGTAGGCGTCGACGAGTTTCGGCGAGGCAAACTCGATCTGCACGCGGTAGTCGAGTTTCGGGGCTATGTCGCCCGCCAGATTCAGACGCACCCGTTTGATGTAGAAAGTCGAAGAGGTCTCCGACCATTCATAACCGGTCTGGACATAACCCGAGATCCGGGGCAGGCGGGCCAGGATTTTATCCCACGCAGAGGTTTTGGTTTTCAAAGTTTCGATTTCGGCCGAAAGTTCCGCAACGGTAGGTGCGGAGGGTTCCCCGGCAAGGATTCCAAGCGGGAACAGCGACAGCAGCAATGTAAGAATCGGTTTCATAAGCAACGGTTCTTTTCCGGGTACAAAAGTCGCAAATTCTCCGCTTCGGGTCAATACGCGTAAATACGTAAAAAGGGCCGGACATATCCGGCCCTTTTATCGGAACACCCTTACAGCGCATCAGCGCGGCATGGGGAACGAAAGCGTACGTGCATCGAGGTAGGCGTCGGGGAAGGGACTCCAGTTCCAGGCCTGGCCGTTCGAAAGCGAGAAATGCTGGCCCAGACGCAGGGTATTGTTGTCGATGACGGTGACGCGCGAAGGCAGGTTCTCCTTCTGGATAACCACCACCGAGGTCATCGACACCGAAGGTTTGGTCTTCACCGGCGCCATCGTTTTGTAATCGGGTTTCCACGGCGACATATGCGCCAGCGAATCGGGAAGCGTAAAGCCCGAAGTGCGGGTGGTGTCGCGCCTGAAATCAAATTTCGGCTCCTGGGCCGAGGCGGTCAGCGCTACGGCGAGCGCAACGGCCGCAAGCAACATCTTTCTCATAATTTTCCCGGTTTTTATCTTTTGAATTGAACGTTAAAAAACTTCTTTTAGTATGCGCACCGACTGCACGGCGCTGATGGCATCGAGGTGGTAGCCGAAGTAGGCCAGCATGGCGCTGAGGAAGTCCGACCGCTGGTCGCGGTTGAGCCCCACGTCGCCCAGGCGGCGCACGTCGCAGCACAGCATCCGGTCCAGCAGGCAGGCACACTCCTGGGTCATCACCCCCGGATGTGTCGGCCGTGCGGCGCAGTAGAGGCCCTCGCGGATGTCGAACCACGCCCCCGGAAGGTAGTCGTTGCCCGGCCGGAAACCAAGCAGGCGGCTCAGGTTGGCCAGAAACCAAAGGTGGAAATTCGAAACCCCGTCGTCCATGGCGTCCAGCGCTTCGGCAGAACTCCACACGAAGTCGAAAAGCGGTTCGTTGGGCTCGCTCTCCCGGACGAGGCGGTACAAAACTTCGGCCATAAACAGCGCCATCGTCGACTTGCGGACATCGAACGGAAGGCTTTGCAGCGCAAATCCCGCACGCACCTCCTTGAAGCGGTCCATCTGCTGCCGCGAGGACTCCAGCCCCTCGAATTCGACGGGAAACATCGGCTGGAAAAGCGCCAGCTTCGAACCCCGGCCGTTGCGGCTGCGGACGCCCTGCACCATGTAGTTGCGGCGTCCCCCGACATCGGTCAACAGGTAGGCAACCATCGACGTGTCGCCGTATTTGAGCGTATGCAGTACGATGCCGCGCCCCTTGTAGGTTTTCAAATCACTAAATCAATCTCTTTTCCCGAACGCCTTTCGGACCCGACCGCCGTTCTCGCGGCGAAACGCCGCGTTTACAAGTCTGCCCCCTAAATCCCCGCCTCGGCGGGGACTTATCGCATGCGACCGGATTTACTCCCTTTTTTTAGTATGTACTACGACCCAGCCGTCGCGGGTTTCGGTAGCGGCGGTCCTCAGCCCCAGTTTCGCGGCGGCCCCGGTGATTGCCGGAACGTCCGCTTCGAGGAATCCGCTCATCACCAAGTCGCCGCCCGGAGCCAGCGCCGCGGCATAGGCCGGCATATCGGCCAGGAGGATGTTGCGGTTGATATTGGCCAGGATAAAGTCATAATGCCGCCCCGCGATGCGGCCCACGTCGCCCAGCATCGGGGTAACGCGGTCTGCGACGCCGTTGGCGGCGACATTCTCCCGGCAGTTCTCGTCGGCCCAGTCGTCGATGTCCACGGCGTCGACATGCGCTGCGCCGCACCTGGCGGCAACGATCGCCAGCACGCCCGTGCCGCTGCCCATATCGAGTCCGCGGCGGCCCGGGACTCCGAGGTCGAGCACCGCGCGCGACATAAGCCACGTGGTAGCATGGTGGCCCGTGCCGAAAGACATGCGGGGCATCACGACCACCTCCATCTCGCCCGCAGGAGCCGGATCGTGGAACGGAGCGCGGATGCGCAGGCGGCCTTCGACATCGACCGACGGGAAATCACTCTCCCACACGGCATTCCAATTCCGGGTCGGGATAGCGGCATAACGCCCTTCGACCCCGCGGCGCGCCAACAGGGCGTCGACTTCGGCCCTGCATCCGGCCAGTTGTTCGCCGGGGATATAGGCTTTCAGCGCGCCGCCTTCCTGCTCGAAACTCTCGAACGGGAAATCGGCGAGTTCGGCGGTCAGGATTTCAGCCTGCACGTCGTCGTCGACAGCGATATTGAGGACCGTGTAATCCATATTATGTAAAATTTTTATACCTTCGCTCGGACAAAGTTACAATAATCCCGGATTCAGCGGACCAAAAGATGGCAGAAAATACGAAAAAATGGGACGAAACGGGCCGCCGTTACCGTACGTATATCAAACTGGAGAAACGGCTTTCGGAAAATACCGTCGAATCGTACATGCGCGATTACAGGCAGTTCGCACACTTCATCCTCCGCCAGTGGGACGTTGCGCCCCACAAGGTCGAACCCCAGATGGTCGAACGCTACATGGCGTGGCTCTTCGACCGCGGCCGCGAGAAGACCTCGCAGGCCCGGGCGCTGAGCAGCGTGAAGAGTTTTTTCAACTTCCTGATGATCAACGACAAGATCGAATCGTCGCCCGCTGAGTTCGTCCTGCCGCCCAAATTCGGCCGCCAACTGCCCGACGTGCTGACCACCGGGGAGATCGACCGCATCATCGCCGTCGTGGACACCTCCACGGTCAAGGGACTGCGCGACAGCGCCATGCTCGAAGTGCTCTATTCGTGCGGGCTGCGGGTCTCGGAACTCACGTCGCTCAGGATGCAGGACCTTTTTTTCGGGGAGGGTTACATCCGCGTGATCGGCAAAGGCGATAAACAACGACTCGTGCCGATCAGTTCGACGCTGATAAGTAATTCGCCCCAGAAGTAGAAATCATCTCGAAGGGCGGCGGAGCGCCCGGACAGGCGAAGAGATCGTTTTCCTGAACAACCGCGGAGGACAACTCACGCGGGTGATGGTTTTCACGATCCTCAAACAGGCCGCCCGGCGGGCCGGAATCGAGAAAAGCATCAGCCCCCATACCTTCCGCCACTCGTTCGCGACACACCTGCTGGAAGGCGGCGCAAGCATCCGCCAGGTGCAGGAAATGCTGGGCCACGAGAGCATCCTCACCACCGAAATATACACCCACCTCGACCAGGAACACCTGCGGCGTACGGTCGAAGAGCACCTGCCGATTTAACGCGCATCACAGCCACAGTCCTTATTGTGCCGTCCGTCCGGAGCGTACGCCATTCGGCCTCCCTGAGCGAGGCCGGGGAGGGGTCGGATTCACAGATGCGGCCATCGGCCGCGAACAGGGTGGCGGAGCAAGAGAAGCAGCCGAAAATCAACCGAGATTCCCCGGAATAATCAGATTTTCCGAATCTGCGACTGCGGGGTAAGCCGCAGCGATTCGTAGTCGAGTCCCGAGATGACGACCAGCACCCCGCCCGGTGTCACAACCTGCGGAAGCAGTTCGGAAAGCGGGGCGGCGGCAGTGCGCATTCCCCCGAAAGCCGCGCGGTAGTCGGCGGGAAAACCGGGAACGAGCAGCCCCGCATAGAACTCCGTAGCGGCGAGGCGGTCGGGCTCGGGACAGCTTTCGGCCCGGAGCACGCGACCGTCGGGCCCGAGCGTCAGAAGCGGATGCCGGACAAGGCCCTGCGGGGTCCACAACAGGTTAGAGGCTATCCTTCGGGACGGCTGCTGCACGGAGGAAGTCATCGGCGAAAATCCGGATATCGAGCTGCTTTTCGTAGAGTTTTTCGACGGCCTTACGGGTCGGGGGAGTGTAGTCTACCTTCAGGTCGGTGACCGTCACGGAAGGCCGCTCGGGTTTGCCGTTGAAGGTCAAAAAGTCGATACGCAGGCGGCGGTGCGTCGTGTCGGTCGTAAACCGGCGCGAAAAGGTCTCCTCTCGGTTACGGCGCAGGGTCGTGGTGTAGACGTTGGTGCGCGAGCTGTCACGCAGTTCGAGCCAGACGGAGCCTTTCAGGCCGCGCTGGTTGCGGTCGAGCGAATCGACGAGATATTTGAGCGAGAGGTTATACTCGCCCGGCTCGACATCGAGCGAAAAGCTCAGGCGGGCCGTATCGCGCAACGACGCGACGCGGATAAGCGAATCGGAGAGCACCGTGCGCGTAAAGGTGCGGCGGGCGACGTTGTCGATCGTATCGAGGACGGCGACCTCCTGGTTATAGATTTTCCCCTCCTTTTCGAGCATCTCGATGGCCCGCTCGACCACGTCGCCCAGGCGGGCGCTCTTGCGCTTCGAAAAGTTGCCGATGGTGTAGTGCACATCGTCGGTCGTATAGCCGTAACGGGCAAAGATCGGCTCGTAGATGCGCAGCGAGTCGGTTTGCACGTTCTCACTGCCGATATAGGCATTGGTGAGGAACGCATCGTGGAAAATCTGCGCCAGTTTGTCGTCGGGAATGATCTTGTGGCGGGCGCAGGCGGCAAGCAGCAGCACCAGAGCCGCGGAAGCCGTTATACGGAGGAGTCGTTTCATAATCGGGAGGTATTTTTAATCATGCTGCGAACGGTGATATTCGACAGGACGGCGGCGACGGCGGCAAAAGCGGCAACGACAGCCACGAGGTCGACAAAACGGAATTCGACGGGATAGCTCTTCGTGAGGAAGGTTTCGGCGGGAATCTCGATCAGCCCGAAATACTGCTGCAAGAGGGTCATACCGACGCCGAGAACAATTCCGGCAACGGCGCCGAGGCCGCAGATCAAAAAACCTTCGGAGCGGAACACGGCGCGTACAAGGCCCGTATCGGCCCCCAAAGCGCGGAGCGTGGAGATGTCGCCGCGTTTCTCGACGATCAGCATGGCCAGCGCCCCCACCACCGAGAACGAGGCGATGACGAGCACCAGCAGGGCGATGAAGAAGATGCCCCACTTCTCGTAGGTCATGATGCGGTAGAACGAAGCCCGCAGTTCGTCGCGCGTGCGGACCCGGAATTCGTCGCCTGCGGTCTCCGCAACGGCCTTGCGGACCGCCGCGGCGTCGGCTCCGGGAGCAAGGCGCACGACGAGCGCCGAGGCGCGGCCCGGATAACCGAACAACTCCTGCGCCAGTCGCAGCGAAGCCAGTACGTAAGTGCGTTCGGTTTCAAGGTCGAGCGTATAGACCCCGCCCACGGGTTCGGTACGGCGCGTATAGTTTTCGAGCGGCAGCAGCGACGAAAACGATCCCCGCCGCACGGCGTAGAGCGTGACATCGGCGTCGGCCAGCGAGCGGATGCCCAGCATCCACGCCATCGACTGCCCGACGACCAACTGTTCCAGGTCGCCCAGCCGTACGCGCCACTCCCCGGCGGACACGGCATCGCCGAGGGGAAAGACCTCGCCGTAAGCGTCGTCGACGCCCCGGATCGTAGCCGTGGCCTGGCGTCCTCCGTGTTCCAGCAGGGCGCTCTGCTCCAGGGCGAACGACAGCGCGCCGACACCCGGGATGCGCGCGAGGGCCACGGTATCGAGGTCGCCCTGCGCAAAGGTCTGGCCCTGCCGCGGAACGATCGTCAGGTCGGCGTCGAAAGCCGAGTACATCGACTTGACGAGCGACTCGAAGCCGTTGAAAACCGACAGCAGGATGATCATGGCCGCAACAGGCATCGCAATGGCCGCGACGCTCAGCCCCGAGATCAGGTTGACGACCGACCGGGACTGGGACGAAAAGAGGTAGCGACGGGCAAAAAGCTGCGGCAGCATGGCGAACAAAGGGTTAAGCCGAGAACCCGGAAGTTCCCGGCAGGGCGGGGATTACGGCACGGGAAAACGCACCGCGGCAGTTGCAGAGCAGGCCTGCAAACACGGCGGCATGCCGTGGATTACAGCCGCAAACGCCGCAGCGGCGAGTCTTTCGCCCCGGATTATTCATTCTTCAGCGCCTTGTCGATATTCTCGATATATTCGAGCGAATCGTCGAGGTAGAACTGGATTTCGGGGACGTTCTTCAACTGGTTGCGGATACGCTGGCCCAAAGCACGGCGTATTTTACCCGAAGATTCTTAACTGTACATTTATTATTTCGTACGACACGCACTA